>Ga0181467_101115_pt2 | contig 10961 bp, 9 predicted proteins | sample InSIn5gowninarea_2_FD_119079 | JGI IMG/M metagenome (GOLD analysis project Ga0181467, IMG submission 119079) | Clean room microbial communities from NASA Spacecraft Assembly Facility at Jet Propulsion Laboratory, Pasadena, California, USA -... ... | reverse complement strand
CGGCATCGACTCCATCAGGAAGACCGAAGTAAAGCTTGTCTCCAGCATTGACGGGCTTTGCGGGCCATCCCTTGTTTGTGATTCTGAGGACAGGAGGATAGGCGGTGACAGCTTTCAAGTTGGGGCTGCAGGATCCCGAGACGATGAATTGGCTAGCGACACCATCTTTTGACTAGTATTAGCGCATGTAGCACAATAAGTGAGTAAGTATAGCTTACACGCTTGAGTTGGAGTAAGGGGAACCAAGAAGGTAGCTGTAGGAAAATGCTCAGCTGGACTGTGACCGCAGCGAGGTCAAGAGTAACACACTTGGCTGCTCAGATCGACCCTGCAGTCCATTCAACCACGAGTTATGCCTTGTCTGTCGGATGTGAGAAGAAAAGCATTTAGCCGTGGCCTACTTTCACGAGTATTGGCGAATGCTTACTTCGATATTACCAATGGATGCACCTTCAGTCAAAATAAGCTTGCTTTCAATGAAAGCTCCAGCGCCGAGGTAGGCAGAAGGACCGAGTCCGTTTACAGCCTGGTGCGGAGGCAGGGAAGGAATTGGACGAGCTGTCAGAGTCTGCGGTGCGAGGACAGAGATAAAGAGTATAACTTACATCGGTGACGTTGAGAAGCTGGGGCAGGGATTCAATCGGGCCATAGTCGTACTTGCAGGGAGAGACTGGGGTGCCGCCAAGCATTTCGACGCCATTTCGCAGGAAAGCGATATGCATGAGTTCCTACGATGTGTAATAGAGAATTGGCAAGTCAGCAAAAAAATCCGATTAATGTCTTTGGCAGATAGCCGCGATCGCGTCATTTCGAATGGAGAACGACGTGACGAAGACCGCCGCCTGGCAGTTATAGTCCTGTACAAGTGATGGTTACTAACCTGTTGGATGATCTGCAGGAAAGTATCCCGATCTGCGGCGGTATAGCCAGCATCCTTGAAGTCCTGGTTGCTGTAGGTGTTGACGAGGGTCTCGTAGAGGTTGATTTCCAGGTATTCTAATGTCAAGGCGCTGTGAATACATTAATGCATTAATCCATGTTCACTTAGACAAGATAGATCCTGGAGTCCCGGTCACATGACCACCGATCCTCCACAAAAACTCACAACTGGAGGACATTGACATCTCCCACGGGGTAGGCTTGGAGCAGACAACAATGTTAGAGTAGAAATAACTTGGGGAGTGCTTGAGATAGCGTACCAGCAGTGCCATTTCCGTTGATAGGAAGAGCAGCGACTGAGCCGACTAGGGCAGTAAGGCCGGTAAGGAGAGTAGTAAATGCTTTCATGTTTGTAGGTTATCGAGTGGTATGAAGAGAGAAGAAGGAAGGAGAGGCGAGGGTGCTCGGTACGCTGTATGGACCATGTCCAGTAGAGCGATCTTCAGTCAGCCCGACGACTGTGACGGACCACTGAATTGCGATTCATCATACAACCTCAGGCATCGAGCATTAGCTTTGAACACATAGCGAATCTTGCTTGTTAGTCAGCTTGTTTCGATTTCGGCAGGACCTAGTAGTGTGGCTCATCCATCGGGATCGCCGGCAGGTTTCTCAACGAGGCACATGAACACATGCATGCGAACTTCACTGCACTTGAAGTCGGATAGATGGGGGAACGTGCTTGGCGAAGTGGTGCCGACGGCAGTATGATGCTGCTGTTGCTGTGGACGAAATCCAGCAAGAATCGATTTTCAGCTTACGGTCGCTCGGTGCCCTCATGGAGACAATCAAGCAGTCTCTGGTGCTCTGCAAAGGTAACGATTTGCATAATAACGACGAGGTATATTGATGTGGTTTTGAAAGTTCACATAACTCTCCATCGACGATTCAGGTGGACCACGAGACCCGAGAGCTTCCCGGTATAGGAAGCCTCCGGCAGGCAGAACAGCTTCTTATGAGGCTGCAAGCGTTCTTCCTATTATATGCTTGATGGGTGAAGCCTGTCAAGACGGCCCTACTAGACCTCAGAACGCGCTTGTCCTAAACTTGGGCAGTTTTGGCACTTTTCGCACCGCCAGTACGCTATCATGTAACGCCAATGGATTCTGCGTAATATGAGGGATTCGTCGTGTAGGTTGAGCGAGCCAACCAAGGAAGGATGGTCAGATTGGGGAACTAGTGAAAACAGCCGCCGTTGCACAAGCTCTTGCACAGAAACTCGCGTTTACAGCATCGTTCGTTGAGGACGCAGTATAGACTCCCACGATGCCAAAGCTGGTGACAGAGGTACTGTGCAAGTTAGGCGTGACAAGGGCGTAAACATAGTGGGGTTCCGGGCATCAGGCCATCTTGATAGCATTAAGGGTAGTTGGTCGTAAGGGCAGTAGCTGTTATGACCTTCAAGCTGTCACGGCGCGTTCTATGCGCGTCAGAAATGGTGAAAGACAAAGGGCAGTTTGGACTGCAAAGGTTTCTTTCTTGACCTTTTCGAACACTTCAAGACTTTCACTCACAATAGGTGATTGACGACATAACACCTTGTCTAAGCAACCATCAAAGCGTTCCAATACCTTGAAAGTCGCGAAATTATACGCCCAAAGGGAAAGGCCAGGCGGATGAGCTCGACAAATACTATGCTCAGCTGAGGCCGGGCGCAAGAAACACAACTATCAACACTACGAAGACACGATGTCAACGCTATTCGGGCGGAATAAGCGTACGAAAACGACCAGAACGGCCTCTGATGGAGGGGACCTCGAAGGCTCAAGCGTGCCCTATGCTAGCACAGCGACCCCAACTGCACGGCCGCAGACTATCTCGAGCAATGCTTCAAGGAGTGGAGAAGCAGGGCGTTCGTCCGTCTATTCAGTATACGATGAATCTGGGCAGCCAGTCCCTATACACGGTCGCGATATCAGCATACCAGTCAATCTCATTCCCGAGCGTATGCCATACGATGCTGGAGAGTCATCTTCTGCAGGTACAAGTAGCAGGCATAGGACATCAGAGACTGCGAACGGTCACCTGAGGAGACATGATAGTCAGTCGACAGATGGCGGCAGGAGCACGTATAGTGACAATTCGGCAACACCGCATAAAAAGAGACATACGGATAGACTCATGCAAGATGATGGTGATAGTCGGCGAAGGCCCGGCAGTACAGCTTCAAGCGCTTCCTCCAGCTCTTCCAGTCACCGAGGCGTAGGAGGCTTTGTCTCTCCATCCGACTTTACACCACGAGCGAGTACGTCTAGAGGCGCCAACGCTGAAGAAAGATTGTCAACGGTCAGCTCCCGGGCTAGCGAACTTACGACATCATCCACAAACTCACTTCGGGAATCTCGAAACTCCGCTGCGACACTGTATTCTCCAAACTTACGGCAACTTCAGCAATCGCAAGCTATGCCTCACTATCCCTACAATCAGAGTGCTGTTGGCGCGACTCCAAATCCAGCATATTCCCCAGCACCTTCTTCGCATTCGCATCAGCAGTCAAGTCACAACTCCTCGTATTTTAAATCCTCATCACACACTTCAACACCATCTCTCCATTCACACAGATCGTCTTCCTCCCTTCAGACAACGCCTACCTTACCTTCCACACCATCTTTCGCTTCTGGCGAATTCGAATTCCCAAGGCCGGCAGATGATAGAGAGATAGAAGATCTGTTTGATGATCTGTTAGAGCGCAAGAATGTGCCGGAAAAAGACAGGCCTGGCATGTCTGCCGGGTATAGCATCCAGAAGAAGTGGGCACTAGTCCACAACGATAGGTTATTGGAATGGCAGACGGCTAGGAAAGCTACTCAATCGGCTGCGAACAATACGCATCGCGCGTCTTTGGCGCCAAGCCTAATGTCTTCATCTGGAGGAGGAGATAATACTTCCCGAGCAGATCAGCAAGGTGCAGCGGCACTCATGGCAGCAAGTGGTGGTATGCGTGTTCTTCGAGGCAAAACAGAAACTCCGGAATGGTACCTACAGAAAATCCTGAATCAAACCATCACGCCTGCAGATGTAGGCAGCTTGACTGTCGCGCTCAGGACATACGAAATGGCTTGGGTAAAGTCGTTCATCGAGTTACAAGGCCTTTCGGTACTCAGTAACGTGCTTGCGAATATCACAAGATTGCCGCATCCACGCAAAGATCAAGACACTAAGCTAGAACTGGAACTTCTGAAATGCTTGAAATGGCTTTTGAACGTCAAAGTAGGCTGACTTATCATGCAGAGAGATCTCGGTGTGGTGCTGACATCGCGTTGATAGGTCGGAGTGGAAGATGCCATGGCTCATCCAAACTGCATTTACAATATAGCCCTAGCTATGCTCACCCCAAACATTACGGCTCGCAAATGGACTCTAGATATGCTAGTCTTCATGTGTCACTGGACGCCTCCTCTTGGACACCATTTGGTAGTGCGAGCTTTCGATAGTCTTATGAACGCTACTGGTGACCACGCAAGATTTGATGCCTGGTTCGCGATCTTGGAAGCTACATTAGATGGAAGGGGAAAGATGGGCAGTTTGGTGGGCGCAAGCGACGAAATTCGGACTTTGAGAGGCAGAGAAGCCCAACAAGCTATGCAAGCTGCCAACGATCCGTCTGGCTTCGCAGGCGCTGAGACTGCTTTGAACGAATATGCTGTAAGCGCCTTATTGATTGTGAGCTTTGATAGGAAGTGCTTACAGCCCACACGTTTGGCAATGCAGCGCACCAATCTTTTTCTGGTCAATGCGCTCATATTCATCCCAGAAGACTACGAGATTCGAGTGCATCTGCGAGGACAGATGGAAGCCTCTGGTTTGCGGCGGATCCTTACCAAGATGAAGCACCTCAATCACCCTCAAATAGATCGACAGATCAGCCAGTACGAGGAACGAGCCGAATTCGACTACGAGCTCGTTATCGAAAGGCATAACGAGACGGTCCTGCGCGACTTTCAAGATCCGTGGGATGTCTTTCGAGCTCTTCTGGCTTCTGTTGAAGGATCGCGCGCGCATGACTTCTTCGTGTCTGCTCTTCAGCATCTCCTACTGATACGTGAAGAAGGAGAGCAGCGTGTCAGATACTTCCAGCTCATCGATAACCTTATTACTTCAGTCGTATTGGACCGCAAATCGCTAGAAAGGGACTTCACCTCCGTGTTAGGAGTGAGCGTTGCTAGCCTAGCGTCTCGTTTCGCTGATCAGGAGCGTTTGCAAGAGGAGGAATCGAAGTCAAAGACTCTCAAGCTCCTTGTAAATCAGCTGAAACGGGAGAAGAAGGAGATCGAGGGGCAGTTGGCTGAAAAGGACGAAGGCGTGGTTGGCGAACTGCAGACAAAGTTATTCAAAGTAGAAGAGGATCTAAGCACATCAAGGCAAGCATCTGACCTCCTGAAGAACAAGATTGACGATATGGCCAAAGAGCATCAGGAGCAGCTTGCACAGCAAGATCTTCAGATCCGAGCACTCTTCGATATGCTGAAAGAAAGTCGAAGCTTGGAGGACATACAAGACGACTCAGGTCTGCTGGATCGGCGGGAACTTATGGGCTTTGTAGAGAAGAAGGTAGCTAGATTGAAAACGATGCATCAGCTGGAAGGACGACATCTCTCCCAGCCGGCGCCGCAAGCGTCAGAAAGCGGACCATGGGATCAATTCTCCAAAGTAGACAAGTCTACAAGGGCGGTTGAGCTCGCCTCTCCCCTACAAGATGCGGAGAGAAAGCCCAAGAAGCGGGAAGTCCGCCAGAGTGCATTCGAAGACGCAGACGAGAAGACCGAGATGCGCCGCCATATTGAGAGAACGCTGGCTGCCGGGACGATGCAGTTAGGGCTACCTGGAAACCGTGCTGCTACTGCCTCGCCTCAAAGTACGCGAGCTCGCGACAGAATCAGGGGTGGAACACCCACACCAAGCGGAGCCAAGCCCCATATGCAGTATTCGCCTCAATCCTCCTCCGCTGGAAAACCATCATCGGAACGGTCAGCTGCTCAGCAAGCACTTGTCAATCTTCAGTCTTCTCCTTCTCCGTCACCTTCACCTACTCCTGCCACAAGTAGCGCTGCTTTACCGAAGGGTCGCTTCGGTAGTCCGGCTGCCTTACCGCTCAATCTGCTTGCGGAAATCAAGCTCAAAACGTCTGGCAACCAAATTGATCAGGACACAGAAAGCGATAGTACAGACACTCGTGAAAGTATCGCCAGATCAGACGAGACTGCCGCGACTTCTGTGCGGTCTACTAGAGAATCTGTGTCTGGAACTCCGGAACGGCCTGTAAAGTCGCACAAGCGCACTCCGACGGCTGAAAGCTATGATGGCTCGGCACCTTCTTTCTCAAGTCTCAATCCCAAGTCGCCTAAAAGAAGCTCGACGGCTCCTCCCGCACCTCCTCCTCCAGCACCACCAGCACCACCAGCACCCCCTCCGCCGCCTGCTTTACCCCGTACACTCTCTTCGCCTTCGCCAGTGCCTTCTGCAGCTGGAGCGCCGCCTCCGCCTGCACCTCCGCCTCCTCCCAAGGCGCCTGCAGGACCGATGCAACCAGCTGGCCTGCTAAGCGCAATAGCGGGTGGGGCCAAGCTGAAGCCTGGTAAAGATAGAAAAGTTGCTCTTGCACCAGACTCTCGTATCATCGGCAACGACAAGGTAGTCGGTCCAGCAGGAAGTTCAATTTCACCTCCTCCAGCAGGCGTCTGGGTGCCTCCCCCACCTGGAGCGCCTGGCATGGCACCACCTCCGCCTGCTGTATTCGTCGGGAAAACACTGGCTGCGCCTCGCAAAGACGGCATAACAGCACGAATTCAGATGAAGCAAGTCGTTTGGGAGAAGATCAATCCGCTTCAGATGGAGAAAACGATCTGGGGAAGCAAAGACATCGACGAAGAGCAGTTTATCAAGCGTATGCAGGCAGAAGGAATCTTCGAGCAAATGGAGGAAGACTTCCAAGCCAAGAAGGCCGCTCAGAAGGCCGCTGCCAAAAAGAAGGACGATCTAGTCAGTGTGCTCAACGCCAAGACTCGCGAGCGTATAGGTATGTCCGCCATTTCCGTTGTAATGGCGCTCGGGCTGAGATGCCGGACTAGAAATCCTGCTCAAGAACCACTCGAAAGATCCTGACCCCGCCGGCAAGGTTGCAGACATTTCGCGCCGCATCTATGAATATGACGAAAGCCTCTGTACAGAGCATTTCTTAGGCGAGCTCAAGGCCATGTTACCGGGCCGCGAAGAAGCAGGCAAACTTGGACAGTATCGAACCGCCGATGATTCAGTACTAGCCACGCTGCACGTTGCGGATCGCTTCTTAGTCGAGCTATATCGCCGCGACAAAGATCATCTGAGTGATCGCGTAGATGGCATGCTTTACCGCTCATCCTTCGCAGAAAACCTGGCAACTCACTCAAAGAATGTCTCTACTGTCTACAAAGCAGCAACTGCTATGCAGTCAGCAGAGCACTTTGGACAGTTGTTGCGACTTATGCTTATTCTCGGTAACTTCATGAATGGAACGGGCTATAACGGAGGTGCATTCGGATTCAAGATATCCAGTATAAATAGGGTAAGGCCATTCCGAGCTCTGGCTTGGGTGTGATGTATTGACGTCTTCGAGCAGCTTGTGGACACAAAGGCCAAGAGCGGCGCGACGCTGTTGCATTCGCTTGAAACCATTGTGACAACCCAGTTCCCGGAAACCAAACAGTTTCTGGAAGAGCTGGAAATGCCAGTAGCGGCCAGCCGTCGTAAGTCACAACTCCCCTGAGAAATTTCGGGGAATACTAAGCAACTCTTGCTTTGACAGTGAATTTGGCGGAAATTCGTCGCGGTTTCACCGAGATGCGCAGCAAGTTGAAGGAGGTCAACGATCGCCTGCACAAGAACTACGACAATATCCTGGACAGTTTCGACTCTGAAGACGGCTATCCTATTAAGATGTTCCGCTTCACCGCAGAAGCAAAATCCAGTCTTGAATCCTTGGCGGACAAGATCACCTTGACCGAAACAACATACTCTAACGTACTCAGCTTCTTTGGAGAGAACTCCGACAAAGACAATATGATGGCTACAATAGACTTCTTTGGTCAGCTGGCTGAATTTGTAGCAAGTTATCGCGTAAGTTCTGCGCTTTGATCCGTGATTGCACGCTCTGACACGTCTAGGCTTTGCAGCGCATACAAGCCGAGAATCTAGCACTCTCTGAGCAAAAGGCAGCTTCGGAGAAGCGAAAGGCTGCTCGAGCCGAGAAGCAAGCTGCACCATCAGCTGCTCAGACTGCGGAACCCGAATTAGCTGTGGATGGCCAAATGATGGACGATCTCTTCTCGAAACTCCGCCAAGGCCAAGATTTGGGTCGCAAAGGTCAACGTCGAGCCCGCAGAGCACACGGCGAAAGATTGCTCAACATCTCCAGTAAAGACGCAAATGCTGGGATTGTCTCACCGGATGCGCCTGGATCTGCAGGCTCTGCAAGTAGTCCCCGTAGCCTTGATGTCGATCCGGCTTTAGCTGCAAGAGGCATGCTCGCGCAGATGAAAGTTCAAGACTGGATTTTGCTTCTGCGGTGACGTGAGTGCTCTCCTGTTGATGCTCATGCATAGTGTGTAGCTTACCTTGTATACCATCATCAGTTTGACATTGTTCCGGCCTCTCCTCGCCCTGAGAAGGAGCGCCGTACTCTCAGACCGCTACCGAACTTGATGTCCACTGTCATGGAGTCACAAGAAACTCTAAAGGTGCCGCGTAGCGAGTCAAGCGATCGAAACCTTTCAGCAAGCGAGTACTCCGCCAGCGAGTCAGAAGCAGACGAAGGCCTCTCAAGTAAGGAGCCTCCGCTCAACGATGACAGCACCGCTGCGAATGGAGAGGACAGTGACATGGTGCAATCCGGTGATGATGTGCCGGATGATACGACAGCGAGACTTGATGGCCCTCACCGCAGCGAAGAGCATCTAGCTACGATACAATCAGCGACATCGGGCGATAGCAGCTTCGTCCTCGATGATCTGTCTCCCGAGGAAGCCATAGCTGCAGGACTAGCATAGCAGCTCATCCTCCTCGTCCTCGAACCCTCTTCCCCTAATCCTAATCTGGCATCTACACTATTTACAGAAGTACAAATAACAGAAGTTGACTGACTTCTTTCAGTCGGGCTTGTGCATCCACAATACGAGCAGTAACCGGATGATGTTGTTAACAGTAGCAAGCCAAAGCAGAGCAATTTCTCGTCTTAGTAACACCGAGCAGCAGCATCGAGGATGCGTACACAGACTTATGCGAGTGCCTTGAAATGGCCTTTGCTCACCGTTGCTTGGCTCCCGACATCCTGATGCAAGTCAGGCAAACTTGCGGGCCAGAGCAGAAGGTTGGAGTTTACGACATTGAGGACAAGCTAGCAGATGTATGGAGGATATACGGATGGAACAGAGCAAACCCACGACAACGCCAATAATCGATATCGAGCTCGCGACCGGGATCCTGCTTACAGCAACTTTTCGCAAGGTCTGGACAGTCGCAAAGCCTTGGAACAACCTTTCGCGGCCGTCAGCAATAGCGGGTATGGCCTGCAAGTGAAGACATCGCCGACAACCAGCGGATTTAGCGACCTTCTGGCCAAAGAGCTTGACGATATACACGCGAAACATAGCCCTCTATCTTCGCCGGTAATACCATCGCAGTCTCAACTGAATCGCTACTCTGAGGCTGGCCTAATTGCTATGTATGCGGGAACCACACCTCCGCCAGCTGTCGGTCAGCATGCCAGTAGCAACGCTGCAGCGAACGGCGGCAGTTACAATACTGGATACAGCAATGGTGTAGGCCAGCAAGGTCTGCCGAATGCAGACTCAGGTTACCTAGACGGTGCGGACAGCAGCTATTCGCGGGCCGGGAGGACGTATAAGGACGAATCGCACACTCGAAGCGCAGGGCAGCCTTCACAATATGCAGCTTCAGCTTCAAATTCTAGAACACGCGAAAGACTCTATTCTTCCGAAAGCTCAGCCAGGTCAAACAGCCAGCATGGTGTTCCGTTCGCATCGCATGCACAAGATGCTCAGTATACCTCGCCCGCACCTCGTCCTTCCGCAGATGGCTACTCTATATCTTCTCAGTCAAGCTCTGGTTATGGCTACTTTCCCAGTCCCCAAAGCGGCATCGCGGCTCCTCGGCCTTCGACATCTTCGCAATATTCCTGGTCGGGCAGTCTAGCAAGCTCCCATAACGGAGACCAATCTGTCGCAAGAAGTAGTACATCCAGTGGGCGGCATGCTGCTATGCAGGGCAGAGAGAGCAGGCCGCTTCCTGCGCCTGTACCCGAAGAAGAGCATCTATATACCCAAGATCAGTGTAATGCTTCGCATTACTCTCAGCCTCCTAGAAGAGCTCCCTTGCCACCTATCAGCTCCAATTCAAGCAGCTATAGTGCCCAGGCTCAACCCGAGAATAGCTTTTATCAATCTTCGGGATCGCGGCATCGCACGCAGTCAGAATATGCCCAACCATCCTTCAGTACACATCATGGAGGTAATCAACCGCCATCAAACGTTAGCAGTGGATACGGTATCGGAATGGCGAACTCTAGTCAAAGAATACCGTCCAGCGCAAGTACAACCAACAGCCAGAGAGTCAGAAAGGTCTCACAGCCTGTATCTAGCAGTTCTGCTGCTCCATCTGCGCCGGGAGGTAGTTCGGGCTGGCTGGAGGATGCGATGCGGCGGAAAGCGTCATTGAACAGCACGGCATCTACACGTGCGAACCGTCAGCTCTACGACTCACCCATCTCGAACATGGATTCACCGCAAGTCAGTGACATTCGCAACGCCGAGTTGCCTACAGCACAGTCTATGCAAGCCCTGCCCAATCTGCCCACCCAACCGCCTATCCATCATTCACATTCTGATCCACTGTACAATGCGCGTACTCCGCATTCTACGCCTCATCGTCAAAATACATATGCGGCCTCCAACCAGACATCGGCCAGCGCATATGTCAATAGCATGCGCGCCGCCAACGCTGCTCACCACACCTCTTCCGCTGCTTCCACC
>Ga0181467_101260_pt1 | contig 10965 bp, 13 predicted proteins | sample InSIn5gowninarea_2_FD_119079 | JGI IMG/M metagenome (GOLD analysis project Ga0181467, IMG submission 119079) | Clean room microbial communities from NASA Spacecraft Assembly Facility at Jet Propulsion Laboratory, Pasadena, California, USA -... ... | reverse complement strand
CAATTGGTTAAAGGAAAAAGAACTGAAGTTACGGATAAACTTAGAGGAGAGATTAATAAGGTAGTCGATAAATATATCGAACAGGGTATTGCGGAATTGGTTCCTGGAGTTCTTTTTATTGATGAGGTGGGTTAGAGCTTTGTTTCTTCCGTGCTTGCCGTTTGGGGCGTTGGCTATTACGTTGGGAGCGCGGCAGGAAAACATAGCTGATTGTGTTCTGTTCTGTTCCATTCTATCTTCTTCGTCTTCTCCTTGTCCCCTACTGTTCTCTCCTACATTCATCTTTCACCTTGCTGGCAATCGCGCTTCGCTTGCTATTCTCTCTATCATCCCGACATCCCGCAAATATCGCACTCCTGCATACTCAACCCACAATATCGCATTCCTGCCCGTCCATCAATTTCATCCTCTCCGCGCGACCAATCGCCTCCGCTTCGCTACGGCTTCTATTCCTACTGCCTCGACGCTGCGCGTCTCCTCCTCCACCCGGCCCCACGCCCACAGGTCCACATGCTCGACATTGAATGTTTCACCTACCTAAACCGCGCCCTCGAGAGTACGATCTCGCCCTACGTGATCCTCGCCACGAACCGAGGTCTAGCTACGATCCGAGGCACAGAGGGCGACACCATCAACGGCGAAGGGATGATCTCACCACATGGCATGCCTATTGATTTACTCGATAGATGCATGATCGTTCGTACCCTTCCGTACGCTAGGGAGGAGATCTTGACTATACTGGGACTGAGAGCGAAAGTGGAGGGATTGAAAGTGGGTGATGAGGCGAGGGAGTGGTTGGCTGATCAGGGTGTAAAGACTTCTTTGAGGTGGGTTGCGTGTTCTCTCTTCTCTCTTCTCTTTCCGCTCTCCTCTCTCCGCTCTCCTCTCTCCACACCTCTCACTATTCACGTTTCACTTCCTTCTTCTCCCTGCTCGCATTTCTCGTCTCGCTCTCGTATTTCTCATCTTTCTCCTCGTGCGTGCCGAGCGAGCATGGCTCTATCGTGTTCTTCCTTGTTCTCGTATCTTCTCATGCATCCCTGCCTCCTAATCCATCCAAAAACCTTGCGACTAACAATACTGACTTTGCATTCTTCCTTTCTCCATCGCATCCCATCTGATCCGACCTCACCTCACCTCACCTCACCTCAATTGCCTCATCTACCTTATTTACCCCCATCTAATACACCGCACATCCACTCCATCGCACGTAAATACAGATTCGCCCTCCAACTACTCACACCAGCAAGTATCCTCTCCCAACTCCAAGGCCGAACAGAAATAACACTAGAAGATGTCCAAGAGACAGATTCATTATTCTTGGATGCTAGATCATCTGCTAGACAGCTGCATCATGCTTCTTCTAGCGCGCTGGCGGATGCAGAGGGAGAGAATGGAGTCACTGTTGGAAGGGGTGAATATATGCGGTAGATTAGTTTGGAGATTAGATAAAGATAATTTGAAAATAGGGATTGCCTTGCGTTGTTGTTGAGAAGGGGAAATGACAATGATAATGATGATATGGCAGACATTGCAGCGGAAGGTATATACTGGGCGATTTGGTGTTTTCTGTTGTTGGGGTGTGCTATTGATTAGATACAGCGATGGATTCGATTAGTGAGTCCGCTAGTGCACTGCACTGCCAGATGGGGCTGCACCATTGTATGCGAGTAAGGGCATCCTGAACGATGCCTATATACATAACCTTTCGATAGTTACGAGATAATCAATATACCTACCTGTATTTGCCACCTGACTAAATAGGCGCTCTTTATGTTATTGAGCGAGTGGAGTGACCGAAGCAGGGGGTGAGGAAGATGTATTTCTTCGTTGTGGTGTGTATAGAACAGGCAAGTCTGACTGAGTCGCATTAACCTGACCATAGTTCAATGGTACACGTAGCTGCTGCTGGATGGTTGCGTGACCTAGCAGTAGAAGAGTTAGAGCTAGAGCTGGACTGGCAGCTGCAGGCCAATATGGATCATGCCATGTCAATTACATGAGGTTAAGAGGAGTACTGACTGTCTGGGTGCTCTATCATATGTGCTGTTATTATACTTAATCCATGAACCCTCATTTGAATTGTAACTGATAATATACTTATACTTTGCAGTCTGACATGTGAGTTATACCATTTCATCATTACAGTCTCAGTACGTCTACGCCACTGTTGCCACTCTGAGGGAGTGAGAAGAATATTCAGGAGGGGGTTGACTTGTAACATTACTATCTTATAACTACTTCTACTACTCGTATACTGTTGGTATATACAGTAGGACTATTGCTATCCATCCACCCACGTTTGGCCGTATCGTATCACCCGCAGGCACGTTTGTCGGAGTGAGAGTGAGTCTGGCTGGAAGCTGCAAGTCAGGTGAGCGAGGCACGTTGATGGGTGGTGATATTATATTATTTATATTTATATTGAATGGAGTATTGATTGCTTTGATTAGTGGTCATTAGTAGTGGAGTGGAGTAGAGTGCACCCTCTTTATTGTACCATCCACACGGTATACGGTAGTTATACCATCCATCAATCGCCATCAACAGCGATAAGAGGATCTCCAAGAACACCACCATGACCTCCTCCGACAAGCGGCCATTCATGACAAGACTGCGCTCATCATTCAATACATCGAGCAACAACACATCCACATCCACCTCACTGGTCACCTCAGATGTAGAGTCATCCTCATCCTGCTCAGAGGGTGAAGAGCACGACAATGATAAACACAACACACCTAAACGGAGGAAACTACCTCAATGCTGGGGTCACAGAGGGGTGAGCGGGCCATTCGCACTCGCATTCGCATTCTTATATGGTTATCCACTCGTATCGGGTGGCTGTGGTCAATCTTGATGGCGCGTCGATACAATGAGAGCGTGGACGATCCAGAATAGAATACACCCGCACCATCACTCAATGAAGAACAGCACACCATACTGACAGCTTCTCCCCTCTCTTCCTCTTCTCCACCCTTGTACACTCCTCGTCACTCGCTCACCTTCTTATCGTCCTCCCCATCGTATCGCATGGACACGGACACGTGCTCCTTACGCCACCCACGTCCTTCTCCCTCTATATACGCGCCTCGTGATGGACAAATTTCATGTCCCTTATTTGACTTGAAAGGCATCAGCCGCTTTCCCAGAGTGAGTGCATGATTCACTAACACCAGATACCACCGGGTATCTTAGCTCACCCTTTATGAAAATGAAAACCCACAGAAACACACTCGCTTCCTTCGAACAGGCTATAAAAGACGGCGCAGAGGGTATCGAAAGCGGTTCGTAGCTCTACTGCTCTTGTTCTATCTCGTCACCCCTCTTCTTCTCTTCCTTCTCGCCTTATCCTGCATGACATCGAGCATACATACATACACAGTAGAAGTGAAGCGTCAGACAAAGTAGTACAATCCGAAAAGGAAAAGATAGTCCTACAGCTACTAGAGCCAAGCATCCTCTCCCTCTTCCCTCCTCCTCTAGACTATCTTCTATTCTTGTGCCATTATGATTTCACCTCTACCTCCTTCCTCTCTCCCTCTCTCTCTCCGTCCCTCCTCCCTTTCCCTTTTGCTTTATGCGCTCATATAACAGAGAAACTCTGACGCATATTGTCACCCTCTCTTCATGTTCCTACCTTCATGTTTCTACCAATCATAAATTATCACAGACGTTCACGTCTCCCTCGATGGTCAGATTGTCATGTTTCATGATGCGGTGAGTTGCGCCTTTGCTCCCTGGCATGTCAGCTTCATACGGATATGCCGCTAAATACCTCTTGTTTCGTTCTCCTGCTCGTTATCTTCTTGGCAGTACCTCAATCGCACTACCAACGGCAAAGGCTTGATCTCGAAACAGCCATATATTGGTGGAATCGACCAGCTACGAAGTGCGTTTTACTCTTTTTTTCTACAAAACCCATTGCTCGTTCTTTTCGCGCGGGAAGTCACACTCGACTAACTTTCAATCCTCCCCGTTTTTGTGGTTTTTCTTTTCTTTCCTCCCTTTTGCAATGTGTCTGTGTCGAATAGCCACCAAGCTACCCGCTCAATCCATCTGCACATTCACTGAAACTTTGGAACTTCTCATGAAATCTGAAGCAAGACATGTTCAGCTCAATGTCGATGTTAAACTCGATAATGACCCTGAAGTGCTATTCGAGCTCATGAAGCGGGAGATTATGAAGTTCCCGAACTGGGAGAGCGAGCTTGCCCCGAGGCTTATTCTAGGTGAGTCGACATACATCTCCACTCTCGCCTCTCGCGCGCGCGAACATCGACTGACTAGACAGAGCACTTTGCGTGTCGTGTAGGTCTCTGGCATCCTCAATATATCGAACCCGCTCAACGACTTCTACCGTATTGTCGACTAGCTCACATCGGAGTATCACCCGCAATAGCGCTCAAACATTTCTGGTCATCCTGTTCCGCTTTTTCATTAAACTACGCCACTTTGGTAGGGAAAGAAGGTGCCATGTTTAGGAAATTATGTGAAGAAGAGGGTAAAGAACTCTATGTTTGGACTGTCAATGATAGACGTCAGATGATTCAAGCTATTAAATGGGGTGCTGCTGTAGTTCTCACCGATAGAACGGCGGATTATTTGAATGTTAGAGGTGAAGCTAGTAGTGAGTTTCCTTTTCCTTGTCTTCTCCTTTTTCTTCTCCTTCTTCCTATTCCCCCCTTTCTTGAACACCTGTTACCTCCTCTGTGCTCATCTACCCGCTTATCCGGCTTCTTCACATGGTTTACTGATTCTTTCTCTTAATCTTCCTGCTCTCATAGAAAACTGGACTACCGTCTCTAAAGAAGTAGACACACTCCACGCTTGGTCGAACCTCTACTACTACACCCCCATCAATGAGATCTACAAAGCATGGCATACAATGCTCCTACATCGCTCTGCCGGTCCACTGCCTAAAGCAAACAAGCAGAAGAAGAAAGCAAGTGCTGCTCTTCAAGCTCCTGCTGCTTCTGGCGGCAATTCAGATACTAGCATCTAGACTCAAGCTACACAATCTATCACTATAGTAGAAGGAAGGATCAAAGGGAGAAGAATCATCTTCCGACCACATCAAGAGATGGCCAATCTGTACGCGGGGTCTTTTAGAGTTAATCAAAGCTCACCCGCCGGTTTCCTCTGTGTTTTCGTTTCTTTTTCGTCTTCGTTCTCTCCCTTCCTTCCCTTGTTCTCTCTCGCATTCGACCTTCTTCCTCACCTCAACCTATCATGTTTTCGCCGAGTCTTAATTACTAGCAAACTCCTCTAGAACACTCCACAATACGCATTCACCGCTACAATCGTCATGCTACCACATCAGTCATTCGCTTAGCTGCTTCAATGGCCTTCGCTCTCCAGTTGAGCCTGCAAGCCACATCATCAAGATATACCCCTACCGCCCGCCTTCTTGTCGGCGGGCGTGTCGTGTTCCCTCAGGTTCCATTTTAGTTAGGTCACTTTCGGTGACATTTGATGGACCTTATTAGCATACTCTGCCCTCTCTCATGCTCTGTAGCTCAGTAATTAATCAGCTACTTCATGCCCCTTTTGGGGCGTTCTGCTCGACCGCAGGCCATCTAACATGCTAGCGCTAGATCAGTACGAGTATCTTGGCCAACAGTCAAATGAGCTCGCTGTTTCAAGCGATGGCTAACTGAAATTGCTGGCTCTACGACGATACGATACAAATAAAATAGATAAACCACCGCTTCTTGGGAAATATCTACACTGATTGTAAGAATTGAACGGAGACAAGATGACGCTGGAGATGACAAAGAGAAGGGTACTTTTACGGATGTGTGTGTGATGAGGGTGCTAGAAAGAGTGATGGGGTTCTTATTGCGTTGCCGAGGGTACTAATTGAAGAAGAAAAAGTACAGAGCCGGTTGTGCACAAAAACCCGCAATTTTTGAGCTTGCTTGACGTAGGACAGCTCACTCAAATGGCCAAGATGCGAAAATACAAATTTGGAGGACGGAAGGAAAGGAAGAAAGTCTAGTTGAATAGTTAATAAGCTTGAAAAGTAAGGATGGAATGATAACAAGGATTGATAGATATGGCTGGATGGATGAGGCCAGCCCAGCGCTTGCCCGAGGGGATTGTACAATGTGAAGGCCAAAGAAAAGGAGGAAAGGACTGCTGGGCTCGAATACTGTGGTGTTCTGCTTGAGTGCTGGTGCGATTTTTTGCATAGGGTTTAACTGCTGATATCTTGAAGGTAGCAACCAGCTGTTGTGCTTCTTGATGAATGATGACTTTTGTATGCTGAATCCAATTGCATTTGAGGGTGGATATGGGTTCTAAAGAGGATGACAATGCGGCTAATGTAACTGCATTGCGACTCCTGGGGACTACGAAAAATATTGATATACCGCTGGACGTTATGAACCGAAACGAAACAACGGAAAGTGGTTGCAAGGACTGCTGCAGGGATACGCGAGGCAGTGGGCCAGTAGTGATAGAGGATTTGACTAGAGCTGGAGAGCAGAAACCGGGGGAGGCTTCGATGGGGTGCCTCGTAATGCGGCTGATGGTCAAAGCCACAAAAGAAAGAGTGCCAAGAATGGAGTGGTGCATGGAGTGCTGCCTATAAAATGGAATATAGGTGGGCCCGGTAGGGCTTTCCAGTGCTTGCTTTGCGCGTTCGGATATCTTCATGTCAGGGTATCGGACTGTTTAGGGGATAGAAAGAGCAAGCGATGCAGAAAGAAAGCAGTCTAGAATCTGCCATTCATGCTGTTTGTGCCATTCATGCTGTTTGTGAGGAAGTCTGGAAGAGCTCCTTGGAAAGAAGGGCTTGGAGCAGAGAATTCTGGTTCTGGTCCTGCATTCTGTCTCCAGCTCCTTGGGCCAAAGTTGGAAGGGTTTTCGAGGGCAGACTTCGGCCCATCGAGTGCACTAGGTGAGCTTGAATCCTGTCCATTATGGTTATCTATAGGTGAAGGAATGGAGACGGGAGTGTACGGGTCGAAGCTGCCTCCAATACCTGGCATGGGTTGCTGAGGTCCATTGAAGTGGTGGCGCTGCTGATGATGGTTCTGATGTTGCCCATACATGCCATTCGCACCACCTCCAGACGTAGGCGGCGATGTGAGTGGCACACTGTGCGCCGCTTGTCCAGATAGGTTCGAAGTGGTGAGGGGTGCGAAAGCAGATGGGGACACCCGAGAATATGGGCCAGCTGCATCAGCGCCTCTTGGCGGCCCTGCGAAGCCAAACTCCGCTGGACTAAGAGCATTCGGCACGGCAGGCCTGAATGCATATGCGTCTGAGTTGTGTGGGCTTGGGCCCGGGCCATAGCCTGGGCCTGGCGGTCCTTGATACCCTGGCCCGCTTGGATGGTTCATGCCCGGCTGCGATGGCTGTTGCATCTGCATTGCTCCTTGCTGCATAGCATCAAAGATTGCATTCCGGGGTAGAGGCTGTTCGCCAAATGGCTGCCCTCCAGGTCCTACGCTCTGGCGTAGACCGACCAGCCGAGCAAGGCCAGCACGCGTACTGTCTGCATCTGTCGGGCTCGCATCTTCTGATGCACCCCGTGGTCCCGCTCCAGCCAGTCCAGCAGGTCCGGGTCCGACGATTCCTCCCGCTGCTCCTCCTCCTCTGAGGTGATTACCTCCACCGACTGCGCTCGCAATCTGTTTGATAGTCGAATTATCTTGGCCTTGTACCATTCTCCAGACGGCTTCAAAAGGTACATTGAGAGCATTTGCAAGTTTCCTTACATGTTCAACCTGTTTATCACCTTGAGATCTTCCCCACGAAAGGCGAATACGAGATTTTCCGTGAATAGGGAAATCGTGCATTTTAGCAATTGCCAATTCCGCATCTGGTCTTCGTACGAATTGTACGAAACCACAGCCTTTGTTAGGTGGGATCTTCACATAAGCTATATCACCGAAATGCTGGAAGAAGGACCGGAGTGTTTCTTCGCTTATGCAGGCTGGTAGACCACCGACGAAGACAGTCGTGTTTGTAGGATCGGTTGATGGTGACAGTGGGGTAGCTTGCCCGGAGGAAGGTGGACCGCTGTGATTGCTTTGACTTGAATGATAGGGTGGAGAAGCGAGGTTGGGCGACGTGGGCGAGAGCACGGGTATGCTGAAGCCTGTCGCGTTGGGACCGAGTAGGTTGGCGGTTGAGCCAATGTCTGTGGGTAATATAAGCATCGTCAGCGATCTCAAAGCGGCGGATGGTACAATATAGCATATATGGACATACTGTTCATCGGCACCTTGATATTCAACTCCCTGCCGTTCTTCCCGTGGACTGAAGCGTTCAAATTCCCATTTCCAGTATGTCCACCTGCACCGTTCCCGCTCGAGTCCGAATCATTGTTACCACTGCTCGTTCTGTTCCGACTTCCACCTGATCCCGAAGCTTCCGAGATCCGCAATGTTCGTCCTCGCAAGCTTAGGCCTGACCCAGCATTATTCTGTCCTAAAGCAAGAGATCGGCTCATATCGTTCTCATCTCCGAATCGGACGAAACCATATCCTCTTGAGAGACCAGTTGAAGGGTCATACATGATTTTCGCTGATTTCGTACTTTGGAATAGCGGTGTGAAGAGCGCGACTAGCTCTCCTTCTGTTACTTCGCGCCCTAGATCGCCCACGAAGATAGAGTATTCGCCCTCCCATTTAGGTTGGACGCCAGGTAAGCCGGTAGCCCAGTTTACTGACAGAATTACGATAGAATATGCAAAAGTCAGTGGAGATCCATTTTAAAGATTCAATAATGAAATAACTCACGCTTGAATGTCCTTTCCGAACCCGGCATGAGCATAGGCGGTTGTTTACTGAAATATCCAAGGACAGATTGGGCATGACCAGCTGTAGGGAAAGTGATAAAGCAATATCCAGAAGTAGATGAAGCTCCTTTAATCATCTTGACGCTTGTAGAGACTGATTGATTTCCATTCTCGTCCCTGTCCCATCCTAATGCAGTAATGCATCGCTTGATGTATGTCTCATCCATCCATCCTTCTAAATCACCCATCCATAACGTCGCACTCGCTCGCTGACCTGAATCCACATCATCCAGATCACGTTGCTCTCGAGATCTAGCGACTTGTGCATGGTCAAGGTTGAATTGATTTTGTTGTGTTGATAGGGAGAAACGGGATGACGAGGCGTCGGTAATTGCGGCGTGGTTGTTAATGTTGTTGTTATTGTTGCTGACGGAGGGATGATCATCACTTCCATTGAGGATACCGCTGCTGCTGTGATGGCTGCTGCTAAGGTCTGGCAAATCATCATGCGACGATAGACCGCCGCCACTGTTATCGCTGAGTGTGTGTTGTCGTTGTCGATTACCCGAGGGCAATTGAGCGAAACCTGATTGCTGTTGGGTGCTGTATGTATAATTACTCAAGTGTGATGAAGGAGCCTCATCCAGGCTATTATTCCGTTGATACTGTCCGCTGTTGTTCGAGGATGATGAAGAGCTGCTCGCCAATCCGAATTGGAGATTGCTGTTGTTGTTATTGTTGTTATTGCCATTCGGAGACTGATAGCCTGGATTGGTGTATGATGGCCAGGGTAGACTGTGTGAAGGTGTGTGTCTCGCTTGCTGTTGTTGCTGAGTCTGTGGCGGCGGTAGTTGCTGCACGTGTCCCGATGCAGATGCAGGCGATAAGGCATCGACGATGCTGCTGGGTGATGCAACAGATGCGTACCCATTCAGGCCAGCTTCATGGTATAGAGTGTTACTCATCCTGGTAGGTGGGGAAGTACCAGATCTTCCTGAACCTATGGCTGATATCTGAACTGTCGGTTGCTGCAGTTGCTGACCGAGAGAGCCAGTAGATGGCGTCCGCAGTGGAATACTCCCTGAAGAAGGAGGTGATTTCGCTACATTTGAAGAGGAGGCAGGCGGTCCTCCATTGAGAGATAGGCTACTGAGAGTTGAATGCAGGGTGTTGCCGATATCTCCTCCTGCTGAAGCTGAAGCTGAAGCTGAGCTTGAGCCAGCTTTCAGGCTGGAGCGGGGAACAGATGAAGCGTTACTGCTAGTATTAGTGTTAGAGTATGAGGATGAGGATGCAGCGCCATCATCGTTGGTGCTTGTGCCATTGCTGAATGCAGGCCAGCTTGATGCGACTGCTGCTGCTGATGCTGCCATGACAGAGACTTGCTTATTGTCCAGGCTGCAGGATAGCTACGGAGTTGCAGTCTTCGCGCAACGACAGGGTGCTTGATGAGCTACACGCTGGTATAGCTGCGACTGCGTATTTGTCGTCTACTCGCACGTATAGACCAATCTTCAATGTCGATATGCTCCCTCTTCCCCCCCTAATCTAAAACACGGGAAGGCGGGCACGAGGACAGGAAGATCAATCAATCAATCAATACAATCAATCAATCAATCACCTGCACGTGTGTGGCGGAGGGTGTTGCAGTATTGTGCTGCAGCTATGCACGGCGTAGATGGGCCTTGTCAATAGTGCCTGCTTGCTCTTCTCTTCTCTTGCTCTTGCTCCTGCTCTTCTTCCTGTCCTGCTCTTCTCCTGCTTGTCCGGTATCGAGCGAGGCTCTCTCTTGCTCTTCCAATCTTTAACCCTCCTCAAGCTTCTTTCGAGGATGCAAGCTGTTGTCTAGGTTGTTCCCCCCTCTTTGCTACTTCTAACGCGCCTTCTCTTTCCCTTCTCGCTCCTCCGTCCAGTCCGTCCAAGATCAAGCCCGACCACCTTCCTCGACTTGAAGGCCGACCCAGCCGAAGGACATATCTCCCTCCCTTCCTCATCCTCTCCATCAATCAACGAGCATGTACACACCGCGGCCGGCTTGACTTACCGCGAGCGAGTGCAGGGGCGCCCAATATCTACCTATCTGGCGCGCATTTTGCACACCAGGCTGGCCTTTATTAATATAATGCACCGTATTTAATCCGTTACTCCGACCCCATCCTGCCTTTTATGGAAAGGTGCGAAGGGAGCCCGGGGGGGGGAAGAGGGAGCATATC
>Ga0181467_100094_pt2 | contig 10967 bp, 11 predicted proteins | sample InSIn5gowninarea_2_FD_119079 | JGI IMG/M metagenome (GOLD analysis project Ga0181467, IMG submission 119079) | Clean room microbial communities from NASA Spacecraft Assembly Facility at Jet Propulsion Laboratory, Pasadena, California, USA -... ... | reverse complement strand
TTTTTCTTTTGTTTTTTTTTTTATAGGCTTTGCTAGAATATGGTTATGTTTGTTTTGTTGTATATTCTAGCTTCTCCCTATTGCTCTCTAGAGCAATTTTCCAGGTATAATTGCTCCCTATTGCTCTCTAGAGCAATTTTCCAGAGATAATACATTTTTATCAGGGGGATTTGCTATACAATTTCTCCAGCTGTACTTTATAGGAAAATTTACATAAAAAGTTAACTTAATAATATATTTTTTTTACATCTATTAAACCCGTAAGTTATTATAGTGTAGTTGTAACAAAGAAAATAATTTAATTACTGCTAACTCAACCTTTTAGACCAAATGTACCATTTCTAGTTTTTGAATTAATTAAGCTATGTTGTAAATTATATTTAAGATAACCTCTTAGCATTGTAGATGATTCGTTGTTAAAAGAAGAACGGATGTTTTTTAAACTACCCGCATATCTATATTTAAAAACTGCTCTCATTGCAGTTAATCTTCTTGTTAATCTACCAGATGCCTCAAATCTTACACCACTTACCACTTGTTGTTTTATATTGTTAATTACATTATTTTTGTTCAGTATTTCTGCATTATCATAAAAAGTAATATGAGTATGTAAATCAGCTATTTTTACCCTTTTTACTACAGCTTTTCTTAAAACTCTTACTACTTTATTTTTTCTATCTCTTAATTTTAACGCTACTGCTGATGAAAATACATCGCTATTTAAGTGTACAGCTTTTTTTTCAAATAAGTTTATTTCTATATTTTTATTAAAAAGTTTTTCCACTAAACTAGTTAAACCTAAGTTTTTTCAAGTTAACCCTAAACTTGTAGAAAGGAATGTATTAAAATGAACATTTTTTGTATAATTAACTAAGTTTCTTTCCAATTTAACCAGGTCTTTCAATCTTCTATTATAACGGTTAGCCACCTTATAAAAAGTGTGTAAATGGGCAGCTCTTGATTTTTTTATGATAGGAACATAATTATGGAAATTAAACTTTGTTCATTTTTTTTTAAGTAATTGATCAAATAGGCTAGTCTTTTCTTTAAAGAAAGCTGTATTTCATTTGTTGAAAACAAAAAAATTTCTTTTTAATACATGTATTAATCTCTCTTTATAGTATGGTATATATATTTTTCTTCTCTTTATGATTATTACTCAGAATTTAATTAACAGAATAAATCTTCTTAATTTCCGCTCAAAGAATGCTTTTTTTTTATTGTACATAGCTAACGTAATAAAAAGGTTACTATTAGTATGTTCTAATTCTGGTTTACCAGTATAAACTCTATTTGCCGAATAACGAACTTTATTATCTTTTCTACGGTTAAAAAACACTTTTTTTATTGGTAACATATTAAAAAAACTTTTTAAAAGTTTATTTAGTGAAAAATTATTAGCTACTAGTGGTTTACTAGAAGATTTATTGTAAGAGTAAATACTACTGGCTCATTCTTTCGTAGACAATGGGTAAAAACGAATATTATTTTTATCACTATTCATTTGTATTTCAAAATCTATTTTAGTAGACGCTTGTTTTCTCAGCAAATTATTTTGGTAGTGTTTGAACGAATTAACGATAGTAATATAAAAGAATTATGTGTATAAAGGCCTTTCTCTGTAGTTAGTCATATAAAAAACAAGACTACATAGAGTAATAATAATTTAAACAATTGCAAAGTAAACATATTAGAAATATATTTTGTTTTTTTTGGGGGGGGCTTTAAGTAAAATTAATTTTACTCTTCTCCCCATTGCTCTCTCCCGTTTGCTTATTTTTTTTAGAGGCTTTAAGTAAAAGGAATTTTACTCTTCTCCCATTGCTTTCTCCCATTTGCTTAAAAATAAAGAGAAAGCAATATCCAGCTACTTCTTTTTTCACTATCGCTGGGATTTATTATAGTATTGTTTTAACATTTAACAATATATATAAGTACAAAATTCTAGGGGCTACATATAAACAGTAAAGTGGAATTTAGCTGCTATATTAACCTATTAGATGGGGATATTTTTATTATATTACTATTTTCTATTTGTATTATTTAATAAAGTAATGTCCACTAAAGTGTTTTCTATCATAGTAACACCGTACATTACAACTGAGAAGTATAAGAAGTATAAAACAGTACTTATTTGACCAAATTCAATAAATGGTGATTCTACGTGTTTTGCTCCTAATTGCATTAAGATTAAGAAATTTGCGATAAAGATAAAGAAAGCTGCTTTACTTAAAGGTCTAAATTGCATACCTCTTGATCTACTTACATCAGTAATTGGTAATAGTAATAATGCAAGAATAGCAGCAAACATAGCTATAACTCCTAATAATTTATTAGGAATAGATCTTAATATAGCATAGAAAGGAAGAAGATCTAAAAATAATAGATTTGTCTTAAGGACGCTTTACAAACCTAATTTGTATAACATTTCAGAGATAAAATATGGTTTTACTAAAGTAATTAATTTTTCCATAGATTCTTTAAATATGAATATACGAGGTTTATTATCCCTATTATAATGTATAGAGCATCTTAAATTAAACTTGTCTTGTAATACAAACATTAACTTGTCTAGTCTACATTAGAAAAAGCGTAAACACTTATATGTAAACCTTTTCCTTTTTTGCTCCCGTCATCCATAATTCAAAAAGCTAATCCTTTTGGAGTTTACAGTTCGTAAATGTTATTAGGTACGGTTTTAACATTGTATACGTAAAATAATTCTCTAAATACATTAAAACAGGGAAGTTGCATAGTAGTAAAAGATATAGAACTGTAAATTTTATTCGTTCGTTTGTCTCTAAAAACTTTAGTTTGAGTTATGTAATCTTTAGCACAAAAAGAATGGAAAAAGCTATATACATATTCGAAATATGCTTTATGAGCTATAGCTGTTTGTGCATACATCAACCTAGCGTTACTTGTAGAGGATCTTTTCACTATGTGGGCGTCGCCTAGTAGTATACCAATCAATACGTCTTTTATATCATCAGGCATTAATATAAGTTTTCTTTCTGCTGCAGATAAACGAATAATACCTTTTGTAGAACGTGTAGTATTAATAACTGGACTAAAGAACAAATCATACTAATACGTTAATTTTCACTAACGGGCGGACTATCTCTTCATTGTAATATAAAACAATGTTCCACGTAAAGTCTCTGAGGATCCTACTTGTAATAAACATTACTTTGGTTTCCTGATGATTGTCCATTGTAACATATTTAAGAATTTAACTAAGTAATATCTAAAAAAAAATTTTTTTTTATTAAAAATTTTGTTATTTGTACTTAAATCTTTAGGAGTTTCCAGCATACAGTGGTATTAAGTGACATCTTATTTCTATCACTCTGGAACTATGGCTGCAGGAGTTTGCATTGGGTTGGCCATAACATAGTTTTCACTATCACCTAATACGTTAGGCATAAAGAACACAAATAAAGATAATACAAATATAAATGCAAAAATTGTAATAAGATCTTTAAATATGAAATATGGTGCAAAAGATATTCTTTCATAGTTTCCTGATACACCTAAAGGATTTCCTGATCCTGCTGTATCATGTAAAACTATTAAGTGCATTAGTGCTAAAGCAGCTAATACGAAAGGTAAAACAAAGTGTAATGAAAAGAATCTGTTTAATGTTGCATTGTTAACTGAGAAACCTCCTCAAATGAACTCAACAATATCTTGACCTACTCAAGGTATAGCACTCATAAGGTTAGTAATAACTGTAGCACCTCATAATGACATTTGCCCATAAGGAAGGACGTATCCTAAGAAAGCTGTAGCCATCATTAAGATAAATATAACAGTACCAATAGTTCATACTAAAGTTCTTGGTGCTCTGTATGATCCATAGTACATACCTCTTCCGATGTGTAAGTACACTATGAAGAAGAATGCTGAAGCAGTGTTACTGTGTAAATAACGGATTAATCATCCATTATTTACATCACGCATAATCATTTTTGGCTCAATTGAGTCTGTACCATATTATCTATAAAAATTTATTTTTATGAAGTTCTATACTAAATTAAAAAAAACATATTTTCAATTTTGTTGAGAAACAATAGCAAAAGACCCTTCAGCGTCTGTAAATCCTACCAATCACTCTAAGAATTGTTTAGAAGCATTAGGCATAACTTTTTTTAAATGAGAAGGTATACCTTCAGACTTATTATTTGGTAGACAAAGCTTAAAATTTTTAACATATTTTTCCACTAATTTATTTTTAAGTTGTTTTACATTAGTAGACATTGATAATAAAAAGGTGCCACTCATAATCTACCCTAAAAAAAAATATTAACTCTTTGCCTAAGTTTAATCCCTAGACGTTCTATCTATAGGATTAGATGAAAAATACATATATTTTTATATAATCTACCTGTATCTATGTAATGTAAGTAGATTATAACAAATATATTCCATTATACTGGATATAGCGTTAATATTTAACAAATGATTTTTCAATCAAATAGGACTATATCACCATAGTTATATCTATGTAAAGCATCTAGTCTCTGAAGAATCTACTCATAATAAAAATTATTTTGGTTTCCTGCTGATAATCTATTGTAATATTTTTACAATATATACGTCACGCTATAAACAGCTTAAGAACACTACTGGCTAAGTATAGGTTTACGTTTGTAAAACTTTAAGAGTTTCCAGCATATAGCTTTATTTAAAGAGCACATTATGCTTACATATGCTCAACACTATTAAAGGCTTCTGCTACACTAGGGTTATAATGCATTGCTAATGTTACACCTGTAACAATTTGTATAATTAAACAGAAAGCTAATAAAGAACCAAAGTTTCACATGTAACTTAGATTTAAGGGTTGTGGAGAATCTACTAGGTAAGAATTAGCTAATCTTAAAATAGGGTGACTTTTTAATAATCTCATTTTTTTTTTTTTTATTTTTTATTTTTTTTTATTTAGTAAAGTGTTTACAGTAGCGTTTGCTATTCTAACTTTAAAAGTGAAGTGATCTTAGCTATGTAAACTATAATTAGTGGAATACTGGACTCAGTCTTTTTTTTACTTTTTTTTATATATTATAATATCTTAAAAAAGTCAGACCTTGTCAAGTTTCTTTTTTGTTAAACTATGTTTTTTTTTTGTTTTAGTGTCTGTATAAGGTTAAACATTTAATATCCAATAGTAAATATGAGATATTAAATTTTAAGTGTCAAATACATTACTATTTATTCTTATATTGTGGGTTGTTATCCCTTTTGGGTATAACAACCCTTTTGGGGATAAATGCTAATATGTTAGCTAAGTTTAATAATTCTTCGGGTATAAAAATAAATCAAGAAGATAATCCCCCTAGAAGGAAATACATAAGCCCCCCTGAAGTAGCTGGTTCTGAATCTCTGTAAATAGTAGATAATAAATAAAGCCCGTAACTTTGAAGTTCTATAGATAAAAACATAGATACAAGATCACTTGTAGAGATAAGGAAAACACTTCCTGTAATAATAAATAAAATAATTAAAGAATACTCAATAATTTTGAATTGTTCACCCATTTTGTTAATAATAAGAGTTCTGTAGTAGATTAATTTTGTAAATAAAATTCTATCTGGTGAGCTATACTGTTTTAATCAGACTTTTCTAGGGTAAAATGCAGTTAATAGTAGTATAACACTGCTAACTAGGAAAATAAAGATGTGGAAAACATTCGTAGTGGCTGTAGTATTGAAAAGACCTGAAAAGATTCCTATCCCTTTGTTTAAAAATAGGAAAAATAAGCTTATGCGGATCAGTAGACTAATAGTATACTCAGCAAAAAAATAATAAGATATACTATCCCAGATGAATATTGATTAGCTGAAAAGTTAAATAACCTATCATATATAGCAGCTGATTTTACAGCCCTACGTATCATAAGTAAAAGTTTTACACCAAAAAAAATTATTCAAAGTAATAGGCTGAAAGGTCACCCTACACTATTTATTAAAAATATATATTTTATAGCTAAAGCAGATAACAGTAAAGATATATTTCCTAAGAACAATGGTGTTAAATAGACAAGCATAGATTTAAAAGATGAAAACACATTTAAACGAATACAAGGCAATAGAAATGATAAATCCGGTCTTGATGTATAATGATTGACAGGTGTTCAACCAGAAGGATGAGATGTTTGCTGGGATGTTTGTTGAACCTGCTGTGTCTGCTGAGATGCTTGTACAGCCTGTGTAGTTTCTTGCGGCTGCGGCTGCGGTATTTGCTGATATGTTTGTGGGGGTGTTGGATGTAATTCCGGTATTTGCTGGTATGCTAGTTGCCCCTGGTATCTTGGGTCAACCTGGCCGTGTACGGATTGTACCGGCTGAGTATTTTGTTGAAACGGCTGCATTTGCTGAGATGCTTGTACAGCCTGTGTAGTTTCTTGCGGCTGCGGTATTTGCTGATATGTTTGTAGGGGTGTTGGATGTAATTCCGGTATTTGCTGGTATGCTAGTTGCCCCTGATATCTGGGGTCAACCTGGCCGTGTCCTCATAGATCAACCTGAGATACGTGCTGGACAGGTGGTACTTGGGATCTTATTTCCCTCAATTCTCTTAATTCTTGTTCAGCCCTAAAAGCCAGTCATGGACTTCGATTTGGCTCGTCCCTAGCCATATCTCGTTCCCTATCTAGCTCCGCCTGTAAATGTTGTATTTGTTCATTAATAGACATTCTATCTCTATTAGCACGTCAATTAGAATATACCCCGCTACGATGTGCAGCGCCATTTAAAGCAGAATGTAGGGGTATATTAGCAAATGCATGAGGTTTAGGATAGTCATGCCGATGAAAACTTGGAAAAATACAAAATGTAGCTATATGACTGCTAACTAGAAAAATAAAGATATGGAAAACAACCGTAGTGGCTGTAGTATTGAAAAGACCTGAAAAGATTCCTGTCCCTTTGTTTAAAAATAGGAAAAATAAGTTATCATATGCAATAAAAGCAGAAATAAGTAAAATAGTAATAGTGGCTCTTGAACATAATATAGATTTGTCTCGTCTTAGTGTAATTGAATTAGATAAAAGTAAAATGATTAATGGTCTTATTAACACGTAAAGCTAGAGAGATTCGAACTCTCGCTAGTCTTTTAATTAAAGCACTAGTTATCCTCTATAATATCTTTATTCTAGTTTTTTTTAATTTAAAGTGTTTACAGTAGCGTTTGCTATTCTAACTTTATTTTATAAAAGTGAAGTGATCTTAGCTATGTAAACTATAACTAGTGTAAGACTGTACTCAGTCTTTTTTACTTTTTTTAACCCTGAGGGGTAAAAAAAAGATGGAATATTAATTTTTTTAACCCTGAGGGGTAAAAAAAAGATGGAATATTAATTTTTTTTAACCCTCAGGGGATAGGTTGTGTTTTTAATAGTATCATTTTTTTTTTTAATGATTCTTGCAAAGAATACGGGCAGTTACTTTTTTTTTTCTAATTATATTACCCTGTGGGGGTAAAAAAAAAAACAAATAGCCAAGATTTCTTTTTTTTTTACCCTGCAAATGATTAGGAATACAGTAAAAAGTCGTTTAACTTTGCGGTAACGTGAGCCTCAAAAAATATCTTAGTAGAGATAAACCTTTATTTCTTTTACGTATTCCTTTTACAAATTTACCTATTGGCATTTTGTTACGTTTTAACTTAGTATTTTACTTTTCCGATTTATTTTTTTTTAGTGTCTGTATAAGGTTAAGTATTTAATAACTAATAGTAAATATCAGATATTAAATATTATATTTCAAATACATTACTATGTATTTTTATATACAAATATTATTTTTACTAAAATGATTATAACTCTTTTCCAAAAGATCTCATTATCTTAGTGAAACCATAGTATTCTTTCGTAAAGATCCATTACTTTTACGAAAAAGGGATACGAAGGAGTTGAACCTTATATTTATGATCTGCAATCAAAATGCATAGCCCTATGCAACATACCCCTTTATTATTTTTTTTGCTTTAAATAAAAAAAAAAAAAGCAACTAAAAATTAATGTAATTCTAATGCATCTTTAATGTATGAACAAGATAAAACTACAAAAACTTGTGATTGGATAAAGGCAATACCTAATTCTAATCCAGAGAATGCTATTATAAATGCTAATGGTAATAATCCTAAAACAAAGAAAATAATACCAGAACTCATAATATTATAAGTAAATCCACTTAAAATATTTAAAAGCATGTGACCAGATAATATGTTAGCTGCTAATCTTAGTCCTAGAGACACATTTCTAGCTAAGTAAGAAATAAATTCGATTAAAACTAACAGTGGTAATAACCCTAAAGGACAACCTGCTGGAACGAATAAAGAAAAGAATTTTAATCCATGTTCTTTGAACCCTAAAACAGTAGCACCTAACACTACAGTGAAACTAAGCGAGAATGTTAATATAAAATGAGATGTTGATGCAAAACTATAAGGACTTCTTGCTAGACATATAAGTATAGCAAGCCGGACTATATCTTGACTGCTCTATTTAATATGAGCAGCCTTTTACGTGTAGTCTCTGAGGACCCCTCTATTACACACTATGTTTTTTAGTACAAAACACACGTAGTATCTGTAGGTTTCCTGCTGATTATTCATTGTTTTATCTTTAGAGTTGTTACGTCTTTTAATAAATTCTACAACCATTGTTAAATTCATTATTAATGATCGTATCTAAAGCATTAGAAACTTTCAGCATATAGTAAAATTTTACATATTATATTACCAAATATAAAGCGTAATTAAAAAAAAAGAATATTGGGTTAGACTATTCTATATCTAAGACATTTAGTTAATGTATTCTTTTACTGTTCATATTACTTTTAATTCTTTTTATATTTTCTATACCCTGCTTTGTTAAATGATCTTTAGATTTTATTAACTCGGCTACTTTACAAAAATCTAGGTAATCTTTCTTCTTAGTACCTAATAAGGGGGGTATTTATTAAATAAAGATATAATATTATGACTTATATCAGAAAAAGTTGAAACAGTTAAATTTACTTCATTACGGTTAAAATAACATTTCCCACAACCTAAATAATTTGAAATATTATCTAATAACAATGAGTCCTTAGAATGTTGAGTTATTACAAATCTTAAACATAAATTGTCTGTTGTTATTTTGCTTTTAGATTCTTGAATAATAACCATAAAAGATTCCTCCCCTTCAAGAAACCCTATTAATCAATAAACATCTTTTATATCTGAAAAATCAACCTTTGGTCTTACTACGGGTATCATATTAGGAAATGTATCTTTAAATTTTTCAGATAAACCCCAGTTTAATACAGATTTTACACCAACTAATATTAGTAAACCTTTTTCAGTTAAATGTAACTTTTCCTATAATAAATCAATAGATTGTTTAAATAACAGGTAATCTGCTGATTTTTGAGATATTAAAGGATAATTCTAGAAATGTCTTGTTATTACTCTTAAATTCTTTAAAAAGCTAACACGGTACATAAATAAATCTTGACCATGTTTATATATTTTACCTACACCCCATGTTTTTTGTAAAGCTTCTAATATGTTTAAATCTTTTTTTATGTAAATTATGTTGAAATATAGGTTTAACTTGTCACCCTTTTTTCATTTTACAATCTTTATAGATAGATATTGTAAAACAACCCTCTGCATCCACAAGACCTGTAATATAATAAGGATTAAGATAATAATTGTTATTAAGGTTGTATTTAGGATACTGGGAAGTATTTGAAGAATATAGTCTTATTGTTTTTTTTTTAATTAGTTAAGCTAAATTTGTGGATAATATTTTTATGTAGGCTCCTCTTAACCATACCTATTAAATTGTTAATTAAAATAAAGATAAATAGGGCATACATAAATGGGAAATAAGCTTGCCCACTTTTATTGTTAATTTGGTTTACTACGATACTATGTATAGTAGCATATAGTGTTTCTTGGCTTAAAGATCAACTATTTGGAGTAATTTTTGAATGGTTAGTAGCTAAAACACTGAAGTAAAAAGCTATAAACGCAGCAATTGTCATATATAGTCCTATATTTGTAATAGATATGTTCATATTCGCTAATAATGGTGTATCAATACTAAATAGGTTTCTTATTTCAAATTGATCTAGCGGACTCGCTATTGTTAGGTAGTGGTTAAACATGTACATAGTTCTTAAATTTTACTACAAGAATGGTGTTTACTACAATAAAAGTAATTAAAAAAAAATGTTTAATTACTTTTATAAAGTAGTTATATGGTATGCTGGTCTAATTAATGAGTTAAACGCAAACATTTTTATTTAGGAATCAAATGTAATGTTATATAAATAATTACTTGGATACAAATAAGCCGGATCCTGTGTGTAATATTTAACTAAAATAAAGATTAATTAAGGCTTTTTATTTCATATTTCTAATAAAACACTAAAAGTTTTCATTATTAAATTTTCTGTGCATTACCCAAGCTTGTGCCCCACTAAAAAAGCTATATGTTAATCACCGGACTTTCCTATCATTATCTTAACAACACTATAATAGCTGTAAGATTTACATTTGCATCACAAGTTTAATAATAATATTAAAAAAAAATTCAAGAAACGCCTTTTTTTTTATGCGTAGTTTACTAATCTGTATCGTTAGTTAACTTCAATATACAAAATATATTTCCTATAGCCAGGAGAGAAATTTGAATTCCCACTATTAATGCATGAAATTAATGTTCTACCAATTGAACTATCCTGGCTTATTATTTTTTTTAGAAATAGCCCAGCTAGTTTCTAGTTTAGTTTAAACAAAATTTAACTTAGTTTTAGCTAAAGTTTATCTAACTTATAAAGGGCTAGAGTCTAAATGCTAATAAGTATTTCACACAAAGCTGTTTTAGTGTATGAACAGCTTTGTAAAAATCGTAGTTATACGCTATACAGTGAATTCTTTAGAGAAGAGTTCTAACCAAAAAATTCTAGCAA
>Ga0181467_101211_pt2 | contig 10974 bp, 4 predicted proteins | sample InSIn5gowninarea_2_FD_119079 | JGI IMG/M metagenome (GOLD analysis project Ga0181467, IMG submission 119079) | Clean room microbial communities from NASA Spacecraft Assembly Facility at Jet Propulsion Laboratory, Pasadena, California, USA -... ... | reverse complement strand
CGGAGAGGGGGGTTGGGTATATGGGGACGAGTGCGAGGGGTGGGGGGACGCATTGGGTTTGAGATGGAGATTAGTTGGACTGAGATGGTGTGAAGTGGGTGGCACTGGTGTGAGATGAATGGGGCGACTGCTTAGCGGTGTATTGGAAAGTGTACTTCCGTGCTGGGGTGGCGAGGCAGATGTGTATTGTATGTATTCTACGTGTGAATGAGCTCAAGAGAATGAATGATGAAACTAGAGACCCTACTGCGAGTCAGAGGGCTAAGATACCAATTCAAATTATACGCTATCTATTGTTCCAGTGTTATATCATTCCCACTGTCCACTCATCATCGTATCACGAGGTTGCTGCTTCCAACCCAGTTGACAATAAACTCGCGTTTAGAATCACCGTTTTAGCGAACATTCAAAGATAGTGCAGATCCTCTTGCCACGGGGAATGGAATGAATGGGAATGGATAGGGGGTTAAGATCGAGGTGGTTGAGATGTGGAGTTGAGTAAGGGGGGTGGGGTGTGTCATTGTGATGGAGAAGGCAGTCGCGGGTCTCGGGTATGGTAAATAATGTTTATTTGCACATTGACATGCTTGTCATGGAGGAGTGATGACGAGAAACGTTGTCTAGTAAAGCTTCTGAAGCTGTAGAACATGTATTGTAGATCTACTAGGGAAGTACGGTTACGGAGCAAGAAGGTCGGAATTCCAACATATCGTTCTAGTGTGCCAGACCTCAAAAATTTATTTCCAGCTTCAAGTAATAAGATCTCTAAGCATAGCCAACTGTCTCCTTCCTTCCTCGCCGTTCAACCGTTCGGCATTTTCTCCAGGTCCATCAACAATCAACTCCGCGAGCATCCGTTTTCGTTCCTGCAGCGCCACAATTTTTTCTTCCCATGTTCCTCTGACAATGAATCTCACTAGTCGTACCGGCTTCTTCTGACCCAGTCGGTGTACCCGGCTCATCGCTTGTTCTTCGAGCATTGGATTCCATTGTGGTTCAACAAGATACGCATGATTTGCAGCTGTCAGGTCGAGCCCTTGACCACCGCAGGAGATTGAGACGAGGATGACTTTGTCGCTGCTGGTGGTGAATGAGGTTAGGACTGATTCGCGCTTCTTGCGAGACATAGAACCATCATAGCGCGCATGCGAGATGTTGTTACTGACCAGGGCTCTACCAATCGAGTTGAGGGTGGAGGTCCAGTAGGAAAATATGGCACATTTGTCATTTGGCGGGAGCTGTTTTATCTCGTGGACGAGGACTTGAATCTTACTGGACATGAAATTGACTTCTGGTCCATCCGATATTGGAGCACCAAGCTCGCTTGACCTCGGTGGTGAAGGGGCAGAGGGCCTTTGTCGTGATCGTGGATGTATTGAAGGTGAGCAATTGACACAGAGATGGGAGCCTGCTGTGGCAGTCTTGGGGATTGCCACGTGCAGATACACATTGTCATTCTCCTGCTCTTCGGACAAATCGTTTCCACAATTGGCGCATAGGCTTGCACTATCACCAGTAACGAGAAGGTCTAATTCCCTCTGAATAGATTCAGGATCACCTTCGTCGACAGACCGGGCTTCTGCTTGCCGCTTTCGTAATGGAGCAGCACCATGGTTGCAAATATATCGCAATTCATTGATTCGTTGCAAAGCGTTGATGTACGAAGAACCAGCGTATGCCTGATTATCGACAAAAGCTTGTTCGATAACTCTCATTACTCCTTGCTTGGCCACTTCATAAATTTGAGCTTCATGTGCTGTGAAATCAATGTACACTCTGTCCTCCTTTCGAGCCGGAAGGTCGATCACGGTTCGTGGTCGTCGAATCGCAAGAGTTCGCATGAGTTTCTGCAGGTTACGTAGTGGTGAAACATCAACAGCATTTGTCTTCAGCGGCTGCACGAATGTCTCTTCATAGATTTTGAGATTATTGTAAGGGTATACTTTGAGAAAGCGAAGGAGGCTGTATATGTCTGACGACCTGTTTTGTATTGGTGTACCAGTGATGCACCACCGACATTCTCCTTCAAGACGTGATACAGCTTTTGCGAGGTCTGTGTCTTTGTTCTTGATAATGTGAGCTTCATCAAGGACTATTCTGTGCCACAAGCGTCGGAAAAGTGGGGGCAATGCCTCACTGCTTCGTTTCAGCTTTTGGGACTTCCACTCCTTTGCCACAGTGTTGTAGGTGGTCAAAACAATGCCGAGGCCAGCAAGCGAATCATATTGCCTTCTCATTGGCCCATGGTACGTCAAAAAGCGGATCGAATCAGGTCGCAGATGCTCGTTGATCTGTTTTTCCCAGACGTGGAGCAAAGCTAGAGGGACCACAACGAGTGTCGCCTGCTGTGATAATGCGGAAGAGCTGTTGTAAAGACTATCACAGCTCGATACCATCAACGACAACATGCTGCAAGTCTTTCCCAAGCCCATCTCATCCGCGAGAAACCCACCTCGAAAACCATCAGGGGGTTTGAAGTAAGAATTTCCAGTCAACGAATCAACGTATTTCTTGCGACCAAAGTTATCCGGTTTACATCGCCAGAGATCGTTAGTAGACCTGTCATTGTCGAGATCCCATCCAAGTTCACGGCCTTGCATGAAGGTCAGTGCCTGTTTCTGATGACTGTGTAGAGGCGACCTGATCAGAAAGGGTTGCTTAGCCTCCTCGAACGTGCGAGTGGTGAAGATGTCCAAAGCATTCGCTGGATGCGAGTCGATTTCTGAGCACTCAGGCGCCTGTTGAAGACTAATTAGCTGGCACGTTGTCATCATTCCGCTATCTAGCATTTTGTGCGGGTTGTGGTAGGGCACATCTGTATGAGAGAAAGTGGGTGTTTGAAGGTAGAGCTCAATGGAGTCCAACCAATCGCCGACATCTTCGGACACATCTCTAGGGCCATAGAGCACTGCGGTCAAGGAGTACGAATTCTTCGCTGAGCATTTGATGCGTTGTCTCGATGCAACCTGGTTGCGCGAGGTCTGCTCAAGGCTGAACTCGGACTGCACGCCAGCTTGAGCGGAGAGTGTGGTTATGATTTGCACCGTTCGTTCGCTCAATGGGACTTTGTGGCAAGCTTCGTTCATCAGACATGATTGCTTCCAGTGTAAACCTGATGTGCATGCAGCGGTAACCTCTAGATCAACAATATCCAAATCTAAAAGCGCACCGTAACAAACAACGTCTGCTCTACCATCATCACAGGGTTCGTCAGTATCCTTGACAGAGACATCTGAAGTACCATCTATCAGCGAGTTAGTGGAAGCAGCGTCGAATTCTGTAGGGAGGCAGCTTTGGAACGATTGCTGGACGTAGATATTGGTATGTAAAATGCCAGGCCCGAAATGCTGTATGGATGAATGACTTGTTATCCGCTGACAGCCATCCTGAGCCTCGAATACTTGCGTTATTGTTCGATCTTCTCGGTCTACATGGAAGGGCCCAGTTGACGGTGAGGCGGCTGCTCTCCAATAAGGTGGGTCGACAGCGACATCTTGCGAACGAGTTGTGGATAACACCTGGAGGGAGCCGGTGGTGTAGCTGCCATATTCATTCAATCTCGTTCTTTTGGCTCTTCTAACATCCTCCCCTGAGTAACACAACGTGTTCCATGTTGATTGCTCCTCACCAGTCTCTGAGATTGTTCGAACGGGCAGTGGTCGAGCGTCGTGGTGGAAAGGCGCATGCATTCTCGGCTGACGCGACTTCATTTCGGCTTCGAGCTCATCTCCCGGAAAGGGCTGCCGTGTCAACAACCTCCCTTTGAGGACTTCATCTGCTGAGCAACCTCGATGTTACAGTGCGGGATAGAGAAATACTCCCAGCTCATCATAATACTGGAAGTAAAAGGTACGAGCCGACTACTAATGCACGAGTTTCGCTCTCAGCCTGATTTGATTCACGATCCCAAATCCGTGCTGCGCCCTCGACCGCCGTTCGCTTCCCTCCGTGTCAGCATGTTCTGCGCCGGGCACAGCCATCCTGCAACCTTTTGTTCGCCGTCGTTGCGTGTGGCGAACAGGCAGAAGATGGCTCAAAAAACATCAGGCATATAACTTATCTATGCAGCAATTACTTGCTCAGCGACAAGCAAAGGCCAACCTACAAGCATGTGCACGGTTATAATGTGAACAATCATGATGCCACCAGCACTACTCGAAGAGATCGCCGACGAACTCCAAGATGCCTTTCACAGTTTTGAGAGCATACTGACTCCTTCTGATGTCAACCAATTCCGATCGACAAGTCTTGAAGATGTGTATGAAGCAGTGGGAGTCGTAGAGCGAGAAAGAGACCAACGGAAACGTTTGGTCAACTTGAGACGCATAAAGAGTCTACTCGACAGGCTCAAGCCGCTGGAAAATGTCCTCCAAGCTGTTTGTCCAGCGGAGCACCATTTGTCTTACATCTGGGCGCCCATCAAGTATATGCTTGAAGTAGCAGATGCGTCAGACGCACATCTCAAGAAGTTACTTAGTGCTTATACTCTGCTCAGCAGCCAGCTTCTGTACTGCGAGACACTAACAGAGTATGATCATCTGGAAGTGTACGGCTCGGGTGTTGCAGCGTACGTAGTCATTGACGTTCTTGACTTTCACCGACGACTCTACCAGATCCTGAGGCGGGGAGGATGGAGCATCTTGTTTGAACCTGCCTGGAAACACTTCCTCCATCACGTCGACCATATGTCACGACGTCTAAAACTCTGCAAAGACACTGCGGCTGAAAACCTTGACGACGATAAATGGACTATTTTTTGCCTTGAGTGGAACAAGCTTCGTGGCCAGCAAACTCGCGAAGAAGAAGAGCGCAATGATCTACAGTACCGTGCCTGTGTCAGCTGGCTAGAATTGAATACGCAAGAGCAAGAGCAAGAAAGTCTTTTCGAGCGGAGAGCTGAGGCTCGCGAGGCTGCGACCTGCGATTGGATCCTCACCCATCCCAAACTGAGATCATGGCTCGATCCCGATCACAGTCGGCCAGTGCTATGGTTGAAGGGTAAGCCAGGAAGTGGTAAGACTACTTTGACCACCTTCATCACTGTCCATGCCGAAATACCTCCTGAATCATTGATGCTCTACTGTCTGTGCACGCGTACGATGGTCGAGGCCCAGGTCGATCCTTGTCTCTTTGCCTTACGTGTCATGGTTACTCAGATCTTGCGAAGACGCCCGTTACTGGTACCATTCGTATATGAATATGTGAGGAATGTGGAATTGCCTTCCATTCGGACAATACCTAATCTTTTGAGATCTCTCTTGCTTTGCCTTCCATCTTCGTACATCATCGTTGATGGATTGGACGAATGTGACCCTGAGCAGCAGAAGCACATGCTGGCGAAACTTGACATTCTGCTACTCCTTCGGAAAGACGAAATTCCAACTCGTCCTGAGGTCAAAATCCTTATTTGTTCGCGGGAAACGAAAGCCACTCCGGCGAGGCTAAAAAACGAGCCTACCATATCTCTAACCAAAGAAGACGAACACGTATCCAGAGATATTCGTACATACACCAGGAACAACATACAGGTGCTCTACGATCGCTTTGAGGCCTCCATTGTTGACAAACTTGCAGATGACATTGTGAATAAAGCTAACGGCATGTTTCTCTGGGTTCAACTTGTTCTCTCTGTCCTATGTGAGCAACTGAGCCTACGTGACTTACAAACTACTGTCAAAGAACTTCCAGCTAGTCTAACGGGTGTTTATATCGCGATCATGAGACGGCTTGAAGAAGCAACAGATGATAGAGACAGGCGTCGTGTTCGCTCTATCTTCAACTGGCTGTCGTTCTCTCGTCGGCCTCTTAAAGTATGGGAGTTGTGCGATACTCTCGTCTTTGACGAGCCGGGTCAGCATCTGGACCAAAATACAGTCCTTGGCAAAGATGTTATCAACATTTGCAAACCATTGATCGAAGAGCATGCTGATGGCGCAGTGGCATTCGTCCACTTTTCTGCAAAGGAATTCCTCCTGCATCGAGCAAGCGGTCCGTTTATAGACCAGTGGAAGGCTGAGCAGGCTATTAGTGTTACGTGTTTTCGCTACCTTCGAACTTGTGAGGAATTCTTTCACAACTCGAGATCTGCGTGTTCGTATGGTCAGATCGTTCAGTGTCAGCACAATCTCTTTGCTTATGTGAACGACTTCTGGAGAGCACACCTCGCAGCTTGCTTGGCGACATATCCGCCTACAGAGCAGCAACATGCCAGACGTCACTATGGGGACGTTGTCGTACATAATGGCACTCTCATCCAGGGTGATCAATACTACATTAACGTGGCTAGTGAGCACCAGCTTGGCGACCACATGGATCGGTGCCTTGCCAATCTAGGTCTCCTACAGACGGCCACGGGAGTTACTGAAGCGCGAGCTACACATCCTCCGGATCTGGACTGGTTGATCGAAAACGCATTCACAGATAAGAAAGACTGCCGGGACCAAGCCGAAATACAAATGTGTGTGTCGCCACGCATGCCACGATCAGACTGCCTACTACTACCGCAATCCTTTGTTTCCGCCAACCAGTACCAAACTCCGCGAATTGATGAGACCGGGATTTCAGCACCTCGAACAGCTGTCTCAGAGCTACTTGTCGAGACGGTGAAGACAACCTGGTCGCTCTTACAACAAACAGTCGACAGTCATAACACTTCTACCACTATCGATGGTCCTGTATCCGAGGCATATTCTCACTTTCAGGAGCAGCTCGAAAATCTTGTTGGAGCTAAATGTCCCTTCAGCTGTGAAGATATGAATGTGTCGAAACAAGAAATGGATGGTTTCCTTGTCCGATATGCAACTTCTGCTTATGCGTGCAGATGGAAGCACTGTTCTCGATTCAATCTAGGATTTAGTAATAGTGCAGATCGAGACAAGCATGAAGAACTCCATAAACAGCAGTTTTGCTGCCCTGAAACTGGATGTGACTTTGCGGAAAACGGATTTACGAGCAGAACGGCGTTGAAAACCCACCTGAAGAGATATCACACTCAACACTCCGCCATTCCAATCCCGGAACTTCGGCTTCGAAATTCGAAGTCAAAGGACCAACGTACACTTGATAGAGAGTACAAGGGCAGCAGCAACATGGTTCCGACAGACCATGACACTGCTTCTCTGCCTTTGTACTTCTCCGATACTCGCAAGAGAGAGTATGATATGTGGGATGCGTTGGGTGAACCAGTCCCAAGACCAAAATCTGGTCGTAGCGGGATTCTCACTCGCAAACTCCCAGATCACACAGTCGCTTCATCACCACAAATAATTCCTTTAAGTTCAAGTACAGCGACCCAGATAAGTACAGTCAGGAGTCGTGAGTATGAGGCTGCTGCACCTCAAAAGCAAGATACCAAGGAAGTCCACGAAACGTCCGAACAGACAATGATTCTGCGCGCTATATACAGTTATTTGACGCATAATCCGAGTGGGCCAACACTTCCAGACGACTGGAGAACTGGCTATTCGATGCAGGAACGGACGGCACGCGTTCTAAAGCTGTTCTATCAACTCCGTTCGTGTATCTCTGTCCCTAGCCAAAAGCTGCTTAAGGCCACTTTGCTGTTTGAAGCAAAACAATTTAAGCAATGTGCCACAATGCTAGCATATGAGCAGAACTTGACGCAGAGACACGAGCAGACTTATCAGACGTATCTACGTCGAAAAGCGCAACCACAGCCGTCTCAGGCACAGCAACTTGTCGACACGGGAGCAGTAGTAGAGCCTACGGTTGAGGAAACACAACACATCGATCTCGCAGCAGCATGGGTAAGACAGTGTGATGACCACATGCAAAGTACTGAACAGCTTCTATTACCGGAGTTTAATGATTATGATTTTGAGGGAACATTTAGATCCTCAAACTTGAACCATTATCTTGTGGAGCTGAACAACGTGAACAGTCAGTCTACAAACGAGCCAAAACCACTGCACATGTCGTCACGGCTCCTGCCGCAGCAAGAACATAGTCTAGAATTACAACATCAAACCAACATACCCCAGACTAGTCCGCTTCCCCAGGCACAAACATCACAACTAGCGAATTTGATAAGACCGGACCAAGTCTCTAGACTACCGCATTTGAACCCTCAACAGAAACAACAGACAGAGGTTCAAGTACAGAAATATTGGGATTTTATACATGCCAATACAAACAATCAAGGTGATCCGAGGTATCACCAAGCACAGCAAGCATTAGCTCAACTGTCTAGCAAGCTAATGGCTGGAATAAAAGCCTTCAAAGTGCAACGCATACATCAATCCAATCACAGCAGCACGCAAGAACGAAGATTCGATTCCATTGAACCGAATGCTGCTCAGTCTTCTTGGACAAATTTCGGAGCTAGGTTTGAAGAGTTTCGGCGCCAGCACGGTGAAGAACTTGCTCGATTCTACGATCACTTCGAGACCGCCGCCGAGGAGACGTTCCCTGCTCATACGCAGAGTAGCGTATGCTTAGAATTTCTTACAGACATATGGCACATCTTGAAGCCTGAGAACAGAGATCTCTTGCTACGCGACGACAGGTTGAGGAATGATCTTGCGTGTCGGTCGAAGTGGGATGTGTTGAAGGGTATCCACCTGGGAAATCAAAGAATGCTTTTGATAAGAGGTATAAATACCTATACGTGGTTCTGCGAACAGCTGCATCCTGTGATGTGTACTCGGCCTGACTTGTGGCATGATTCCGTAGAGAGTAACATCAGCAAAATGTGGCGACGTCTGACAAAAGGCCAGAGAAGATGTTTGCACATTGCCGCGAATCAATCTAATACTCTGATGGCGAACGTTTTCACTGATAAAAAATACGATAAAACCCTTTACGATGATACCATGTCCAATCTCAAAGCTCTCGCCGCTGGAATCGATCTTCGATTTTCCGGCGATACCTTTCGCCAGCGGTTCGAGCTCAGCAGACTCTTTGTCTATGGACTCGACCCACAGCATAAGGTATTGCAAGACCAATATATGGTCAACAAAGGTCGACTTGGCATATATTCACGGCTACTTAATATGAAAGCAACGGCATCTTTTGGTGAAGAGACCTTCACTCGGCTGGTGAACATCATATGGCATTTGCTGGACCTTGATGAGCGTTCTGTGCTCACAGAGGGAGCTCGAGTAGATTCTGATGTGTTCACGACCATTTCTGCGGGCACTATTTTGCGGTCCTTGGAAGATTGTTTCGCTGGAAAATGGATTGAAAAGTGGCAGCGTGTAGGAAATCATGTGACACGCGAAGAAGAGGACCGTGCTTTTCGAATGTTGTTTGGCTGGTTGTATCCACGTTTGGAGATGACCAACACACACTACATACACAGTCTAGCATTTCGAATGAGGAAGTGTATTGATGTGGAGTGGAGCCTGCTACGCCCGTCTTTGAAGCGGATTTTGGCAGATTTGGCGCTGTCAAATCCAGACGTGGTGGCGTCTGTGCCTTCCGAAGTGACGATCGAAGCATCGAAGAACCTGGGTTCCTAATGAGTGAACAGAAGCGATCATCTGTAACTATAGAGGCTGCAAAGCTCAGAAACTACACGTTCTTGAATCGCCACGCGGAACTGGGTGCACCTCAACGTTGGATGAACCACTCACTACGGTATGAAGATCTCCACTTGTTCTAGGACTTCGATGCACCTCGACCTGGAAGACATCACTTGGTATGAGACGGGAATTTGTGTTTTAGATTTTACGCAGTTCTTGCAACCCGGAGAATACTCGCTGCTGGTCGCAAAGAGCCATTCAGTGTCCCTGCACCTCGGACCCCTTATCATACCTGATCGCCACGACAGTTATCCATCGCCTCCAGATTCGTACACGCATTTCTATTGAGTATCTTACACGACACGCCAACTTTGTGTTAATCACTTCGCAACATGGACACTACACAACATCAGGTGGCATTCATCTACGTCAATTGCAAGGAGATGATGGGCAGGCTTTCAGGAGCCAGGTAATGGTCGCGATGGAAAGGTATCTGTCCTTGGACTAAGCTGATATCTCGGATTCACAGTGGAAATGTATACTACGAAGAGATTGTATAGCTATATGAATTCAGTCTAGCAGAATATGATGACGGGAATTCAAGCAGGATTCACAATCGTTGTTGTAAGAGGATATACACCTTATGGTGCTTTTATACGGTGCTGCTACCACTATTCCAAAGCTTACCTATGCACTTTTCGCCTGTCGAGACGCCCTAACAATTTTCGCGTCGTTCAACCTCCCAACCATCATCGCACCCAAGCTGGCTGAGCTGCCGCCAAGCGTCAAGAACAGATTTTCTAGGCTATTGAATACAGAGTCGGGGCGGATGAACACCACACAATTTATCGTGCCAGCTGCAGCACAATTGTTCAGCACTCCACTGCACTTGCTCGGGCTTGATCTATACAACCGGCAGAAGAAACTTGCGTTCAGTGACCGAGGCTTATTGGTGGCAAGAAGCTGGGCCAGCGCTACACTCGCACGTATGGGTAGAATCATACCTGCATTTGGCGTCGGTGGTGTTGTGAACGCGCAATTGAGAAGGAAGTGGATGCCTGACACGGAGCAATAACCTCTTTGATTTGAAAAGCATGAAAAGCATGGCGTTTTGGTTGGGTTAAAATGTACACGACTTCATGGTGGAAATACTGTATGATTTCGCATAGACTTCAGCATGGCGTTCAAAAGGAATGGAAAGAGCAGGGTGACACAAACGGCACGGACGCTCAGGCGGTCAGCATGAAGCCGCATGTAATTTTGATAGACAAGCATATAGAGCACAGCCCGGTTAATACGTATTTATGTAATTCTACGAAATGCATCCTAGCTTCCAAGTTCGAGTCGACCCTCGACTCCGGTCTCCTTTCCGCCCAGGCTGTAACTAGCGCCGATTTGCGTGGCAGTGAGACAGCAACTCCTACAGAGCATAACATATTGTTTCTCTTGGCCTCCATTACTTCTCACCTGTACAGATCAGACCAACTGCTCA
>Ga0181467_101258_pt1 | contig 10980 bp, 10 predicted proteins | sample InSIn5gowninarea_2_FD_119079 | JGI IMG/M metagenome (GOLD analysis project Ga0181467, IMG submission 119079) | Clean room microbial communities from NASA Spacecraft Assembly Facility at Jet Propulsion Laboratory, Pasadena, California, USA -... ... | reverse complement strand
GGTAGGGTCGCCTTGCTGGCGCTTTCGCCGCTCCTCTTGTGGAAGGTGCACAGCCCACATCCTCACTGTCTGTAATCACCGGGACAGATGCTGCTGTATATGATGAGACGGTGTCGACACGAGGCCGAAAAAAGTAGTAGCACCGGCTACGCGCGCACGCCGAGCAGAGGTGTATAGGTTGGAAAGCAGGGAGTCGCAAGAAGGAATCACACCGGAGATAAAGAGAAAGTACTGAAGGCTTAATAATAGCACGTTTGTCAGATAGGAAGTTGTGTCCCGTTGATCCACATGCGTCATGTCTACTACTGTAGCGTCCGTTGAATTTTTGCCTTGGACGGCAAACGAACGACGAAACTCCGACTAAGTCCACCGCCTCTGCTGGGAAGGGGACTTGGTATGCCCCACAGCGGTTGAGGCGATGCCGCAACGACTAACGTCAATTTGTGCAGCTGATAAATTCTCAATCGTGACGTCTCGGCCAAAACGGATTTAAAATCGGCTGCGTGAGTCGCGTAGCGTGGTGATCCGACGGAAGCTTATTCAGACACCGGAACCTCAACAGTCTCTCGGAAGTGACTGCGCTCGACGGTGCAGTAACTGCGTTTCGGGGGCGACTACACAGATGTCGCAGTATGTCCAAGCCCACTGCTGACTGGGACAAGGTGGGCGACCGTTTCTACCGGAAAACGCAGCTCTACACTTCCGTTTTCGACCAGGATCTGGAGCTTGAGAACTATGTAATTGCTGGAGCTCCGTACAGCGGCGCTGTAGGTAGGCACTGGCGTGGGTCAGTAACTTGCATGTCAAGCTAATGCAGTGTAGCGTTCTTGCGCGATGAAGAGAAGGTGCATACCTATCGTGGCTCGTTGATAGCCAAGTCGAGCATAGACATATACAGCTGCTCGGGCAAGCTCATACGGCGGATTAGCGTAATGCCTATCGATATCCGCGCTTGTGCTGCAATATACTGATAGAGAGTGTGTTCAGTGGGACCAAGGTGCCATCAGAGGCTTGGGTTGGTCCGAGGATGAGAAGCTTCTCGTGGTGACCAAGGATGGCACCGTGCGATGTTACTACGACCTCCAGGGTGACTTTATACCGTTTAGCTTGGGTCATGTGCGTGCTCACTCGCCGACACATGCACCGCGCAGCTAATGAAATTCTAGGGCGCCGAAGTGCACAGCGTACTGTCCTGCCGGTTTTGGTCCACTGGCTTCGTAGCATTGCTCGGCAATAACCATCTCGTCGCCGTATCCCGCTACGACGAGCCGCGTCCAAAGCTGCTGGCAAATCCCCCTAGTGACGAAGTGGTGTCGTGGACACTCATACCTCCAGCCGATTCGCTCTCGCGATCTGTTGAAGTACTGCTTGCGATCAATCAGACAATATATGTGGTAGATGCGACCGAAGTGCAAGACACAGGGCTAGACAATGGACCTTTCAGGCACATCAGTGTGTCTCCAAATGGCAGGTTCGTCGCCCTGTACACGGAAGATGGGAAAGTGTGGGTTGTCACGAGCGACTTCCAAGATCGCTTGAGCGAGTATGATTCAAAAGCTAAGACTGTTCCCAAAGACATGCAATGGTGTGGAAATAACGCCGTGGTACTGGCTTGGGAAGACGAAGTGCATCTTGTGGGTCCAAACGGTGCTGCGTCAAAGTACTACTACGACAACTGGGTCCACCTCCTGCCCGACTACGATGGGATCCGGGTCCTCACTAACAATGTGTGCGAATTCATCCAGAAAGTACCAGACGTGACAGAGCAAGTGTTCCGACTGGGTTCAACGTCACCCGCCTCTGTGCTATTGGATGCCATCGACCAACTCGATTTGCGATCAGCCAAGGCCGACGAGGACATCCAACTGATTAGGTCAAACCTCGACGAAGCGGTTGATGCTTGCGTAAAAGCGGCCGGGCATGAGTTCAGCATACATTGGCAGAAGCAACTACTACGAGCCGCCTCTTTTGGCAAGTCTGTATTGGACCTGTACAACAGCGATGACTTCGTTGATATGTGCGAAACACTTCGTGTCTTAAATTCAGCTCGTTTCTACGAAATCGGGATGCCTCTGAGCTACGAGCAATTCATACGATTGACACCGGAAAAGTTGGTGACGAGACTCATTAACAGACAAGATTATCTGCTAGCTTTGCGCATATCTGAATATCTCAGATTGCCAACTGATCGAATCTATGTCGCCTGGGCCAGCCAAAAGGTTCGTACAAGTAGCGACTCCGAGGATGCCATCTGCCGTCTCATTGTGCAGAAGCTCCACGGTAAGCGAGGGGTGAGTTTTGAAGCAATTGCCCAAGCAGCATACGATGAGGGTCGTGCAGGCTTGGCCACGGAGCTACTGAACTATGAGCCAAGGGCTGGCAAGCAAGTCCCACTGCTTCTTAGTATGAAAGAGGATAGTATTGCACTCGACAAAGCGATCGAATCTGGTGATACAGATCTGATCTTCCACGTACTCTTGCATATGAAGAAGAAGCTCCCATTGGCTTCTTTCTTCAGAGCGATCAACAGCCGGCCAGTCGCATCCGCACTCGTTGAAGCAAGCGCAGCAGACAGAGACACTGAGCTGTTAAAGGATCTGTACTATCAGGACGACCGTCGCCTCGATGGCTCGAATCTTCTGCTCTCCGAAGCCCTGAACCTGCCACCAACTGACACTGATCTCAAAATCACTATACTCAAGCAGGCTTCCAAATTGCTCGCTGACAGCAAAGAGCACACACTCCACCGCACTCTCCTCGACGAGTCCCAGAAGCTTCTGAAGTTTCAAGAAGCTCTCGAGAGAGACTTTCCCTCCCAGTCCCAGGGTCAAGGTCAGAATGAAGGCCAGCGCGGCCAAGGCTTCATCGGCCTCTCTCTTAACGAGACAGTTTTCAAGCTCTATCATCTCAACCACGCCAAGCGTGCACAGCGCCTTGTCAGCGACTTTAAAGTTCCCGAACGCACGTGGCACTTCATCCGCCTCCGCGCCTATGTCGCGTCCAGGTTCTGGACAGAGGTTGAGCAAATCGCTGCTACAAAGCGCTCGCCTATCGGATGGGAGCAGTACTTTAACGCGCTACTTGCGGCGGGTAACAGCAGGCTGGCGAGTACATTTATACCCAAGTGCACGAATTTGCATCTACAGGAGCGGATGGAGATGTGGGTTAAGTGTGGGATGCCGGTCAAGGCTGGTGAAGAGGCGGTCAAGGCGAGGAATCTTAAGGCTGTTGAGGAGCTGAGGGATAAGAACGTGGATGATGTGAGTGTATACAGGGAATTAGAGCGTTTGGCACAAGGAATGGGTGGGAGGAAGTAACGGTCGACGCACAGTAATGTTGAAAACTCATATACCTGATCTCGGTTTAAATTTACTAGCTGGCTGTATAGTCATGTGCTCACAACCGTTAAAGTTTGCATTCCCGTACTGACTAGCCACCGTTCAATGTTACTAACAGGATATCAAGCTTATAATACGTTCTATTATTATGATTAATACCTTAATAACATGTTGAAGTTGTTGAAGACCGTGCTCCGGAGCGGATTATCTACCAATCCGTCCGTTTTCATACATTCTTAAGGTTCCATAGTCGTTATAGACGTGATAGACCAGATTATTCATGCGACCGAGGGGGGTAAGAACAGACCCTCAACCCAAACCATGGTTGGGGCTGAGTCAATTCAATCGCGCGGTCCAACGGCCTGCATCAGATTGGTCTACTGGATCGCTACTTGTGTCAACGCACGGAGTGAGACGAAGAGTGGGATAGTGCCGACTCTTCTTGATTATAGCTTCGAAGAGGCAGCATGACACTGCAAACAGACGCACCTTACACACCAATAAGATCTTCTGGCTGCCAGCAACGAAACTTTCCAATTGAGTAAGAGCAAGTAACCTGAAGCGGCACTTCGACTTGAGACTGAGAGCTCAGAACGGCAGCACAGGCTTGGGCAGTGTATTGTGTCCTGCATACAAGAAGTCCTAGTGCGGGACGCTGGTTTGGGCACACCATAGATGATCAACATACACAAGTGTTTCCTGTTGACTGGCTGTGGCAACTCAAGAGCACCCGCTGGCTTTTCAATCCTTGTCGATACCTACGAGCCCCTAAGTTTCTTGGACCACATTACAACAGCTATAACTTTGACAAAACACGCTGTCTTACTTCACGGCTACACTACAATGCCCGTTCCGGTCTCTACCATAGGCACAATCAATCCAGCCATTGGAGATTTTCTTTCGAGGTATGTGGGCTAGCAATATGAAAAGCGTTGTAATACTAACACACCCTACAGCCTGCTCGAATCTGGCGACTACTCCGACCTCACGATCTGCTGCAGCGGAGAGATGTTCGCAGTGCATAAGGCCATTATATGTCCTCAGTGCCCGTTTTTCCAAAAAGCCTGCTCCGGTCATTTCAGCGTACGATCGAGCACTATTGGCCTAACAAAGCGCAACTTTAACACAGTGTAGGAAGCCCAGTCGAAAACCATCCCTCTGCCGGAGGACGACGCCGAAGTCGTCCGTTGCATGCTCGCATTTCTGTACTGCTCAGATAGAGCCAAGATCTTTCCCGAAGATGACGTCTTGATGGATACGAAGCTCTATGCCATCGCGGACAAATACGACATTGAGGCGCTCAAAGCCGCCAGTATTTCGCACGCCAAGGAGCACACCGTGTTCGCGGAGTTCTGCTTCCTTCAGCGTGTGGAGCTTATCTACACTTCGACCCTGCCCTGCGACCGTGGTCTCCGGGACGTTGTAACGAAGCTCGCCGCTGATAGTATGCCCAACATCATCGACACTGAGGCAGAGAAGCCGTTGCGAGAAGCAGTGGCGAATATCCCGGAGTTTGGCTGGGATGTCATGGCGCAACTGGCATTCCAAGTTGCGGCTTCGAAACGGGAGCGATTGTTGTTCTAGTGTATGTCGTGTGGCGCCACGTGGCTGTCAGGCAATATCGTCCTCGGAACACTGTGCCGGAATGGTCCTGCATCTAATACGCGGCATAAGCGTGTAGGAACCATTGTGGAGGAGCATGGGATGCAGTCAAGATTTCGCAGCTGAGAGCTGGACGATGCATGTCATGGGTACAAGTGCTCGAGGCTGCAGTTGATGCAGCCAATGGAGTTCCCAAACTTAGATGCAATCCATATTGACACAGATATCCGCTACTCCAGCACGGACAAGTCCTCACTTTATGCCAAATCTCACGTATCAACCCGCTCACTTCTCATTTATTCATCAAAACGCCATTCTCTTGAATTCTCTCGAGCAAGCGCTTTGTCGAGTACTTTTTTATTTCAGTTGGCGATCTTACATTATGGTTACTTAGCAGCAATACAGTACACCACGATGTCTTCCATCACAGCGGCTGCAGACGCCTCGAACAAGGCTCTCTGAGCGTCACTCGCAACGTGAGTGGGCTAGAGATTCCAGCAAGGCTAAACCACTGACGCCTCATAACCACAGGTTACTTGGATAAGTACGCTGGCCTTACCAAGAAGCTGAATGAGGAATGTCTTGCTGTTCACGAGACTGTAACCTGCCCGCAGTCCACATATTTCCACGAGACGGGTCTGGGGGCTTCGAGGTTATCAGAAGCACCTCTCAGCGAACAACTAGTGCTAACCCTTTATAAGAAACACATTCCAGTGCTATTAAGCCCTACGAAGAAGCTCTTGTCGGGCTGTAGGTATATTTGCACACTCTTTACGCTTGCGAAATCGACTAGATCTTTCTGTCAGACTATTCGCTTATAGGTTATCCAGTTTAACGGCAGCGCCGACAATTCCGATATGAGTATCTCAAATTTCTCGCAAGCGAGCCTGTGAAAGGGTACTTAGCGTTCACCAAAACGTACTTCAATGCTTACGTCGGCCTCGCAAGAAGCTTGTGAACCCCTCCGAGACAGAGTCCCATCAACCAAGGAAATGGCAGTGATATGCAGTAGCCGCCACGGTTTCTTGATCGAAGATTCCCGCTCCGAACTTCAAATCTGGTACTTTCGTGAATGGCTTTCTCACACGATTTTAGGACGAGTGCTAGGTGACCGATGAGGGCAGGATATAGAACTGCCCCAGTTTGAGGCTCTAAGTAGAACGATTTAACGTAGGGTAGGGGCCATACGATGTCGATGATCCAAGTAATTCGGATTCGTTGAGGCCGTCACAGCAGTCTTTGACGACACCGGCCGCCTATGGTCAACACACGGCTGTCTGAGATGGTGAATGGTCATTGATCCGTTGTTCCTGTTGTTGCACATAAGACTTGAAGCCAAACACAACAGACCAAACTGATCTATTACTCGTCTCCTCTATCTTTAGCGTCATCGATTGCCTTTTGCCAATTCGTGAAATAGCAATATGCTCCTTCAAACGTGGTAATCAATCCAGTGCCCATAACGCACCCTATCCAAAGCCCCTCGAGCTTCAAGTCCGGCTTTCCGAAGCACAAGAATAGCGCCAGTGGAACAGCAACAAGGTAATACACGAATAAATTCACCCAGCCTCCGATATACTGCCGCCCTAGGCCTCGCAGCAGTCCGTTGACCAATGCTGTTGATGCATCGAAGATCTGGAAGGCAGCGAGGACGGGCATTACCTGTGCTGCGATGCTGATTACTTCCGGATCATCGGAGAATACACGCGGGAGCAGATTCCGTGTAGAGGTCAGAAATGCAGCATCAATGAGTCCCATGATCAAAAACACCACAACGTAAGCCCGCGTGGCGATCTTCGCTGCTTCCAGTGATCCAGAGCCGATCAAATTGCCTAGCCTCGTGCTGACGGCCACGGATACCGAGAATGGGATATGGTACATGACAACGCACGTAGTCATAACAACCGACTGCGCAGCCAGATGAGCCGTTGAAATGTAGGAAGCTGAAAAGGTGAGGATATCGAATGCAAACCACTCAGCCTCCACCATGATGATACCAGGCAAGGACAGCTTGACCATGGGGCCCCAATGCCTGAAAGCCTGCTTCGTGAAGCCGCCCCAGCACTCGAGAGAGGACGGGTTCATGACACGTACGTAGAAGAGTAAAAGTAGAGGTAGCAGGTTGTTACTGATTACAACTGCCAGCGCCGCACCAGTCAGGCCCATGTCAAGGTTCCAGACGAACAACCAGTTCAGAAGAATGTTGGCGGGAGTAGCAACAAGAAGTACGAAGAGGCTCGCATTGAAAAGTCCTTGGGCTTGCGTGAAGCGCTTGCCGGCCTCGAAGACTGCGTACCCGGGCGCTCCAGCGAGAAGGATACGCAGATACTGGCCAGCAAGGATGGCGAGTTCCTTTTCCGGGACGAGAGCAGATAGTATCCAGCCGGAGCAGATCCAAACAGCTCCGATGGGTATAGTGACGAGTAGTAGGAAGTAAACCATGCGCTGCAAATGAAGGCCGACTAGCTCTTTTCTGCCGGAGCCGTATGCTTGGGCGCAGAGGGTATCGAGACCTGAAGTGTTAGAAAAGTTTGATCAGCGGTGCCAGGATGGTCTTACTCGTTGCGAGGCCTTCGTATACTGCCAATCCTGTAATGTTCGCCGTCATCGTCGCCAGTGACACTGCGCCTAGCTCGTCGGTACCGATATGTCCAACCACGAATATAGTCACGAGATTGAATGTGTACTGCAACAGTAGTCAGTACTGGACCACTGAGACTTCGCTTGGATTTACCTGAAGCAGATACGTCAAGGTTAATGGCAGCGAGTACTTGATTAAAAGTCTGCTCTCCTTCCCAACTGTCGTATGGGTGATGGAGCCTCCCTCCACAAGACCCTCTGACAGTGCGCCTTCAAGCACTCCGGGCTCGGCGGCGGTGCCATATTGCGTTGCCTTGTTGCTGCTGTCGAACTTCGGGAGTAGAGCGCTGGTAGTGGAGAAGCGGCGCGGCGCCTCTACGGCATCCATGGCTTATGATCGCACTCAGACTGGCACAACAACAGGGTCAGCAATCAAAGCACATCACATTATGTGTGTCTAGCGAATAATGTATAGGAAGAGAATGGGGGAATTTACTTCTTACGCTTCCACCATGACGTTCATCCGCATTGGCGAAGGAGGATCACGCCGAAGCGGAGATGGACATGCAACGCGATAAGTGATTCGAGCTACCGTAGTAGCTCTAGACCGGATCTTCGCACGCCATAATCGACCAACTGTCATCGTACGGATACGCACGAACTGAGTTTTCACCTGATATCGCGTCGGTGTGGTGTAACATAAGGCAGAACCGCGACGTCGAAGTGGTTCACCAAGGCACGCAGGTACATCAGTGAAGAAAAAGAAAAAAAGGCATCGAATGGCAAGCCATCCGCATTACCATCACAATCCTTTGGACACGGTGATTCTGAGATGAAAAGTCTCACGATCAATGCGGCGTACAATATTCTTGGCGCTTTCTGTTCAACTCCTGAATCGGCATTATGTACTTTCCAGCCAAATCCCCCGGGGCAAGGAGTGCAATCTTATCTCTCAACAGCCTGCGACCTATTTCAAAATCCACTGCTGGATCTCCAGTTCTCCGAATTCCATAACCGTCCGTTACTCGTCCAAATCAGAACTGTAGTCCACTGCTTCAAGCCACTCAATTCTTCTCCTCCGCATGTGATTTCAATAGCATGATCAGATCCGTGTGCCGAGTCAATGTCCTCTGCATTGGCACACTCCTCAGATGTTCCTATCAGCGCAAGATGCAAACTCAGCACAGATCAGGCGAACATTCCCAAGCAGAGTCTCACCGTCTCAGCGTTTACTGGCCTTCTGTCCTTTCCTACGCTTCGTCCCCTCAGCACGATCTCCTGCTTGCGCCGTAGCGTTGATTTTCGGTCCATTTGCGCCCTCCACAAGTTTACAGACTTTCGCAACAGATCTGCGCCTTTTGCAAGGGGTGCAAAAATGGGAGACGTCGGCTTTTCTTCCGCAACCTGTATGTCTACGTTCCGAAACCCCATTCGTTGTTTAGTGTCCTCACCAAAGTCGTCGCTCTTGAGTGTACTTAGCCCCAAACTGTCATCTTCTCTAGCATCAGATTGGTTACTACGACAGCCTTCTCCGCCATGCTGTTATTGCTCCGGGCTCTTTTCTTATTGTCTGCTGGGATGAATTTACACCTCTTCTCTTCTAGCACGTCGCCGGCCGAACCTTGCAGCTATTCATTTCCTCTGGCAGTGTGGAACAGTGACACCGTTAATGCCGCGTCTTCAGTCCGAAGCTTCTCGTTTGAATGTTTTGAGATTTCGTTCTAGAGTAGCCGATGGGCCGTCTCCAAGTTTGCGGCGGAGTCTCCAACTAATATATCTTCCCATTCCCTATTCGTCCTGCTACAGAAGAAAACAATGGCATTGAATTTTTCGGCAATGCTTTTCGTAGTCTTCGGACCGTAACTAATCTGCAGTCGAGACGATTCTGGTCGTCGAACAGCCGCATGAAGTCGACTTTTGCGAGTCAGTTGGGTGCTTCATCTTATGGAGGGAGCATTACATCTGTGTTGCTGTGCTTCTGCTGGACTGAAGCTGCCTGGAGGCACGAAGGTGTCGCATAGTACGAGGCTGGATCATGGTACTTCCGATTGCTGGCTACTTGTTGTCTTGCATAGTTTCTGAGAAGGAAGTTGGGCTAGGAGACGTAAGCGATCTTTCCTGTCTGGAATTTTGCCTTCGTGATGGGGTCATGACAAACATGACAATTTAATCATAGCGATTGGTGATCTGTCGAACTGATATAAAGTCTGCAGTTTCATGTCAAGTCGTTACCGCTTGTCCTCATTCCAGGCTTGGGCCCAATGCAATGCAGCTAAACTGCAATCCTTTCCCTCTCTGCTCTTGCCTCGCCACAAATCGCAACGGACCCATCTTCAACGCAGCCTCACTCAACACATCCTCATCCTTCTCCATCAACCCCCTATCAACCGGCCCCTTCCTCCTACCCTCCAACTCATAGAGATGCCCATCCCTCCCCTTCACATATGCGATGAACGCATGCCCGTCGTTATACGTCATCGCATCCGGCGCCACCGTATCACCCATCTGCGCCGCCTCGGCATGCACCCGCTCCAGCATCTCCGAATCATATAGCAGCTTCGCGCGGTCCACAGGCTGCAGCGGAATAATTCCATCGCGCAGTTTGTGCAGGTCGCTATTTGGCTGTATGAAATCTGCAGCTGAGTCATTCATGATGCCGTGGAGCAGGCCGATCAATCCGCATGCGTGGCGGATGGTTTGGCGGAACCAGATGACCGGTTGGTCTGCGCCAGCGCCGGTATATGATTGCTGATCCTTGTCTTCATCGATGCGTATTTGGATGAGGTCGGGTGTTTCCGGGGCGATGAAGAGGAGGGCAGAGCAGGGACGCGGTACGATGGCGAGAAGGTCAGGGTCGGTAAGGGAGTAGACGTCGGTGAAGGAGAGCGCTTGTGACAGACCAAGGCGGTGAGCGAGCTTGGTCATTACCTCTGGATTATTTTCTACAACACGTTAGATCCTAAGACGTAACGGAGATGTGCGTACATACCTAAAGGCACAAATGTCTTCGCGTCTGGAGCTGCGTAGTCTTCCATAGCTGCGAACTGATCAATCTCATTGGTATAAACTTGGGTTGACAGGGTTTTGTAAAGTTGAAGGATGCCCGCAGCAACCAAGCAAAGTCAGTGCTCATCACATCTTTAATTATTAATACGGAGCACGTCAACGCGGTTGCCTGCTCGAAACGCAGTTGTCCGATGGCTGACTAAGAGTCAGAGATATTTGCCACCATTCAATTGTCCATCATCAAAATGATTTATCAATTATGGCCATACTAACTTCAAAAATTGCCGGACCTTCACAATCGGCTGGTGTTTGAATTCTATCGCGTCATTGCAATCCGTCGATTGTGCGTCTTCTCATCTACCTTGCTATGAGGTGTGCTCGTAATGGAGATCAGCTCCTGCCAAACAGTTGAACTACTCCAGTAGTATCTCTAAAGACGTCCCATTCGTTCAGT
>Ga0181467_101254_pt1 | contig 11009 bp, 10 predicted proteins | sample InSIn5gowninarea_2_FD_119079 | JGI IMG/M metagenome (GOLD analysis project Ga0181467, IMG submission 119079) | Clean room microbial communities from NASA Spacecraft Assembly Facility at Jet Propulsion Laboratory, Pasadena, California, USA -... ... | reverse complement strand
TACATATGTGACGCCTGCTTTGGTGCTCGGTATTAGACGGAAATCCTGGCCGGGCGACCCAACACTGACTTTGAAGGTGCTCCAGCTGCCATCAGCGCCGTCGAACTTGCCTGAGGGAGGAACAGTGTAGGGCGCGGGGGCGCCCGTTGCCCGCTCAGCGAGACTCATGATGCAGGGAGCGAAGGGAGGTGAGCAAGCAGAAGGCCGTTGAGGGGAGCGGCACAGGGCCTTAGTCAGTGGATGAGGTGGGGTGCGAGTGACATGGTGTGTCGACCCCTTGGTCAGAGAATCATCGACCCAGTCTCAGTTACCGGGAGGCTGGCGTCGAAAAGTCGCGAAGGTTTGAAGGGATGGGATGGATGGGTGACGGCAACCCACGGAGTGGCTCCATGGCTCCCGAGACGACGATCACTGGCCGTGCTCATCATCATAAGCTTACCGAAAGCCTGCCTAGCGCAACATGTAGGGCGGTGAATACGAGATGGCATGGCAGCGGCACAAGGGTGAAGTCATGTTGAGGGATGGTCTTTTGGTCGTGCTAGGCTCGCATCCAATAGGAGGTGGCGGTGCCGGAGCTCGCCGCTGGTCATGTCAGCCTCCATTCACTTATCTGGCACAACCACCCTGTCGTCTTGCTCAATGCCACTCCTGTTGAGCTGATACCGTTGCTGCCAGTGTCATGTCCATTTCCATCGGGCGACACTTGGCAGTCTGGGGTAGCGGCTCGAAAATGTCGCAAGCGGCCTGTCTGTGCCTCTTCAGACGCCATACTTACATACGTACTTATCTGTCTATGTAGTACGTACCTACGCACCACATGTACATACCCGACTCGGTCATAACTTGGGCTGTCCCTCTGTTCGCGCTGGCGCAACGCCGCCATGGCTGCCCTCTTCCATTGTTCGCCACGTCCGTATTACGTCGGCCGCGCGGATGGCGGCTCCAAGGGGACGTATCACGTGGATACTTGAGGACAGAGTTTGCCATGGCCCCAGTGTCAGCGTCGTCGATACACTACCGGTTTGGGCTTGTAGCTAGCAGCAAAGTTCACTTCGGCAGTACCAGAGCACATCGAAGTGGAAAGGCCTGGTACCAGGTGAAGGGCGCTGGGCTTACTGGCAGCACATTGTCGTCGAGCACAGGTAGAATGGGAGCATTTCCTGACATAACAGCGAGCACCAAAGCAGGCGTCACATATGTAATTGCTCCAGAGGGTTGCTTGGCTGGAGTTGACCCCTCAAACTGTCCCCAGCTTCGCGGAATCGAAATCTTCAACAGTGCGCAAAACACCGGCTTCCAGGCCAACGCGTCGTCAACATGGTCGGCGATAGGGCAGTTCGAAGTCGATTTGGAGGAGGGCCTCAACTACACCGGACGAGGCCTGTTCGGAACTGACGTTGTGTCCCTGGGAGCCGCTGCCGATCACGGCTCGTCTCTATCCCTTACAGGCTCCATTGTCTCTGCTATAGCGGATCCTGACTATTATCTGGGAATGCTTGGACTTGGTCAGGTCAAATCCAGTTTCAACAGCCAAAGCCAACCGGTCGATTCGACGCTCTATCAATTACGCAAGAACAAGCAGATACCCAGTTTTTCCTACGCGTATACGGCAGGCGCAAAGTACCGATTAAAGTCTGTCCTGGGAAGTCTAATTCTTGGAGGCTACGATACGACACGATTCGACACCGTGACCGACAATCTGTCTTTTACATTTTCCCAGGACTCTTCTCGACTTCTGACCGTCGGTGTCAACTCAATAATGGCCACCAACACGCTGCAAGGAACATATTCCCTCACTTCTGGCGCACATTTTTCCGTCATCGATTCAACTGTGCCACATTTGTGGTTACCCGAGAGCGTTTGCGCTGAATTCGAAACTGCCTTTGGGCTCACTTATGATCCTCAAACAGACCTTTATCTTGTTAATGATACTATCCACGAACAACTGGTTTCGAAGAACCCGACGCTAACCATTAAGCTTACCAACTCGCTGGACGGTGCAACCAACAACTACACCAATATCCAACTGCCATATGCTGCGTTTGATCTGCAAGCTTCGTATCCTTTCTACCAAAACGCCACAAACTACTTCCCAATTCGCCGCGCCGCGAACGAATCGCAGTACGTACTTGGTCGAACATTGCTACAGGAAGCATACTTGATTGTCGACTATGAGCGGGCAAACTTTACGGTCGCGCAAGCTGTGTTTCCCGACCCCCTACCTCCTGCAGAAGTCATTACAATCGTGTCACCAAGCGACTTACCAGCGACCCAATCCTCGTCGTCAGATCTCAGTACCGGCGTAATTGTCGGAATAGCAATCGGAGCAGTCGCAGGTATCGCTATTGCCATTTTAGCATTCTTCTTCTGTTTCCGTAAACGACGCGGCAAAAAGCAGGCACCGAACAATCAACAGTACGAATTGGCAGGCAAAAACATATCCGAAATCGAATCTGGAAACAACATGTCTTCAAGTATCTTACCACTCAAAGATCCAGGTCCACAAGAACTCAACGGCACGCCGTTGATAGAGCTTGCATCTCCTGCCAACAACCATGCAGTCGGATATGCCTACCCACAAGATCAAAAAACAGTCGTTCAGGTAACGGACGAACCACAAGAGCTGCACGGCGAGTCAATGATACCAGTAACACCCAAATGGCAGGAGGTACAAGCACCACCGACTTACCACCACGACACGGATGGAGAAAGTAGCGCTAGCCATGGTGTGAGCACGATGCTGAGTGACAGCACAATTACACCCAGCGATTCCAATACACAAGTTTTAGTCTCACCACTTACGCCTCGGATTCCTCAATACAGATATTGATGATTGGGTTGGCATTTTCTTCAGCATACAATTGGCGTTTGGGCGTGTCATGTTTTTTGAGATACCACTTACATTTAGAGAAGGTTGGAATTGTATGCATTTTCGGCAAAAGCGTCAATATAGTAATATCCTACTTGTGTGCCTCCAAACCAAGGGTGAATTGGCATTCAGTATTTTTGTATAGTTATACCGATAATACTACATAATACTATCGAGCTTCTATATGCTCTACGTTTTTTTGCCTCTCCGAAAGTAAGCACTATGTTATGGAGAAAGCAGCGGCATGTTCAGAGTGGCTTAGACTCGAAGGCGTATTCGGTTTCCATATCTATTCATAATTCCTTACTGGCGGATACATATGCTCAAGGCTTCTTCTCGGATATTTCCGATTTCTTGGATAACAGGGCCGACCGGATGGATGTGTTCTCCACTTGAGGAGAGTTTTGCGAACAGCAAACATGTGCATGACACACACGTCATCTATGGACCAAAATGGTAGAGATTGTGCATAAGCGTAGGTGTCAACACTTTCCGCTACCGTCCATGTATTCCTTAAGTCTAATGTGGATGCTAAGCACATGCAGGTGCTCCCGCACACATTGGGCCGAATCGGGGATCCATGTCCTAATGTAACCTAATGAGGACATGCAATCCAAAAGAACTGACTGCATGAATGTCAAACCGCAACAAAAGTGGCCTTAGTTCATTCGTAAATGAAATCATGAACCGTGCTTGAATAGATCCACTCATAACAAGGCAGCTGGTAGTTTGATTGCCTCCAGCCTATGACGTAGGCGCCACGCATAGCTGGTAGCCGTCACCCCTCATCCCCACGTCTCCTTCTCCCTAGACAACACCCCAGACACCTAACCTTTGCTCTGTTTACACATCTACACTCATAATAAAACCCTGCAGCGAATACTCCCTAGCCAACAAACCTAAAATTTCCAATCAGCAATGGACAAGATCAAGGAGAAGCTCCACATTGGCAGCGGTCGCCGCAAGTCGCAGCCTGACAACGACTTTGCTACCGGTACTGGTCATGTCGGCACTATTGAGGGTACGTGATCAATACCACATGTTATATCAAAGTTCTACATTCGCAAGCCGTCGCTCCCTTTGTCTATTTCTAACCAAGGGTTGAACATATGCAACACTTCAGCTTCACCACTAACAACGAGAATAGAAAACCGTGACTCGATCGACTCTGAACTTGCAGCGATGCCTCCACACGAGCGTGTTGCCTATCTGAAAGAATTCGAGGAGTCGGATAAGGCCGACGCACCCAAGAAGGGAGGTCTCATCGAGAAGCTCATTGCCCGAGGCAACAAGAAGACCGAAGACCAGATTGCAGCAGAGACCAGGGAGCGCGAGGCACGCGAGAAAGCTCACCGCGAAGCAACGCACGCAGCCATGGGTCCTGGTGTGGGTGCTAGCGCTCAATCAGCTGCAGGCCCTGGTGGCTTGTAAGCCATATCGATGAAAGAGCGCCAATGAAATACGAATGAAAAAGAGTGGAAAAAACATTACTCTATGGCTATCGATTATGAAGAAGGCTCTTTTTTTTGGAGGGCGATGAACTGGAGATTTCATACATACTTTTACCGACATGACGATCAATGATATCAATCTGAGCTGAGTTGAGTTGAACCTCTGAACCTCTGAACCTCTGGAATTTGCATGATTCAATGGCCCGAAGTAATGCGTAATTGGATAGCTGAACACAAGGGACGTTGAAACCTCTACTAACAATACTATGCTTTACAATTTCGTTAGAAATTTCTGGGTCCCTAAACTTGATGCTATGCAGCCGTGCAGAATATTGCTCCGTTTTCTATCTTCTTCTAATTCATATATGCCTATATACTCAACACTGAAATCAACAGCGGTACCATTAAATGACTCCCAAGAAAGAACGAAAATAATACAAGCGCAGCTCATTCCTAATTACATACGAACACTAAGATAGGGTCTTATACAAGGTCAAATGCAGAACATTACACCGAACACATGCAATGAATCATGAACTCCCCCCTTTTTTTACTTCTGGAGTCTTCCTGCTGTTCATTTGCTCGCCTATGAAGCTGGTATATTACAAAGAAAAATAAAATGCGTGCTCATTACATCTTCCCCAATACTTCCAACCCATGCCCTTTTTTCTCTACCTTCTCTCCTAGCCCGTAAATAAGTCCCACCCTTGATTTTACATTTCAGGAAAAATTCGATACAATAAGCACCTTCATTGTAGAACCAAAGTTTACGCGATATCAATGTTTCTAAAAACACGGACTCTTGTTTGCTCTGTTTGTACACGTTGCAACAATAGGTTCTGAGAATAAAAACTACTCGCCTTCCTTTTTTTCCAACAACCCCCATCGTTTTTTTCTTCAGACCGGGTATCCCTGTTCATCAGGTGCTTCCGGCGCTCCACTTACAGCACCATATACCCGTATCGGGACCTGGACTTCGAAGCTTTCGGCTGGTAGTCGTTGCGCCGCAGCTAGTATAACGCCGCGGTCATCTGTGGATATTTCTTCTAGAAGACCATCCCACGTTGCTTCTTCGCCATTTTCATGCGTCAGGCGTGGGGTGATGAATTCGATGCGGAGTTTCCACTCAAGACTTACACCAGACGTGATGAATTCTGGTGTTGCGTTGGGTGGTATGGTGGGCGAAAAGGCTAGTTTCTGGGCAAAGAGCGCGTTTTCTGAGAACGAGGCATGGACTTTCTTTGTAACTCGGTAGATAGAGGCATTGGAACGCAGTGCGATTGCGGGATCTACTTTTTCGGATGTTTCGAGTGAGAGATGGATCGAGTAGCACGGGATGTGCGAGTTGGTAAAGTCGACGACTGCAGTCATTGTTTCGCCGAGTCGATAAGAGGGCCGAGCGAGCATTATGACAGCCACACGTCGGCCGCTGCGAGCAATTTCGAAGCGATTGGCGCTCTGGTTTGCTGCGCCAGTCAGGTTGCTGCGCAGTATGGCAGCATCAATGGCTTCCTTCATAGTCTGTGGTTCTTCGGCGAACGAGGACCGGCCAGGAAGAGTGCCAGTAGGTGACATCAAGCCCATATTAGTATTTTGCTGTGGCCGCTCTAGCAGATTGTTGACATAGTCAAGAAAGTCACTGAAAGTATCCTCTTGGGCTTTTCCCCGATGAGCACCCTTTTTGGTCGGTGAGAGGTTCCCGGTTGATGTGGGGTCAATAGCCGCCGTTCGTGCTTGATCACGAAGTAGAATGTACGGAGACATCAAGTCATGCCCAAGGATCTCGCCCCGATCTATACATGATTAGTATGGCGCGAAGTGCGGAATAACAGTAGGCAGACATACTGTTCACGCTGCCAAAGACCCGGAAAGGAACATCCACATGTTTCACTTGTTGCTCTCTAGTGGACCCTGCGCGTTGTGTACCAATAGTGAGATTGTATGCTACCTTCATCGAGCGTCCCTTGTGCGACGGGGGCAGACCGCGGGGGATGGTAAAGCTGTATGTGAAGCTGCGACTTTCTCCAGGCGCGAGTTTCAAGTCGACGAATAAAATTGACTGTGGGGTAGAAATGAGAGGCACGGTCTTGGAGCTGGCAATACCTCTCATCTCTCGGATACTTGACGGCTCTGAAGGGCCCAGGAATCCGCCCAGTGACTCTCCTATGCTACCCCAGCCTAGCGCACCGAAGAGACCACTTTCGCGCTTCGTCTTCTCAATACCCACGACTCCGCCTCCACCTTGACCACCCAATACGCCCTTTCTCTTCACTTCTTCAAAGGGAGCCTGGTTGATCAAGGATCCGTCCAGTGTAAAGGTGCCCATTATTTGCGCGTAGCCCATCATGATAGATTCTGGTTGAGCCTGCTTGTTAGAAGGTGCTAAGTGTGATGGCCGTCGCTGGTGCTGGGGCCGGTGTAATAGTCGCGATGACGGATGAGCCGTGTATTCCGAAGCCATGGTCTCATTGGAATTGTTACTCATTGAGTAGAATTCCCCACTACTACGCGGAGTTTCGATCATGCTTGACCCAGATATTATCCTGGCGACAGGCGAGAGAACCTCAAGGTTAGCACTGGTTGAAAGACGATGGTTGTCGATGGGCGGCTGTGGAGAATTGCGCGGTGTATGTAGCGGCTTCTTCGTGGGACTGCCATTGAGTGGTGGGTGTGAAGCGTCTTCCGGCGGCGGCGGAGCGGCGGGAAATTTGAAGTTCTTGGAGAAGGAGTTTGAGGGTTTTCTCCCGGGGGTTGGGAGAGCTGGGGTGCTTGGGGTGGTTGTTATACCCGGCCGTCTCCTGTTTTGACGCGCAGGAAAGGCAAAGTCGCTGGTGTCACGAGCGCTTGGCGAAGTTGCGTCGCCAGCGAGCGGAGAAGGGTGTGTGGCTGATCGGTGGCCGGGCGAGGTAACTGCTGTCGTGTCAGCTAAAGAAATATTGCGGTGGCAGTCGTGGTGTCTGCGGTTGTCGTACTTGGATACGAATTCGGTCTGCCCGGCACGACCTGCAGACTGGCTGATCTCCCATGGCCTCTGGCTGGCCGTCTGATGGATATGCCTCTCTCGTGGCTGGCTTCAGTGGCGGCCTCTGTGCCCAGGGAGATGATGGACACGGATCTGCCATGCTTCTGCCCTCCCGTGCTGCTGTTGGCTTGGGCTGCGCTCGGTGTGGCAGGCGACTGGTGTCCCCCAGGCGTTGATGGCGTGTGGAGGGACAGTGCCGGCCGATGTCCGCGGGTATGAGCAGGTGGGAGCTGGGAGGTGAATGAAGACTTGCGGGACACAGAGGGCCTTGTCGACGAGTGAACTGGCGGAACGGGCAGCTTGCGTTGACGGTCCCCGCCCGTCGCAAAGCCGTTGTGTCGTGTGGCTGGGGTGCCATTGCGGCCTTCAGGCAGGGCTACATTCTTGAAGGTAATGGTGCACTCGATGTCTTCGCCGGCAAACACAGTAGAGTCCTTCCATTGTACGAATACCCGGATGTTGGATGCCGACATGGTCAGGAGCACGAGGGTAGGCGGCACGGGCTGCGGTCGTGTAGGCAGCTCATCGGGCGCGGCAGGCAAGCGGCATGACGGCTGCTGGCAATTGATCGTGGACGGCGGCAATGGCAGCGAGCAGCGAGCAGCGAGCAGCAGTCGACAGTCGGCAGTCCGAGGAGAGATTGATATCGGGTTGACGTGAGCCAACAACAGCTTCCACGGCTTCGTCATGCCCGCGCCGGCCCAGGGTCTACCTAGGCCCGTGCTCTCCTCGCCCTGGTGGTCCTTTGTCCCGAGCACCCACATCACTGCCATCAACATTACTCTCCTACTACAGTTACCGTGTATACCTCTCTCCTGTCATTAAATGTGAAATATGACGTTCTAGCATTGCCCTGCTATCAGATGAACCATGACCTGCCCGCACCAAACCACTTGATACAAAACAGCCAGCCTTGTCCTTGTTAATTCTGCTTGCACACCTGTCCACAAATTCCTATCGACCAATAAAACCATCCATGTGTATAGTCTTCAAATCCAATGCTCTGTCCTGTCAAAAACCCATCACGCAACTTCTTCCGCCATTCTCCGCACTTCATCCGTATCCCAGTCCAGGCGCTCATCATCGTAAGGAAGCTCATAATCGACTAGAACTTGCATAGTCTTCTTCACTTTCCTCTCTTTCGTTCTCTTCTTCTCTTCCTTTCTGCGCTGCTTTTTCCCTCCTCTCTTCCTCTTCTTTTTCTTTCCTTCTTGCTCTACTACTATCTTCTCACCACCTTCTGTCCCATCTGCACTAACCTCGGTATTGGAGGAAGGCTGTTTGCTGCGCTCCCAGAATTCATGACAGCCGCATACGCCATCTTGTGAGGGGTTCTGAGGACATGTGCGAGGGGCACGTTTGCGCATGTCGAATGAGCGTATCGATGATGATGTGGGACTGGGTTTGGGAGCAGTATTGTATTGCAAGGGTGTCTTGGAGCCAGTCTTTAGTTTTGAGACAGTGGAGGAATACGAAGGAGGAAGTTGTGTTTTGGGTGGATTTCAAAGGCAGGGCCTGGCGATTAAGTCCGTCGACAGCGATTGAGCATTTGCGCAAAACAGGGCAGGAGAAAAGAGAAGGTGAAGGTGAAATGAACGCGTAGTGATACACGTGATGCACAATACACTCTCTGTAAGTTAGGCAAGGGCGGCATGGTGCAGTCCGTGCAGGGTAAATGCCGTATACTCTAACATCTATTTGCCCTATAGAAGCACCTCCTCCACAACTCACCACATCCTCCCAACAAAGTGCAAAGCAATCTTGACCGAAACAATTGCCCCCACCGTTAGCGCTCCAACCGCAATACCCAACGCCTTCAGGTTCCTCATTTCGTTACTAAACCGCTGCTGCTTTCTCTCACCAATATCTCCCAAGTGGGTCAACGTATCGTACTGCGGGACATATTTAAAATCGAACGCCGTTTCCGTACCAGCCAGCCCCCACTTTGACTTTACAGTCAGATTCCAGAAGATATCCTTTGCACGCTCGATCCTCCTGCGGTCGGCATTGGGAAAGAGGCGGTAGGTGTAGCAGTAGAAGATGAAGAAGAGACACTGGCCCGCCATGAGAGACCAGTAGTAAGCCGATACACGCTTCAAGCCAAGCCGGTCACACAGTGCGTTGCCATTGAGCCAACGGGCGCTGGCTGTCAGCATGTCTGCTGAAGAAAAGGTTGGTGGCTCTTCCTTGAGTGCATAAATAATGTTGTTGGCCATGACCTTTGACATGTCCGACGGCTCGACTTCGTAGTAGAGAAGGGACTCCATAATGGCTTTTGCTTTGGTGCGAGTCGAAAGCCACTCGTCGGGCGTGCCCATGATATAACCAATATAGCGCCATAGCGCAAGATAGTCGTCAATCTCCTGTTGGCGGAGGATGATGCCCTGACGTGGGAAACTGAGATAGATGAGTGTCGATGAGAAAGTACCAATTGTGGCTATTTGATCCAAATCGTTGATTGGTATGCCCCATTCGTCTACGTTGAAGTAGCTGGGCCGCTCGCGTACCAGTTTCATGATGCGCTGCCGGACTGCAGCATGTAATAAGCGGACGCGGATGGATGAGGCAAAGCCTTCTCCACCGGGCTTTATGCCTTCCAACGTCCTCGTGCATTGTAGAATGTGTTGCGTCGTTTCGAATAGTCTTCCTCTTGCTACTTTTGTGCTGAAGCCTCCAGTTCGTGCCAATGTCTCGACGACTCGTGCAGCACCCATACCGCCTAATAATGACTGATAGGTAAGGCCAGTCAGGGCAGGTCCTCCGTAACGGTAGAAAACATCCTGCCCTCTCCCTATCTGTTCCCAGTCTACCCATTCCGGCACAGTGTTTACTTGTCGCCACAGTTCCGCGAGTTTCGGGTCAGATTCGTGGTGTTCCTCTAGTAAAGCATAGAGATCCCGCTTTGGTACGGGCAAGGGCTCTTTCTTTTCGTCTTCAGTGCCAGGCGCTGATGCCATCTGAGTCCTGGTGGTATCGTTTCTCGGCAAAGCACCCTTGTGCGGTGGCGATATGGCATTTAGGCGATCCAGACATTCCTCTGCAAGCACATCATACGAAAATTTCATGGGCTTCATTTGCTCTGGAGTAAGATGTTCAGGCGTCCATTCGAAACTATAACCCCAGCAACTGGTAACGGTTAGTCCGAGTCCGTAATAGTCTTCCGCTTCCAGACGTACTATCTAGTGTTGGCTGTACGCCTCTGAAGCAGGTTGGGCAACGCCATGACTGCGAAACAGCATGCAGTAAACAAGCACGCGCTGCGATATTACCGCAAGAAACAGTGAGCGCAAGAGAAAGCAGAGTGTGCATTCATACGGATATGGAGGAACCATCATATGATACCGAGGCCCTAAACCGGCATGGGGTGAGGGGTCCACATCCATGTCGCCGCTTGGCTCTTCGGTCATCGCTCTGACGGTTGGGAAATCGTAAATTCGAGGTGGTTTCCGAGATTTGACCGTTGCATCTAACCGTTGGACAGGGTCATTGATGTCACCATTTGGGGCAAGTCGTGGCTGATCATGAATCGTGCTAGCACTAGTCTGCCAGTGGCGGTAGACATTCAGTCCTGTGGCCCGTGCGAGAAAGTCGTCGATGCAGACAAGAGAGACTTCACACCTCCAATGTGGAACAACCATGAGCTGCCATAACTGCACACGGCGGACGC
>Ga0181467_100546_pt1 | contig 11010 bp, 8 predicted proteins | sample InSIn5gowninarea_2_FD_119079 | JGI IMG/M metagenome (GOLD analysis project Ga0181467, IMG submission 119079) | Clean room microbial communities from NASA Spacecraft Assembly Facility at Jet Propulsion Laboratory, Pasadena, California, USA -... ... | reverse complement strand
AGAGTATAAGAGGTGGATGTTTATGCATAGTAGCTTTCTTCCTTATCTCTCTTCTTCTGTATTATAGGTGAATGCATACTCGTTAGCTAGGCCTCTCTCACCCCTAACATAAGAAGAGAGATCTCTCTAACTAACTACTACATACGCGCTGTACGAAGCGCAAATGGCCTCAAACGACTCTCTAAGCGATACAAGACAAGATACCCAGACAACACACTCTCAGGTCACGTACGACGACTTGATGGCTATGAACTATCAACTACAAGAAGCGCTTGCTCGTACAAGAAGCGAGGAAGCTAGACGAGAGCAACATACTCAGCAGATAGTCCAGCGAAACGAAGAGCTATCCCGCCAGCTCGAAGAACTCAACTACCGCCTCCGTACGGCGGCTGCCCAAGGGCACACCGCCCCTAACGCACAGACGCTTACTCCAGGTGGGGCGACTCCACAGCCATCCCTAATGAGCGAGTCCCCTATGAACGCACTAGGCAGTCAGAGATACGAGAAACCAAGACTCCCAGATGTTGAGGTCTTTGAGCAAGGCACTCACGAGCAATACGCTCAATGGAAACTACGCGTACGAGCAAAGCTCTTTGCCGACCAGTTAGCGTACCCAACAGAAGAACTCTGAGTTCACTACGTGGTATCCCGTACGAAAGGCTGGGCTTTTAATGCCCTTAGGTCCTACGTGAATTCCATTATGGATAGCAAAGCGGCCCCTTGTTTGAATAACCTATGGGCGCAACTAGACGGCTTCTTCTTAGACCCAACAGTGAAGCAGAAGGCTTTCCAATTCCTCCGTACGACGAAACAAGGAAAGGGAGAGCTCCTTCCCCATATACAAGCCTTTGACTTGAAGTTCTATAAGGCCGGGCTTAGCCAGTTAGATAACGCCCAGAAGATCGACTACTTGAGGAACTCTCTTAACAAGAGGTTGCTACGCTACCAGGCGGGATACCAACCACCTAACAATGAGACGTACGAGAACTTCGTACAGAGGATGAGGGTAACATGGGAGAACTTGCAGGCTATTGACCAGTCAGCACCTAGCGCGCAGCGCTACCCTTCACTCCCTATACCGCAACCCGCAAACGAAGAGATGGATTGGACTCCTACGCTCGGGGCCATGGGTCCCCGTACGAGAAGAGCACAATGGGGAACCCCAGCACAGATCCAACAGCGAAGAGATGAAGGAAGCTGCTTCCGCTGCGGACAGCAAGGACACCAAGCACGCCAGTGTAGGACTAAGGCCGCGGTCCGTCCGAGAAAACCAACCACTCCCACACAAGTCGCCACAATCCTAACGGGTGAGGATGACGAGTCCGAGGAGGGAAAAGAGGAGCCCTAGCCAAAAGACGCCGGCTAGGGCAAGCTAAGCAAGTCAAACGAATCGTACGACCTACAGTCGAACTACTGCAACAACTAGCTACTACACCACCAATGTCTATAGACGTAATTATTAACAATACCAAGTATACTACTGCTATGGTTGATAATGGGTGCTGTACTTACGCAGTAGTAAGCGAGAAGCTCATACGAGAGCTTAACTTGCCGCGTATCCCTATTTCCCCAGTTGAGATTAAAGGGGTAAATAAGCAGACGAGTTTTGTACGGACGATCACCCAGTTCTCTCTTAACGTAGGCGGCCTCCAACAAGAAGCCGCAGCATATGTCCTCCCCTCTACCTTCGGCCATGATCTAATCCTTGGGAAAGCCTGGTTAGAGCACGCAGGCGGCGTTATTGATACACCACAGCACCAACTACTACTCGTACAACACAGAGTAGCGATACCAAGCACAGAGAAGAGAATGCCGACCCTTGACTGCGCTCCTATATCAGCAGCAGCCTTTCAACTCCATGTACGGCAACAAAGGAAGCAGTCAAGTATTCAAATCTTCGCGGCTAGCCTAAAGGACATTGAGAAAGCCCTAAGGGTTAAGCCTATAGTAACTAAGGAAGAAGTAGAGAAAGCACTGCCTACTTATCTCTTACCGTACGCTAACCTCTTTACCCCTAAGGAAGGAGAAATTCTACCACCACTGCGAGGGCCTGAAGTAGACCACCAGATCGAGCTAATCTTAAAGGACGGCAAACAACCAGAGATCCCGTACGGTCCACTTTATAGTATGTCGAGAGACGAGCTATTAGTACTGCGGAAGACCCTACACGAACTGCTAGAGAAGGGGTTTATACGAGCAAGTAGCTCGCCAGCTGCGTCACCTGTACTATTCGTACGAAAGCCAGGAGGGGGCCTAAGATTCTGTGTTGACTACCGCGCCCTAAATGCCCTTACAAAGAAAGACCGCTACCCTCTTCCTCTAATCCGCGAGACTCTAAACCAAGTTGGACGAGCGAGGTGGTATACTAAGCTCGACGTAACGGCAGCCTTCCATAATATCCGGATTACAGAAGGACAGGAGTGGATGACTGCTTTTCGCACTAGGTTTGGCTCGTACGAGTGGCTTGTTACTCCTTTTGGCCTTGCAAATGCGCCAAGTACCTTTCAACGCTACGTGAACTGGATACTGCGGGATTTCCTTGACGACTTTGCGTCCGCCTACCTTGACGATATCCTAATCTTCTCGGAAGGCAGCCTGTCACAACACCATGAGCACGTACGACAGGTATTAGAGCGCCTACAAGCTGCAGGCCTGAACCTCGAATTATCAAAATGCGAGTTCGATGTGCAACGTACGAAGTACTTAGGGTTTATCCTGGAAGCAGGCAAGGGTGTGTCTATGGATCCAGACAAAACGAAGGCTATCCAGCAATGGGAAGCACCGTCTACAGTGCGAGGCGTACGGGGATTCCTAGGGTTCGCAAACTTCTACCGACGATTCATTCCTCACTTCTCTAGGTTAGCTGAACCCCTCGTACGACTTACAAAGAAGGACACTCCCTTTAGCTGGGGACTAGAGCAGGAGCAGAGCTTCGCCGCTCTCAAGGAAGCCTTCCTGTCGGACGAAGTCCTAGCCCCTTTCGATCCAGAACTCCGTACGAGAGTAGAATGTGACTCTTCTGGGCGCGCTATCGGTGCGGTGCTACTCCAAGAGGACGGCGAAGGCATACAGCGTACGGTCGCATACTTGTCAAGGAAGCTATTAGCCCACGAGGCGAACTACCCTATCCACGACAAGGAGCTCTTAGCAGTGATCTACTGCCTAAAAGAATGGGACGCTGAACTCCGTGGCGTACGGGACTTCGAAGTGATCACAGATCACAAGAACCTAGAGTATTTTACCCAGAAACAGAAACTCACTGAACGCCACGTACGATGGTCACTAGAACTTAGTAGGTTCCCTAACATGAGACTTCGCTACCGGCCAGGCAAGGAAAACATTAGAGCAGATGCCTTATCTCGGCGGGACCAAGACATGCTTAAGGACGACTCGGACGAGCAACAGGCAACAAGGGAGTTCGTAATGCTAGTGCCAGCAGACACCCCTGACCCTCTTGTAGTAATGCCCGTACGGTTAGAAGGGTCTATAACATCACCAACACTGCCCCAGCCACCTGATATCTCCGCATTAATCGAAAACCGCTGGGAGCAAGCCGTACAGTCCGACCCCCTGTACCAGGAAGCACTAACTGCCGTACGGGAAGGAAGAAGGTCTCTCTCGAGTGCTAAGAAGATCGCTGTCTCACTAGGCGACTGCAAGGTCAATACGGAAGGGAAGCTGTACTGGAGAGATAGGCTCTGGGTGCCTGAAGACGAGCCCCTTCGTACGGGAATAATCCAAGCGGCACACCTCTCCTTACTTACAGGACACCCAGGCCGCGAAGAAACGTATCGGATTATAGCGCGGGAATGGTACTGGCCGAATATGAGCTCTGAAGTCCGGCGGTTCGTACGGAACTGCGACCTCTGTCGAAAAAGCACCCCTTGGAGAGACGGCAAGCATGGATATCTACGCCCCTTGCCAGTACCCTCTCGTACGTGGCAACACCTCACAGTTGACTTTATTACTAGCCTCCCAAGCTCCCAAGGCAAGACAAACCTCATGGTGGTCAAGGACCGACTAGGGAAGGGGGTAATACTAGCCCCAATGGAGAAGATTGAGACTGTAGATGTTGCCTGGGCATTCGTACGGGAGGTCTATCGTCACCATAGCCTGCCTAAGTCCATCACGTCTGATAGAGGCCCCCAATTTGCGAGCTTACTATGGAAGCAGATCTGTCAGCTCCTCGGGATCCAGAGGAACCTATCTACTACCTACCACCCTCAAACTGACGGGACAACAGAACGCGCTAATAGCGATATTAAAGCTGTCGCGCGGATCTTCTGCAACTATGACCAGGATAACTAGGCCCCGCTTTGTCCTCTGCTTGAGCTGATGTTAAACTCGCGTACGAACACCACTACAGGAGTGTCTCCGTTCTTCCTCCACCACGGCTATCACAACACACCGTTCCCTCAAGCCCAAGAAGTGGACCAGAGCGTAGATGCAGGAGAAGCAGCGAAAGAAATCGTACGAACTATTAGCGACGCCGCTAGTTGGGCTATCTCTGCAATGACGTACGCTCAACAAGAACAGGAACGACAGGCAAACAAGACACGGAAGCCAGCACCCGTATACCAAGTTGGAGATTGGGTGTGGCTTGATTTACGCGACGTACGGACTACCAGGACTAGTAAAAAGCTTGACTGGAAGTGTAGCAAGTTCCAAGTAGCCCGCGTACGAGGCCCATACTGGGTAGAGCTAGCTGTACCATGGGAGACGAAAACCTACCACGTGGACAAAATACGCCCAGCAGCTAACGATCCTCTTCCTTCACAACAAGTGGATGATCGCAACCCTGCTGCTATTGTCGTACAGGATAATGAAGACAACGAAGCCCACCTTGAATGGACAGTGCAGAACATCACGGACGAGAGGACTAGGCAAGGGAAGACGATGTACCTAGTACATTGGGAAGGCTACAAGGAAACTACCTGGGAACCAGCTGAACACCTCTCTAACACCCAAGCCCTGCAGACCTGGCTTGACTCCACCCGACCCGTACGGTTAGCTAATGGCCGCCTGCAAAGGAACTGGCGCACGCAGCATCGCAAACTACTCAAGGAGCAGAGGAGCGCTAGCGCTACCCAGAGCCGGACGACCACGCTTATTGCTACCGCAGCGCGTTAATGTTACCAACAGCCCACTGACCACGATTGGGAGGCTGGGCCTTAGGAGGCATCGTACGGATAGCAAGAAGGAAAGAGAAACAGGTAGGGAAGTGGACGAGCACAGTCGTACGAGTAAGAAGAGCAAATTGAAAGAGAAGAGCGGTAGGAACGCAGAAAGCAGTGGACTATATACAACAAGAGCAGAGCGTTTGCTCTGCAAGCTTAGGCCCGCACTGCGCAAATACTACGTCACCCACGCTGCTGCCTAGCAATCACTATCCCGTACGATTAGGAGGAGGGGAGTATTGTTAGAGGCTGCGCCAGTATCACTCTCACCAGAAGGCTACGTGAATGAGAGATCACATAACTAATAGGTTATGCATGCTATCATGTGACTATACTTACGTACGAGCTTAAGCAAGAGTATAAGAGGTGGATGTTTATGCATAGTAGCTTTCTTCCTTATCTCTCTTCTTCTGTATTATAGGTGAATGCATACTCGTTAGCTAGGCCTCTCTCACCCCTAACAGTAGCTATTATCGCGCACAAGCTAGTGTTAGCGCAAAAGGAGATTGCTAAGCTTAAGGCAGCAAATAAGGCTGCAACGCGACAGAAATCGCATAAAAGAAAGCGGGTCTAGGCAGAGGGGACCTTAATAGTCAAAGACGGGGCGCGCTTATCCGCTCTTCAGGACTTTAGCGTGCGTAGTGATGGGAAGAAGTCAAAGAAGCAGAAGCGCGCTGAAGTAGGTGAACCATCTCAACGGCGGTGTGGACGGTGCAATAGGACTGGGCATAACGCGCGAACGTGCAAGTAGGTAGCAGAAGTAGCCTTAGAATGATATCCTGTATTGCTTTGTACTATATAGGGCTAAAGTAGGTTAAAGTGGGCTATAATGTGGTAGTTTTGGTGGGGTCTTGGCAAAAGTGATGCACGAACCCATGTGATGCACGAACCCGTGAGGTACGTTATCTACCATTTGCTATGCACTCATTCAATTTCCACTCTCAAAACAAGAGACAAGTTTCCCAAAATGCGCTTCATTCTACTATCAGTCATTTTTGCTTCGATTGCTTCTGCAATCCCTATTCAAGGAGAAGACCAGGCATTGAGTGTATGTTTATTTCATCATCACTTCCATTCAAAGGATATACTAATGAAAACTCCTAATTCAGAAGCGGGCCTTGGGATGTGATACCGGCTTTTGTGACTGCATGAGCGCCCCTGGCTGTGGTGACGACAACTGCTTTGAGGTGTGCTACCGTGGCCACTGCTCCAGTGCCTTCCCTGCTGGAACTCCATTTCCTCCAACTTGTTGATAGGGTAGAGGAGCAATAATCGCCTTTGAAAGAACTTGTTCTGGATGGTTAGAATACAAAGTTTACATCTTCATCATCAAATAGAGAGTTGTCGGTTAGGCGATGTGCTGTCGCTCACTCATACTTCTTGTCTCATTCTCGTTTAGGCGGCTTTTAGGCGATCCTTCTGCATCCTCCAGCTTATATGACAGGATAGACTAGACTCAATTTCTTAATCAGGCGAGAATCAGCTGTCGGTGTGGAGCCAAGACAAGAGTGGTTACCGGACCTATTAGTAGAACTAGACCTAATGCGTTGGTTCACGATGTTCGGCGTAATCTTAGTGCTTACCTGCGCATTTCTGACGTTTTACGTATAGGCGTGGAACGTCATGCGAAGAAAGGCTATTTTACGGCAATTGAAAAACAGCAAAACCAAAACATTCTTAGGGTAGGTGGCTGGAATATACGAGCATTACCGCAAATCAAGGATACAGGTACCTATGCGATATGGCATAGAAAAAGGTAATCAAGAAATGTAATAAGCGAGTGTGCTGAAAATCCAATGACATTTTCGCTTACTTACGATGCGCCCGCCATGGCCTTTCCCGCCACAGCGCCAATGGCTCGCTCTCTTAAGTTGGGTCAGCAATGGCATTGAGGAGACTTCCCTGCACATTTTCGTCATAGCTGAGGATGTACTTTTGGAAACGCCACGAGACACTACAGTATATTAAATTAAGAAATTCGCGTCTTACTTAGTAGCTTAGAAAGGAGATTAGATCTTGATATTGTCAGACAATTTGCGCATGGTGTTAGGCTAGAACAATGCATGCCCAGGTCGTGTTACATTCCATGATAGTAGAGTCGTTTTTAAGTATTACTTACTCGCACGCTTCTATTACTTGTTCCTCATTATTTTTTAGAAAACGTTTTTGTTTTAGTTACATATGTAGTTTAATTTTACTAGAAATAGACAAGATAACAAAATAGTGAAAAAGGATGGAAGCTAGCACATGCGCTTATGTCTAGCGTCTAGCTGACTAATCATAATTATCGCGTCAGCTTGTGAGAACGCTGGTAGACTCTCGACACACTTACCTAACAAACCACTTGAATAGGTAAGCTTTTGTTTTAAGTTACTTTTTATTCTTTTTAAATAACTATTTTCTAATAATTAAATATAGAATATAACGTCTAGTATCTAATTATCGCTCCCCCTCTAGTTGTAAGTCTAGTTTTCTATTATTTCTAGTTAATCCCGCCTGTGATCGGTAGGATGCTACATAACAAATACGAACCTAGAGGATTTACTCTAGTAATAGACCCTGCGCGTCGAGGAAAAGCTAACGTAATGCAGTCTCGGCGTTGTAATGCCACCCATGGTCGTGATCCCGTCCAACGGCCACGCGAGACGGCGCGTCCTCGTCGATCGCGTAAGTAACGCCGAAAGTCTTTCTACGCGCGTCATGACATACTTATCATATCTAGGTACATTCTATAGTCTCAAATCGCGTACAAGAGGATGTAAGTTATGATGCCATATGTGGTCCGTGCGCTGTACTGACGATGATTCTAGGATGAACAATACCTTGTTCGCTGGATCACAGATGAATCATCAACTAAAGCGCCGCTGAGTTGGCACTCAGTTAAGGAGCTCCTACGATGTCTTGAACATGTCCAAGATTACCTTGATGAGAGGGAAAAGTACGGAGAGAAACTCAAGGAAGAACGACAAGGACTAACTTCACCTAGGTCTGTGAAGACAGGACAAATTCAGGCAGCAACAAGGAAACGAAAGAGTCCAGATAGTGGCCTTGAGGATGAAAATCGTGCTTCACCATTTGGCCGCCACTTCCAAGAAAGCCGGACACCTTCAGTCTCTCGGTCTTCTCCAGCGTCTCCACCACCCGCATCTTCTCACAATGTGTATAACGGTGTTCTAGACACCGATGAACATGGCTTTGTTTACTGTCGTGCAGTAACAGGAACAGATATACCGCAACTTGACATCCACACCCTAACACCAGAAATCAACCAGGCAGCATCCAGAGCTAGCGTCGACAAAGCGCTTACCTATATACGAAACGAGTACGTCCGACGACTAGCCAAAGTACCAGGAGAACATGGCAAGCCTATTCGCTTGATTAATCTAGTGGATTCTTCCACCCCCTCTCTCCGCTTCAGATACATATCCGACTACGTCCTACAACCAGGCGTGTACCGCGCCTCATCCGAGACACAGCAAGGCTGCACGCAATGCTCCCCCCACATGGGCCGCGACATAGGCTGTGAATACACTAAGAAATGCGACTGTCTGGAGTATGCGGCAGTCGACGAATCACGGCTCGATGACAATCAAAGACAGCAATACTACCACGCACTCGAAACCGGTGCTTCAACCATGGGCTTCCCCAAAAAGTTCCCATACTACGCTTCCGGCACAAAACGCGAGAAAACAGGGTGCCTCGTTCCCTTCTACCTCAACTCACGGCGCCCCATTTACGAATGCAACGACAAATGCCGCTGCGGACGCTACTGTCGCAACAAAAACGTGCAGTTTGGACGTCAAGTCGAAATCGAAATCTTCCGGGCGAGCGACGGCCGTGGATGGGGTCTCCGCTGTAAAGAAGATCTACACGAAGGCCAGTTCATAGATACATACCGCGGGGAAGTCATCACCGACGCCGAGGCTACACGTCGCGAGAATGCGTCTTCAAAAGCAAAAGCCTCATACCTGTATTCTCTCGACAAATTCGCAGAGTCCGAAGGCCTTGATGAAAAAGACCTGTACGTTGTGGATGGCGAGTTCATGGGTGGGCCTACCAAATTCATCAACCACTCTTGCGAACCGAATTGTAGGCAGTATACTGTCAGTTACAACAAGCATGATCCAAGGGTGTACGACATTGCGTTTTTCGCGTGTAGGTTTATACCAAAGGGTGAGGAACTTACGTTTGATTATCTGGATAAGGATGATGACGAGCCGATGGATGAGCCGGGTGAGGATGCGATTCCATGTTTGTGTGGGGCAAAGAAGTGCAGGAAGTGGTTGTGGACGTGAAGTTTGGGATACTCATGATTTTCTGGAGGCAAAGGGTGTTTCAGCATTCTACTAGTGGATAGGTGGACATTGCTTTTATGGGGGGAGTGAGTACTTGTGGTTATCGGACTTTGCGTAAGGAAGAGAAATTCGGGGCTTCAGTTTGGTATGGGCAGACATGGTTGACTTTTCTTTCTTTGGGAAGAGGCTGAGGAGATGGAATTAAATACCATGATTACATAGTTACATCCTTTACTGCAGCCAAAAATCACAAAATCACGAGTACACAACCTGTGATAGCACAAGAAAGCCTCATATGTTTATTATCCTTCATTAAGCAGCCGCCTTCAGACAGACATCTCACTCTGCATTACACTAGCAACTACATTAGTATCTAGAAATTACTACATACTGTATGTGAACCTGTACTTACTCCCTAACAATGTAATCTCCAGAATTACATCAATCACCATGTGACCTTCCAGTAAGAAGAGCCATAGCCCTTTCCACCCTCTACACACAGCCCTCCAACAACCCCCTCTCTAGACTGCAGATCTGCCCCTGCGCCGCACAGTCCACTATCACTCCTACCCCATGATAGCCTTTGCAACGAATCTAAACACAACATACTTAGCCTATAATTATCAAACAAACTAATCCTTAACCTACTGCTTGAGTGCGAGCTTCATTGCAAGTCTAACTCTAAATTAGCTGTTGCACACAGTTCGTTTCTGTATTATGTAGTCTTCATACATCGTATGTTCCTGTTCGATGCATGCATTGTCTTGACGTTAGGACTATACTTAGGGCGACGGTGAAAAAGCGTATGTAGCTGAACTGCATTGTAAGAGAGGGTGGTGTATTTCTTGTTTTTCTTGTTTTTCTTTGAAAGAGGATAGTATGTAGAACTTGTGAATATGTAAGGTAACAAAGCAAGTAAAACAAAACTACAACAGAAGAGTGGGACTTGTAAAAGGCTAGCACACTCTATATACTCATGTAAAACCCTTTTTCTTTTATAAAAATTCGTAAATCAAATTCGAAAGAAAACCCCTTGATTAAAATCACAGTCAGCAGCACATAGACACACACACACACACTTCGTTCATTCGTTCTACTTTCCCTAACTAATCCAATTAGAACGGAACTAGCGTCCAAAACCCCGTAGCTCTTTTCCCAGAAACAGTTAATCTACTTTCTCATATATGTAAATCAGGGAACTCGGCTTACCTCACCCTCCACCCCCACACTTCTATCAAGACCATTCTTATTTAACTATGTACTAATGCCGCGTCATCAAAATATCCCTAGTTTAGGGTCTCACCACCCTTGATTGGAAAAAAGGGCGTGCTGACTGACAGCTGAGGGCAACCCAGACCACACTGTCCACCACACTCCTCCTCGCTCTCTCGTATATAGCAGGAGTAGAGTAAGCGAATTTGTGCTGACGGAATCTTCTAGAAAGGGTGATCGGTGAGCCTCTAAGTTCGTTGTTGATCTTCGACACTAACTCGATTTACATAGGCTTGGTCGAGAGGGCATGCCTAGTTAATGATATC
>Ga0181467_101028_pt2 | contig 11049 bp, 8 predicted proteins | sample InSIn5gowninarea_2_FD_119079 | JGI IMG/M metagenome (GOLD analysis project Ga0181467, IMG submission 119079) | Clean room microbial communities from NASA Spacecraft Assembly Facility at Jet Propulsion Laboratory, Pasadena, California, USA -... ... | reverse complement strand
GAAGAGGCGTTGATTGCTAGGAAGAAGCGGTGATTTGGGGATGACCCCCCGTCCTCTCTGCTGCTCGGGCATTGATGTGTGCATTGGGGGGTCTCACAGGCATCAGGTTGGGCATAGGCGGCTTACGTGGAAGGGGCGTCAGTTTATTCTAGATCTTTGCTTTGGTTTTGCATAGCGATGGTGCGATGTATCTGGTGCCCAATCGTGGACAGGACCGGGTTTTGTAGATGCTCAAGTCTTTGCAATCATGGTTGCTATTGCGAGCACTTTCGAGACGAGTTGCAGATGAACGAATCCAATATTGTTGCTTTAATATACATCTCATCATGTTTCGTCGAATCTTGAAGCGGTTTGGCCTCTCCCGCTTCCTCCACGTCGACTCATCATTCACAACTTGCTCCCCTTCTCGCCAATAATGTTCAAGAAAGCCTCGTGGACCTTGTCGGTCAAATCTCCCGCCTGCAGACTCCTTCCTTTCTCCTTGAACGCCAACCTACTGCACTCCCTCGTAATGGCGCTACCACCGTACGCCGCAAGCGTCAACGTCTCGCTCTCGCCCAAGCTCCCATCATGCTCCCACAACTTGTCCAAATACGCGCGCCTGTAGGCCAACAACGTCGCCAAGCTACCTGTAAGCGTGTCACCCTGTCCACCGGACCTCTTGGCTCCACCCTCGCCCTCGCATATAAGCGTATGCTTCCCGTTGCTAATATAGTCCTTCGCGCCCTTCTGGATGATGGTGGGCCCGCCATAAGCCTTCGCGAGCTCCTCACACAGCTTCTCCGGCGGGCCATTGGTATCAACGCCCATGGCCTGCGCCAACCGCCCAAACTCGACCACGTTGGGCGTGAGGATGCACTCGGTGCAGCCCTTGACAAGCTCCGGGCGCTCAGTTGCGAGCATGAGGCCGTCGGCGTCGAGCACGAAGGGGATGTTCTGCTTGCGGGCCTCGGTGATGACGCGCGCGCAGGTCTCGTGCATGGCGTCGTCGCGGCCGAGGCCGGGGCCGATCACGATGACGTGTAGGCGGGGCAGCATGGCGACTACGGTGGCGGAGACGCTGTCGATTGTCTCCGAGGAGGACATGTTGTGGTTTTGGCGCATGTAGGGGTGCACCATTAGGTTCGGGGAGTAGGATTTGATGACGGCGCCAGCGCCAGGCTCGCAGATTACGTGGCTCTGTAAGAATTATGAGGTATTAGTGGATTGGCCGGTCATATGAGCGAGTTTGCTACGATGTTGCACGTGAGGAGTGGTGGAGCGGGACGGGGAGCAATTTGGGTTACCATGTCGCAGCCCAGCCTCGCAGAAGCCATGGCGGAGAAGTATGGAGCTCCAGTGTAGTCCTCACAACCACCAATGACACCAACACGACCCAGCTGGCCTGGAAAGGGATCTTAGCAAACTGTACTCGACTAGAATGGTCTCATTCGTCTCGCACTTACCCTTGTGAAAGCTCTCGAGCATGGGAGGGATCATCTTGTACACCTTCCCGATGATCTCCTTCGAATGTGTAGCGGCCATGTCGAGTGATGTGATGATTATTGGTCCTTGGGAGTGATCTAGAGTATATTGATAGTGTTTTTGAGAAAGGGTGAAGGGAGCACGGATTTGTAGGGAGAAAGATAGATGCAAAGCTGAATCGGCGAAGGCAAGTCCTGATAGCTTAGCTTCTGGCTAGGGCTCGGGGTGCGGCAACTACGTCACCTCAATCGAAGCGATGAAAGAGGGGTCCCACAATCAGGATGGCATTCGTTGCCCCGCATTATCCGCTTGACAACTGCCTGCCTGCCTTGCCGTAGGCTCACTGGCAAAGGCTTCTTAATGTTGCCTAAAGAACCAGGCTGCGCACTGATGTTGGATATTAGGCCGCGAGACAATCATCTGTCTACATCGGCCACACTACTAAGGAATACTACAAAGTGGATATCTTATACGTCAATAACCACCACCATCGATGAACGCCAGACTACCTCAAGCATGTCTCATCATAATTGCTGCGTTACGTCGCCGGGTGAAACTGCTACATCGCCGAAGCGGAGGGCGAGCTAAGCCCGTTGAAATGCCCAGGACTCCATTGCTGTACCGGTCGTTGGGTTGATTGCTGCGTCTTATCCGCAGGGAACATTGATGAAGAAGCATCAACGTATGGCTGATCGAAGATATTATTCGAGACGATGCTGTCCATGTTAGAGCCTTGGATATAGGTGTCCCATCCATCCTGTAGTCATATATTAGCATGTCAAAGGAAGGACCAACAACTTCCCAGCTGAGTGACTTACCCAGTCGAGAGATGCCCCAGGGATGTCCAGGCTCTGGAATCCACCAAAATTCGAGCCAAAGAGGCTTGAGAAAGGTGTCCCAGGGTCCATATGTGCCATAGGCGCAACGCCGAGCTCATCCTTGGTCGGTTGAGGCGTGACTCCGGTCCGAGCGGGCTGTAGATATGCACGATCATACATTCCCATAGTTTCTGGCGTCATGACGCCGCCACTGCTGAGCAGGCCCAGCGTCATGGCAGCGGAGTGTTCCGGTGCCACATGACCGTCCGCAGCAACGCCGTTATTGTCAGAGACAAATGAGAAGTTGCTCTGAAGCTGCTGCCGTAATACCTGGTGGTTCTTCAGCTTTTCGAGCATGACTTTGAGTACAGATGAAGCCTTGTACGCTTCCAGGCTCTGATCGCGTAACGTTTCCCATATCGAGACCGCACGCTCAATTGTTTCAAACATGGCAGAGCGACGCTCTAGCGCCCACTGATACATCTCGCCCGAGGTATTGCCCTGTGCTTCGCTTTGAGCAGTATGGTATAGATCCAGGCAGATGATCATCGCTGCGAGGAGAAAATCGTGAGTGGTGAGAGATGTTGCCATGGACCATGCAATCGAGCGCAGGCGACTACCAGGCTGGATCTCTATGTGAAGTGTCGACTGGTGAGCTAACATTTCCATCGAGGCATCTATGCATGTCTTCCGGCTATACCAGTATCGAGAGTCGCGACGTGCGCGTCCAAGGAATTTTCGATGCAGAACGCACATACTTTTGTGGTAGGTGAGGTCTAGCGTAAAACGTTGCATGACCGTATCCGGGGTGTCTAAGCTTGACTGATCCCGACCTTGCAGGCGAAGGTGTTCGGGGATTTGTGCGTAGTCCTCTCTAAGCTCCTCATCAAGCTTCATCGTTGTATCGTATGATGGAAAGCCAATTGCGGTGGATGATTCTTGGATTTTCCCGAGGATGAATACCATTCTCGTATGCGCTATCATGAAGGAGATCGGCGTCGCCTCGGTTTGTGGTCTCGCGGCAGGCAAGGCTGAAGCATCTTCGTCGAATTCCTCGTCGTATATGTTTGAAGGTAGTGCAGTATCGCAGTCGGTTGACCGGATCATGTTTGGGAGGCCACATTGAAAGGAGAACAGTATGTCAGAAGATCTGATAAAGGCCCAGATCCGGCGACGCATTTCACCCTTGAAAGGCGATATAGGTGCGTAGGGCGCACTGTCGCGGTGCAGTCCCATCCGCATTGACAGCCTGGTTATAATGCCCGAAAGCATCCACAGTCCAGTTTCGGCATCACGACTCCGGGAGTATTCTGCCTGGAAGTAGAAACAAAGCGCCTCCAGCATATGAACCACGGGCTGAGTGAAGTCCGCGTGCACAAGACACTGTGCCGCCCAATCCGAATACGTGGCTGACAGCTCCCTGGACCTCCCACGGTATTCTGCAGGCTCATCGCCAGTCCTGTGGTAGGATTGTAATGCCATGGACATCATCGCAAAGCACAGAGCCAGCCACGCAACGGGAGTCTCATGAGGAGCAACCCAGTGACGTTCGTATTCCCTCTTGAATGTCGGACAATGCAGGATGCGGATAGACTGGCTGTCTGTTTCGAAATGTCGGATCACCAATTTGTCTGCGACAGGCCTCGTGGGAAAATTCCCTAAAAGCTTTGCTCTATCTGTCTTCGTCGTTCCTCGGAAAAGCAGAGAAGTGGCTGCGCCTGACTCTCCTGACTTGAGTGCCGTGACCTTTCGCACTTGTTCTTCATACTGTTTTTGATGTTCAGCGAAGTAACGTTTCACCTCTGCAATGTCACTCAATATGGTCCACCAGTGTGCTTCCGAGGCGTAGTATTGACGGTCGTTGTTCACTTTCATCACTCCGATAGACGTTGAAACTCGCTCCACTTCACTATCCTCATCCCGCGACGAATCCTTGATATTGTCTGCGTCGGGCATCTGTAGCTCCTCGGAAGAACCCGGACTTGTAGAATCGGCGATGAGTGCAGCAGCGGCAGCTTGACCAACCGCCTGCGGCCCATTCGTCATCAACGACAATACGAGATTTTCCAGGCGGTTGATCCGGCTCTGCATCTCGTCTGGTGTGGTTACCTCATTGCTAGAGCTTTGTGGTCGTCTCCGAACGGTGGGCGAGGCATACGTGCATGAGGGCGCGTCGCCCCGTTTGATGCAATTGTCGCATGGCTGCGCCCTATTACACTTCAATCTGTGAAAGCACACCTGTGTTAGCGCTGAATATGCTGAACCAGTGTTATGCCAGAGCGCTCGACCGTTGTTACACATGGTCTGAATCCTCCGCCATCATTGAATTGCGAATATCGCTGGGCGGCACCACACCTGATGGACTTACTTTCTGTGTCTACAGGCGCCACATGATAGAGGTACTCGGTTTCGTTTGCGGGTAATTCGATGCTGAGTATCTGGAGAATGCCCGTGGCTCGAGGATTCCGCCGAGGGAGGTGTAGGAGTCATGTTCACAATGTGGGTGGCCCTGGAGTTGCGAGGAGCCTGGATATGTTTTGGAGGAGTCTTCTAAGAGTGGTCGCGCTGTCGGTGTCTAGAGGCACGATCATAGGGCAATGTTGACTGAGCGTGAATAGCCGGTTCCCTGCGCTGCTCGACAAAAATAGCACAGAGTTACTCTTATTGAGACTGAGGCGACGTTCTTGCCCCACTGGAACTGCTCGGAAGTCGAGATGGGTGATTCTAATCATCGTTCCTCATTAGTGATCTTGCCTGGTTTAGCTTCAGCTACCAACACGCACCTATCCGTTTGGATGCTCGAACCCCCCGGCACGCGAGTTCCTCCACAGAACGGCCCGACAAACAATGCGCTCCGAATTAAGAGAACAAGCCTTGTCGGTTCAGCGCCGGAAAGCCCAATGTCGCAAAGTCGCGTGTCTCGTGGTGACAGTGACGGGGATTGCAGGAGCGCTCGATGCCGTTGATCGCCAGGGAGGCGACGCGATCCAATCCGGAAACTTAGCAGCCTTGATATAATGCTTGAGCACTCGAGCACGATATGAGAATTCCAATGGGGAGAGCGCGCGCGGTGAAGGTCAGCGAGGTGCTTCGACAAGGCCGCCAAACTCCGGGGATGGAGATACTCACAATCTCCTCATGCTAGGCCATATCGGGTAAAACCAAAAGCTTGCTTCAGTGTTCCATTACAAATTCGTTTCATGATCAAGATCCCAAGATCATTACATTACATTTCACATTTTCGCGCCAAGCTCAGGATGGTCCCATCGACTCAATCCCTAGGTCCTGTAATCCGCCATGCAAATGCCCCGGCTTCACAATTTGATCCATCAATACCGTGCAATGCTACCAACAGCCGACCGTGGCTGGAATGTACCGACCGATTACTCCCCGGTTCCTACCTGGACTCCTGCCCTTAAAGGCACGGCTTGTTCAATCTTTGCCCATTCCCCGTTCATAGCGTTGATCAGCCACCAGCTGAGCTTATCGTACACCATGCGATTGGCGTTGTGGAAGTAAATGCTGTGATCGCTGTCAGGGAAGATGTGCACATCGTAGTTCTCCACGCCTGCAAGATCGAGCTTGTCGAGCAGCATGAGCGAATTCTGCATGTGCACATTGTCGTCGGCGACACCGTGCATGAGTAAGAAGCGAGTGTTCTCGCCAAGCGCCGTGACGTTACTTATTGATGCATTGTCGTAGCCTTCAGGGTTGTGTTGAGGTGTATACATCCAACGTTCGGTGTATATTGAGTCTGACATCTGATAAGCACAACACTTGGAAATAACTGTCACGAGATGACTGGTGCAGGGCAAGCACTTACCGTAGAACCGCCAGTCAGTCACTGGTGCAACGGCCATACCATACCTGAACGTTCGACCAGCGTCTTGTTCGAGCGTCTTCAAGGTCATAAACCCACCATAACTCCAACCCCAAATGGCCATTCTTGTCTCATCCACATAGCTTTTCGCAGCCCAGATCTTAGCGGTGGCGATCTGGTCATAAGCTTCCCAGTAGCCGATATTGCCACGGATTACGGTCCTTGCCTCTCGGCCGATGAAACCGGTACCGCGTCCGTCGACCGTTACAACAACGTAGCCCAGATTTGATGCGATATATGATTGAAAGTCGACGCTGAATCTTCGGTCGACCGTCTGAGAGCCAGGGCCACCGTAGAGATAGAACAGGACGGGATACTTCTTGTTGCTGTCGAAATGCACAGGACGTCTCTCGACAATATTGAGCTCAATGCCATCGATTGTGACGGTATCAAAAATCTTGACGGGCAGTTCGTGCTGAGCGGCAAATTGAGCAAGCTCTTTGTTTTCCTCAACTAGGTGATCGTACGAGGCAGTGTTGCTGGGCGTGCTTATCACTTTTTGCCAAGGTATGTCGGGGCCTTGATATGACAAAAGAGCGTAACCCGCGCCCTTCGAAAAAGACACGCTGTAATAACCATCCTTTGTAGTATCCGTGACCGCTTCCAGGTTACTGCCATCTAGATTGACTTTGTACACATGCCGTTGTGTGGAGCCTTCCTTAGTAGCAATGAAGTAAACGAAATTGTTTTTCAGATCGACAGCTGATGGCGCTGCCACGACTTCCCACTCGCCAGATGTCAGAAGCTTGGGCTCCGGATTGTCCAGGGGGCTGAAGTACGCCAGATGGTCATAGCCCTCGTGAATGACGGTGTCTATGTAACCCTCGGCGTTCCTCCCGTTGGAGGGATCACTTGGAATAAAGGTCGTAGTCTCCGAGACCTCAAACCAACCTCCGTCGAGTGCTTTTACGTCTTGCGATCTCACTATTTTGCCTGTCCTCTGCGTGACGTCAATCAACACCATCTTAAGGAAGTCGCTTTCTCTATTCGTCTGCCGGATCAAGACCTGGCCATGCTGACCAGCCCAGATGACTTCTGTTATCAGTCTTTCCAGATCAGAAAAGTCGTCCTCGATGGGAACAGTGAACACTGCATTGGCCGCTACATCGTAGAAGCGGAGGTGGACGACCGGATTGGGCGCACCAGCCTTTGGGTATTTGATTTGTCGGACTTCCGGATAGTTCTCCAGACCTGGCTCTGGCGGCGTCAAACTGGGGCGCGAAATGAAATATTGAACAGGATATTCAGGGACGCCTGACTCATTGGTCGCGAGAAACGCAACGTACTTTCCGTCCTCCGACCACCAAGTTGCGCTGTTGCCTTCAAAGACTTCTTCCTCATACACCCAGTCAGGAACTCCACAGAACATCTCGTCACCACCGTCGGTTGTGATCTGTATGACTTCAGGAGCTTTAACTCCCGAACCAACCCTGCGCATGAACATGTTGTTGTCGCGCGTGAATACTACAGCGTCCGAAGTCGGTGCCCACGTGGCCAATTGCATTCTCCCTCGCGGCTGAGATGGATCAAGCGCTTCCGCTCTTTGCGAGACCACATCAAACAGCCAGTATCTACCGGTGAAGGAGTGCCGCCAGTTATTTTGTCGATCTGACATGACAAGCACCTTTTTTAGATCCGGACTTGGCCATACATGGTCTGGTACAATCCTCTCTCCATTCGCGTCGAACCCTCGCGTCTTCATCAATGTGATCGTGTTCAGCGCCGATTCCTCGCGTCTTCATCAATGTGATCGTGTTCAGCGCCGATTTCGTCCCCCCTTCCCAGCTTCTGACGTCCTCAACCACCAAATATCCTTTCCCTTCCAATCCTCCTTCTTCAAGCAATAGGCCATCCTGACCGCTCGGTCCTGCGATCCATGAGATGCTGTGTGATCTTGCGTACCACCGCCCAGTTTGTAACTCATCAATCGTAACCACCCTCCCTGTTCCTGCTCCGATTTCACCAGTGGCATCCGGGTTGTGCGCGAAGGTGGAGCGATGTTTGTGGGCTCCATTCCACAAAAAGAAGACCAGTGCAAATGCCCATCCAAGTATACATAATGCGCCTATGATACATAGCCATCTTTTGTAGCTTCGATCGACGCCCGCATGATGATATGCCACCGCATCCTCAATGTCCAACTCTTGAAGCCCTCCCTTTAGATCTTCGTCGCTGTCTTTGTACATGCCGGGAGCGCTCTTGGAGGGTGTCCGGTTCCCGCTAATTTGCTCGAATAGGAGAGACGTCGTCGAGATGGAGGAGCTGGACTCGCGCTTCTGGGAGGAGATATCTGATATCCTAGAGGTAGCGGACTCTTCCGTCAGTGGTTGCGACTCTTCTGCAGGCGAGCGCATAATGCGGGCGCTGCTGTATGTCGTGGAACGATCAGCTTCAACGTGCCTCGGGCGTGAAAGCCATGCGAATCAGGGCCTGACGAGATGACATGCACAGGGAGAATTATTATGCAGGACAGCCTTTAGGCAGTATGGATGGCTACGGCAACAAAGTGCAGACTTTGCTTTCATGATATTATTATGTTGACTATGAGCGCGAGGTTGTAGAATGGACATGGCAGGCTGGCAGCCAAATGCGGGTTTTAGCCTTATTGACAACCCAAACCAGACCACACGAACCCCTTTTCCTTTTCCTTGGCCTTTGTCTCAACAGTCGATAACTGCAGGCCTGTCGGGCTCGGCAATAAGGACTCAGACTACTTGGTCACAGAGCTGGGGTGGCGCCGTGCAACGCGTCCGCGAAAAAGCATTCAGTGACGCCATGTGCAGGCTAACCGACCATCCTGCTGTGACGCGACGCATTGACCAGATCGGGCCAAGGTATGCAAGACGCAAGACCACTGCGTCTGCGTGAAGCTCGCAACCGCCTACGGACAGAGATGTACCACGAGCTGTTGCCACGCATGATGCATCGTCCAAAGACTAGTGGCTCAACCCAATGGGCTTCGAGGTTTCACGTCAGTCAGCAAGCGTCCTGTGAGACTGATCTTGACGAAGTCAAGTAACTTACCCTAGATAGTCCTGTTTGTTCGTCAGCAGATGTCATGAAAAGGAACCCGGACGTGCAAGCTTCCTTACCTCCTTGATGGTAGCAATGGCGTACATCTGCCCGACCTCTCCTCTGATACCTTTTATCTTAACACGAATGTGCGTGCCCTTTTCGATAATCTGGTCGCGATTGTCCGTGAACTGTGGCGGAGTTGCATTGCCATCGAACTTGATTTCTGAGGGTATCATCTGGCTGCATGAGCATACTTGCAAGAGACAAGGACTCTCACAAGAGTCTTACTTGAACAGATACAAAGACCGTGAGAGGTCCCACATCGACGAAAAAGCCGTTGTTGACGACCGAAGACACTACGCCGTCAAGCTGAGATATCATCAGTCTGGTGGGCAGAGCAACAGCTGCGATGCATCTCACAGTTTCACCCTTGAATGGTCTCCACACAACAGCTCGGTAATGTACGGTATATTCTGCGAACGCGCTTCCGGGCATGACACGACCCTCTGAGATGTCGTATGTGTCCATGACGCAAACTATGTAATAATTGCCAGTGTTTGTTCCTTCCACGTCTGCCATCAGCCGCGCGGTGAGGTATTCATGAATTCGTGGGCCGAAGAACGAAGGGTGGAGCGTGATGGTCCGCTCCATCTCGTGAAGGAAGAACATGGTCAGGTCTGGCGCGTGCCCGTATCCAAGATTATGCTTTTACGCAGAGATGGATGTCGAGCGAGGCAGCAGTCGTTCGCCAGGGCCGGAAGCGAACATGCGTGACCAGCGATCCGTGGTTTCGTCGTACGCCAGCTGATGTTCGACGAGGGACCCGCCAGAGTCGATGAAGTGTGGGCCGCAGACGCGTCGGACTGCAGCCTTCAGATCACAACAACGATTGCGCCTCCGTCCTGCTTCTCACGCCTGCTGCCGCGCCGCGTCTACTTGCCACGGGTAGTGCTGTACGTTCTCTTGCGCTGAGCCACGTTACGCTACGGCGCAATGACAACTTTCCGCTAGCGATAAACGATGTGTGACCTTCGAGAGAGTACTGGTATCGACGACGGTCCCTGAGGGTTGTGACTAGTGAAAGCCAACGCCGTGTCTGAAGGTGTAATGTGCTTGAAAGGTTTCAGTGAAAGCTAACATACATGTGTTTTGAAATTGAGTTCAAACCTGGTTACTCAGGTACGGCTCTGAACAGATGAAGCTTAAATTACCTTCTTCCTCCGAGGTCGGCACGCACCAGTACTGCTTGCGAGTTTCACATTGTTATCTGCCAGTTCCATCTCGGCGTCGCAAGATCCAACCATTGAAGTGAGGTCGGTTGAGCGCTGCAACGAGTGAAGAAAGATCTCCAAATTCTTTGCTGAAATATCCGCCACGGCACATAGGGTGGAGCTGCTCTACACAGTGGAATTCTCGGCATCGCATCTCACTACCTAGACATGGCATTGAACCTTGAGAAGCAACTCCTATTTGTATGATCTCAAATGTAAGCCTAAAAAGCCATGGCTGACATATCTCAGTATGGCGCCTATCATCATGATCCAGTCAACATAGCCATTCACATTACATGTGTACCACTACTATTGTTGACCGGAATTCTTTTTGTGAGTCCACCCGTTGGCTTGCCATTCAGAAACGTGAAGCTCATGCCCATGCAAGGCTACAAACACACCTGCAGTGCCATTGCCGGAGGCCGTCTCAATCTCGAATCTCCCATTGAATCTTGGCACGGCCACTGCCTTAGCTTATGCCAGCCTCTACATTCTCATGGAACCCGTAGCCGGAGGCCTCCTGGCACCATTTTTGATGGCCAGCACGGCCTATGCAAATCATCTTACGTCTACCTATGGGTCCGTAGCCAATTACTGGGCC
>Ga0181467_100822_pt2 | contig 11054 bp, 9 predicted proteins | sample InSIn5gowninarea_2_FD_119079 | JGI IMG/M metagenome (GOLD analysis project Ga0181467, IMG submission 119079) | Clean room microbial communities from NASA Spacecraft Assembly Facility at Jet Propulsion Laboratory, Pasadena, California, USA -... ... | reverse complement strand
TACCTTCGAAGTCCCAACGATTATCTACCCTACCTTTCTACCTCCAACCTTTCTCAACTACTACTAAGTTCCCAACAACTGATATTACGTTCTCTGTTTCGACCCCGCCGTTCCTTCAAGATCCACCCCCCGCTTGATCTCCCACATAAACACAATAATCGTCAGACCATCACTGGGATCAATGACTCAGCTTTAGCCTATAGCTCAGAATTAATCATACACCTCGCCCGCCCGGTCAGGAATATTTTCATTGCCACCCAAGATGACCACTGGAGCCCCCGCAGATGGCGGGACAACTACCGACAAGCTCAAGGACAAGGCGAAACATCCATTCAGTGGTTTGCGCGAGAAGCTGCGAGATACGAAGCTCAACGATGTCAAAGTTTCTCTGAGCCACAAGAAGTATGTGTCCTTGACCTTAGAGCTAAGCATAGGTTAATAATAAGCAAGACATGAGATTGGGAAGCTTAGTAACCTGGTGAGATAGCTCTATAGAGGAAAGAAGCAGTCGCTTACTAGAAACAGCTCAACCCGAATCATCGACATGACGAGGAGCATGAAAGGGCTACGGACAATAAAAGGACCAAGATCTGCGAGTCTCATAGGTTCGAGTCTTTTGCGCCAGAGAGGCCAGGCAATGACATCAAGTGGTATGTCGATGGACGGGATTATTTCTACGTAGGTCATACCATTCAACGTGAGCAGTCTTGTTCTGACAGAGGTATAGGCGGTATCTGTTGCCCTTGAACGTGCGACGGAGACGATATATATAGCGGACTGGTGGCTATCCCCCGAGCTCTTCTTGCGCCGGCCTCCATACTACAACGAAGAATGGCGGTTGGACAAGATATTGAAGCGAAGAGCAGAGGCTGGAGTCAAGATCTACGTGATTGTATACAGGGAGGTTGAGGTAGGTGAAGTATCGACATAATGAAGTGCGTATTGACTTTCATAGGCTGCCCTTACTTGCAATTCGGCGCACACCAAGCATGCTTTGCAGGGTCTTTGTCTCAAGGGTAGCAAAGGTTATGGCAACATTACCGTCATGCGTCATCCGGACCATAATGTTCTTGAAAACGCCGCTGATATGACCTTCTACTGGGCACATCATGAGAAGTTCATAGTCATTGACTACAACCTAGCCTTCATAGGTGGTCTCGATATGTGCTTTGGGAGGTGGGATAATCATCAACATGCTCTCGCGGATGTGCATCCTGCAGGTGTAACCAACGAGATGTGGCCGGGTCAGGATTTCAATAACAATCGAGTGATGGATTTCCAGAAGGTTCAGGATTGGAAAGCGAATGCCTTGTCGAAGGCAGAGTACGGCCGCATGCCATGGCATGATGTCGCCATGGGTGTAATCGGGGACTGCGTCTTTGACATCGCGGAGCACTTCATTCTTCGCTGGAACTTTGTCAAGCGCGACAAGTACAAGCGAGATGGCAAATATGACTGGCTGACCATGGAGACTCGGGAACAGGACGAAGATCTTATTGGAGTTCAGAGACCTAAGTTTCCTGTTGGGGATTACCTGCAGCACCCACTATCACCATTACACACGAAACGATTAGGCTCTCAGCAAGGCACTGTCACGGCGCAACTTGTTCGAAGCAGCGGAGACTGGTCAAGTGGTATCCTTACAGAGCACAGCATACAGAATGCATATAGTGAGCTGATCAGAAACGCCCAGCACTATGTCTACATCGAGAATCAATTCTTCATTACAGCGACAGGGGACAAGCAGGCGCCAATCAAAAATACCATCGGTAGGGCAATCGTCGACGCGGTTGTTCGTGCTGGAAAGGAGGGTCGGAAATTCAGAGTTATCATTCTTATCCCAGCTGTTCCAGGTTTTGCTGGTGATCTGAGAGAGCCTGCCGCGATAGGTACTCGAGCGATCATGGACTACCAGTACAAGTCTCTTTGCAGGGGCGAACACTCAATTTTTGAACAAATTAAGGCCCAAGGAGTCGATCCCACTCAGCATATCTTCGTCTTCAACCTTCGATCTTACGACCGTTTGAATGTCACACCTGCGATCAAGAGGCAAGAGGAACAGTCAGGAGTCAAATATCAAGAGGTCCAGCGAGCGCAAGCAGAAGAGGTGATGAGTGAGGGTATTCACGGATCAAAGGATCAAGACGAAGGTGCAGATAAGCATATGGATTACAAGCATACTGAAAAAGAGCGAGAGGAAGCGCTCAAGGCGAAAACAAAGTTCGAGGCAGCAGCTGAATCCTCTGGTGCTAATAGTGAGCCCAAGACCTCTGAGAGCGTCGCCAGAAGTGCTATGCATAAGCAGCCAAGCCTTATCGATGAAGCTTGGACAGGTGAGATGAAGGAGGAGGTTGAGAACTGGATCCAAGAAGAGCTCTATATCCACGGTAAATGTCTCATTGTTGATGACAAGACCGTTGTGGTCGGCAGCAGCAATCTCAACGATCGTTCGCAGCTTGGTTTACATGATAGCGAACTCTCAATCGTCATGACTGACAAAAGAATTCTCGAATCCAAAATGGATGGCAGACCATACCAAGCGGGCTATCACGCTGCAACTTTGCGGCGATATCTATGGAGGGAACATCTTGGCCTTCTGCCGCCACAAGATGTCGACGCTTCGAAAGACGCTAATGCGCAACCTCCAGATGTGCCAAATGACCCGCACGAGAATGACACCTTTGAGTTCGTGGCTGATCCTTTGGGTGATGAGTTGTGGGATATGTGGACTAGTCGGGCGACAACCAACACACAGATCTTCAGACATCTGTTCCATGCTGATCCCGATGACTATGGTGAGTTCCATTCGTCAGAAATTGACATGATCTCTCCCCATCTGCTTCCTGTGATGATGAACTTCACAGCTGATTATAACCAGTCAAAACCTTCGCCGACTACGACAAGTTCCTCAAACCCAAGGGTGTCAAGTCCGGTCATATTTATGACCAAATGACCCCTCCTCAGGAAATCAGGCAGAAGCTTGATCAGATCAAGGGTCATTTGGTGTGGATGCCGCTGCGCTTCTTGGAGGATGCTCCTATGGCTGAGACTGGTGAGTGTCCTTGCTTACCTTTGCTGGTTGTGAAGTTGTATCACAATATGATATTAATGAGGATTGCAGGCCTACAAGTCAACTCTTGGACCGAGAGTGTTTATACTTAGATCCAACTGGCTTGGGTTGTGGGATGAATGACAGATATAACCTTTCAGGGGCTTGGTTACTGGCGTTGTGGAACACTAGCAGCTATTAGGCATCGGGCCGACCGAGCAGCTGGAGGCTGAGGCGAGGGGTTAGGAGGCATCTCGCGCTCCTCCACTTCAACGTACAAGAGTCCAGGAGACTCATGTGTGTTTATACCATAGATACCTATTATGATATCCACAGCTCAAGAGACTAGAATACTGAGACTCCGCATTGCACAAACCCATCATATCACGATCCATCATGGATTGGAAAAGAAGCAAAGGGGTTGGAAAACACAACTCTGCATGCACAATCATGAATATCCGGCGTCAAACAGACCAAGGAAATGAAGTATGAAAAGCACCGCACATCCTCCCTTCCATTACAACGCCTGATCATCAAAACGCACACCAAAGGCATTGAGATGGGATGAGAAGTAAGCTCGAATTTCGAATTGTCTTGTACAAAGTTGAGGGTGATCAGACCTCGCCGCGTCGGACAGAGCCACTCGTACTGTAGCAAACTAGAGTTGAAGCGTGATCATACTGTATGGAGCTTGTTTCCCGGAGAAATTGTCATTGTATAGCACGATAACAGAGGTTGAGTTGGGTTGGTAGTAAACTCACTGATGATAGCATAGGTCTATTGATAATAGTTTTGAAGCAGTGATGCTAGTTTGTTTACATTGTAAGCATATCTTGTTCCTCGGCTAATGGGAAAGGGAATGGTCTATGGTTACGGTTGAGATACTAAGCGTATTTGATAATGGAACTCGATGAGAATCGATGATCGCGAGGAGTTATTTGATCGGGGATGGATAGTGTGGTGATGACAGGAATTTTCCCGTTGATGGGAAAGATGTTTTCGGGGTTCTGCTATCTCGGTCTTATTGGCGTCGCAAAGGTCATCGAATGCAGCTGCAAATTTGGGTAGATTCCATCCATTGATCCAACGCCGGCACTGTCTCTAGCCCAAGAATCCGAGCCAGATTGTCTTTCTCTTGTCTTGGAATGTGTCGCTCTTGACCGGGCCTCGTAGTGGATCTTTGCTGTTCTAGTGCATCTCCCCATCACACATCGTGCGTCGACCCGCCATATTCGTCATGATGTGCCTTGTAGTATGAATAATGCTACCCGAGAACGTAATATCAGTTGTTGGGAACTTAGTAGTAGTTGAGAAAGGTTGGAGGTAGAAAGGTAGGGTAGATAATCGTTGGGACTTCGAAGGTATTGCGGAAGTTGAGAGTTGGCGGAGTAATGCCACTCTTGCGAGGGGTTTATTAGAGCTTATATCTCATCTGACATGGTTGGAGCAGGAATAGGATGGCGTCTATGCATGTGGGATAACATTTTAGGGCTTACAAGTAGTATATCAGATCAAGTGTGTCTGTTGGATACCATCATAAGAGATCCATAAGAACACATAACCGGTTGAATGCAATGCTATTCTCTATATCGTCTGGTTGAGTCCATGATGGATGATGACCGCTCCTACATGGAGAGCGATTGCCTTACCCTCTCGATACATACTCTTGGAGAAGAGGATCGGAGGAAGCCGTGGTTTTGCGGTCGTCAAAACTTCATATGCTTGCAAATCATCAGTCACAGTCCATTTCCTGCCACAGGAAGAAGCAAGCTCTTACCCATAAGTTTCCATCGCGCATGCCCAGTTTCTGATCATTGGCTTCCATTCCTCTCCTTCCAATCAGTGTGATAACGAAACGGAATGTTTGCTGGGCCGATCTCTTCCTGGAAATGACTGTACTGTCGTGATGTTGTGGGGTGGGGCGATGCTTATCAGTGTAGATATACATGTGAGAGTGCTGGTATTCTGGCGGGTGCTGATGTTCTCCATGTGGTGATATTCTGAAGTATGGTTGGATTTTTGGCCTCAATGTAGGTACTATCTTGCTGGATGGATTTGTTGACGCAGGCTTTGGTCGAAGATTCAGAGCCCGTTCCCTAATCCGAACCTGCCTCATTCGAGTCTTCTTCGTTCAAGTCTTCACCTGTACCCACCACGCTGTTCTCATCCGCAGATCGTTGACTATCCTTTTCAGAGCCGGCGTTCTTTCTTCAGTCACTGCAGAATTTAGCCTGTATCATATGCATTACCTTTTTGCAGTTTGTGCAAAGAGCAATATATTGACCCTGATGCCAAAAGTTATGCCCTTTCTTGTAGCCTGAACGAGAATTGATTCCACATGGGATGCAAAATCTATCCATTGCCTTGGAACCTCCACGTTCAAAATGGACACAGTTCTCGAGTACACGTTGAAAATATGGCGCTGCTCTTTGTTCATCATCGAAATACTCTTCATGACGAAGCTTGAGACACAACTTGCAAGCAAGCAAAATTCTTTTTTGCGTACGAATCGTCCATCTCGGCTTCAAGCAAGTCTTCGTGCTTCAACTCCGGGATAGTAGCGAGGAAGTACTTGTTGGTATGTCGGAGGGCCATCTTCTCAGCGATGGGAAGCTTGGTTGCGATCTTCAAATGTAATTCGGGAGGTAGATCCAGGAAAAGGTGAGACTTGTTGGTGCTAGCTTCAGCTTTGGGGGTGACTGCGATTGAAGCTGAGGCTGACATGTTAATCGAGTTGGTGGTTTTGACGTTCAGAACGGTGAACGGTAGTGTCTTCTTGGCGTGGATGGTTGTTTGAGGATGGTGCTTTGGTTGATGTAGGAGGATGATGTCTGTGGGAGGATCCAAAGTTGACGACCTGTGGGGTGGAAGTCTGAATAGCTAGACGTTGGTTGTAGAGTCAAGATGGCGTTGTTGTTGGCCCCTTTCTGTAAGCGAGGACGCTAGCGCACCACTGGTTAGCTTGAAGAAGATGCTTTATATATCAAGAGCAAGGTGAATTCCTTTCTCTCATGTGATGACGTACTAGCTTGCTCGTTATCAAACTCCTCTTCTCGGCGAAAACCTTTTCACACGCAAGGACCTTCCTTCTGCGCGGAGCTTTCTCTTTCTCCAGCTTGGAGTGAAGATGCGAGAGAGCGTCGTGTTTTGGACTCCGATAGGCTTAAACAGCCAAATGTAATCCGAGTATAGCTGCGGAGGGAAATCATCGGCTTGTTTCGTTTTGTTTTGACCTCGCTTGGCATTTATCCCATACTCAACAAACAACAATACAATCACCCCTTCTTTTCCTAAATCTCCCGAACCCTAGTCTCATATCACACTGACTCGTTGCAAGAGTACCATTCCATAACGACAAGAAGATGAATTTCCATCATATAAACCCCTCGAGGGTTTAGAATCAGATCAGAAGATCAAATCAGCTCGTTCAACAATACAAGATTCCCGTATCTATAGATTTCCTCGCTGGCGAATCCGGGGTGCGTTACTGCGTGCACGGCTTACTTGCCTTTGATGATCTATTTTCCGATGTTTAAGGATGGGCGATGAGGGTTGAAAGAGGCCATCTTTTGACACTCAACGCCCAGCCTATCGCGCACCATTATCAAGTAACAGGTGGAAATCATTTCTTAGCTTCAGGCTTCAGACAAAAAAGTTACAATCCATAATCAAGAACCCCCTCGTACCCTAACTTCCCTCAAAAGCTTCATTACCAGCACAACATTCCGTAAAAGCAAGGATATATAACAGAGCATTAAAGTGAGAGCCTGAGACGAGTTCTTTACTAAGTGCCGCCTTACTTTGTGTGGCTTTAAAAGACCCCATCGATGACCTTTTCGATCTACGACTGACCGGCTTCTGGAATTTCCTTGCCCACGCCTGGGGATTAAGAGATATCCTCCTTGAGGAGAGCTTGGTGTATTATTTGAGTGGTCTATGACTCGGACCTTGATGTACCGACCCTTTTGATATTGGTAATAGTGGGTATTTATTGGTAATAGTGTGTATATATTTCCTGGGATACTAGTTATCTCGTTACTATGAGTAAAGATATTGAGATGCTTTGAAATGAAATAGTTTTCTGGATAAGAATCTATAGTGAGAAAGTTCGAGTGCTCGAAAGCAGGGTAGAGCGAGAGTACTTGTCTGTCACCCCCGCATGGAAGGTAGAGAATTTGGAAGCGAGCCGCGAAAGGGTATGATATAGCACAAGCCAAGCCAAGCCTTAGATATCTCCGTAATTGCATTACTGGCGGAGATAGCTGCGCGATTCATCATTCGAATAAGACTTATGTATCCAGCCCACACCAAATACACAAACAGACTACATATCCCTACCCTCACTTACATCCTATCCACCAACTTCTGCACCAACTCCCTCAACTCACCCACCTCCCTCCTCAGCTTCCTAACTTCACAAGTCGCCTCATCACTCTCCACATTCGGCACCACTTCCTTGACCAATTTCTGCCACCCTTCAGCCTCAAAGTCCAGTTCTCCTCCAGACGGCATCTGCTCCCACTCCTCTACTCCGTGATCGTCATCCTGCTCTCCTCTCCTCCTATTACTCCTCACTCTTCTTGCACTCCTCTTCTCGAACCATGCTGCTATCAAAAGTAATGGACTGTATACCGTTGCCATGATGTAATCGTTGATTTTTGCGTAGAGTTTTTTGTCCATCCACCACTCTAATGGGATGATCAGGAGGAAGATCTCGATGAGGTTTAAGGGGGCGATGAAGACGTTCTCGTCGGGTGCGCGGACGAATTGCATGGTTTTCTGGGCGAATAGGGCCATGTATTCGTCGATGGCATTGTCGGTTATATCTTCGTAGGCGGAGTTGTAGAGTGCTATCAAGATGTTCAATAGGACTACCATAATGAGGAAGGTGAAGATGTAGTAAAGGATTAGACCGAATGGAGGGGCGAAGTTGTCGAAACCGGAGAAGTCGGGTGCTTGCATTATGGAGTTAGCCATGGCTTGGATTATGAAGTAGGTTGCCTATATCTTGTTAATGGTGTTTCAGGTAGAGTCAATAGGGAAATGTACATCGACATTATTGTCTGCGTTATCGAGACCTATGAAGGCTTGAAGAAAACCGATGAGGATAACCACGAGGAGAGCAAAGAAGATTATGGACTCCTTCATCATGACTTTGAGAACGACAAGCATAGCTCCGAAGAAGCGGATGGTGTCCAAGTAGAGTAGAAGGCGCATCCAGAACATTGGTGCAGAGAAAGCTGGGAGCAGTCAGTCACGATCATACACGCTGAGCCTCTTGAAAAATACCAAGGAAGTTATAGCTGAGCTCATTGTACTTATGCCGCTGCCCATCACCGTCCTGGATGGGATTAGTGAGGGCGATTAGTCTAGTGACTAGACTTGTAGCCAGCAGTGCGTACAGCACGACATTGAAGACATTCCAAAAACCAATGTAGTATTTGCCCACCTTCCATATCTTGGAAATTTCATCGCAGATGAAGCCAACGGTGAATATGTAGAGGAAAACCTCCGTGATATCCAGATCGCCCGTTGGGTTGACTGTGTTGATTGCGCCAGTATACAAAAGCAGGTACAGGATGGAGATGATGATCTGAGTAGCATTCTGATATACAGGCGCTCGCATACGATCGGGATCCACATGTGCCCAGTAGCTGGTGTCATCCTTTTTCTTGTAGTCGATGAAGGTACTTGGATCATCTTCATCTTGCACTAGCCAACCTCTCCAAAGATACGTGACACATCGCTGGTAGCCAGAAGCGCCTGTCACATGTAACGCGTGCAGGTCGACCGCCATTTCAATCACGTTTGTCGGAGGTGATGGCTCTCCCTCAACAAGAATGCTGTATCTTCTCAGCAATACGTCCTGCAACAAGTATTCTTGGTTTTCCTCGGTCTCGATGCTATGCCTGGTCAGCCCGCACCCGCAGCATTCTGCATTGAAACCCACAGCTGTTTCGCGATCTTCTCACATGCCGTCGCCCTGACATCGTGAAGATCGGCATCCCATAGCTCCAATTGCGCTTGTTTCTTGAACCACCTCTTGTTGATCAACAGGGCATACACGACGCAAGCTTGATAGTCCTTGCCTCCTGCTTCTTTCGCTGCCTGTATGACATGCTTCGTGATGATCTTTGAGTGTGGCTTCACTATCTGTGCTTTTTCGAGCTCGCACGGAACAGTCTCCTCGATCAGATAGCGCAGGCGCAAAGCTACCTTGGTGACCTCTGGAGCTGGGATGGCGGACGGAATACCTTCGTCGTGGTATGTAGGCAGTACTTGGACAACTTGTCAGTAGCCAGCCTCTGTTTTTGTTGATCTGATGCAACTCACAGCGTCGAGCTTGATCCTGCCATTCATGTCGGTCCCTGTGTGGAAGGGTGGTTAGCATGCGAAGGTCTTATTGATTAGAATAGACGTGCCGGACGTCGAAGCCGAAGAGCTCCTTCCACCTAACCATCTTGATACCCACTCAATTATCTATCATTTGATGATGTAGCGGGAACAGCTGGAGCAAAGAAATGTAGATGCGCATGAATGTGAGTTCTGTAATTTCCAAGTTATTTGTTTATTTCAGGCTTTGCCAAGCACCAAGTTCCCAATTGCAGATCGCGGGGCCGGTGCCGCTTTTGGTTTTGGAGCATAGCAATAGGCAAATATGCCGTTATACTTGTATCTTAGCTGCTCATAATCTGCCGAATACTCCGCATATAAAGCGCAGTTAACTGTGTTTTGCATGTAGAGCTTGCCTCCAGTAGACATATATAAGAAAGTGGAACAGGAAAAATAAGAAGCGAGGACGTCCAAGGCTTCATCCAGGTCAAGATATCGACGGACCTACCACGAGCACTTAGGTCAGAATATGATCTTGCATCTGTAGTCAAGATTCACTTAGAAGCTCGTAAATATGCAGTCCATTCTGATAATGGTATATACCATGATATGAGGGATGAGAGTAAAGAGCTGTAGGAAGTATGAATATAGGAAGAAGAAAAGAGTCGGTCGTTTGAGGGAGGATCGAGGATCGAGGAAGTTTAGCTTCGCGAGCCTCGGCACGGTCCCGGGTTGTTACTCCGAGTTTGAAAACTCCCGATTGGAAAGTTGGCTCTAAGGACTTCATCATGAACATCTTTGGCCACTTTGAACTTCTTTTCAGTCCTTGACCTTGTGCTTTCATTTCTTGTTCACCAGGTCGCCGCCAAGTATGGCGCGTCTTGTGGACAATCCGATGATCGCATCGGCCACACTGCATAATCCATGTAAAGCCACCCTAGCATCGAGCTCTATATCTGTCCTTGGAAGCTGACTTGAACTTAGTGCCGCGGTGGTTGCATACTTACGTCTGGCCCTTCGTCATTATCTGGCCCATATTCTTGCGCTATTATCTTTCTGCCGACCTATACGACAAGCATATTGGCGCGCAGGAATGGACATTTGTCTGGTGCGGAACGATCATCACAGCGCAGACCTTGATATGGCTTTGCACGCACTGGAACGTGAATTTGAAGTCTTTCTTCACTTCTCTCTCCGCAAAACGAGTGTCGGAGGCAAAGTTGATCAAGGTCATACCCGTGGCGAATGCAGGCTCTCCAGAAATCTGCGAGATTGTAAGGGACACTGTGAGTGAAAAGGATGGTAAGCAGGAGGATATTGCTAATACTCTTCAGGTGGGAGGCAGGAAAAACACTTCTTTTCTTTTCCAGAAGCGACGGTTCCTCTACGATGAAGATCAGAACACTTTCAAGCCTCTCAAATATGTCATCGACCAAGAGCCGAAACCGCAGCTGGCAGAATTTCAACTGTCGAAAGGCATCAGTACTCAGTCCGAGCTATCACGTATTCAGAATCACTATGGCATGAACACCTTCGACATACCCATTCCAACCTTTACGGAGCTTTTCAAGGAACATGCCGTTGCACCCTTCTTCGTCTTCCAGATATTTTGCGTCGGATTATGGCTGCTGGATGAGTACTGGTACTATTCGCTCTTCACGCTATTTATGTT
>Ga0181467_101250_pt1 | contig 11058 bp, 19 predicted proteins | sample InSIn5gowninarea_2_FD_119079 | JGI IMG/M metagenome (GOLD analysis project Ga0181467, IMG submission 119079) | Clean room microbial communities from NASA Spacecraft Assembly Facility at Jet Propulsion Laboratory, Pasadena, California, USA -... ... | reverse complement strand
CAAAAGGCTTCGATGTGAAACACCCGGTATAGCGATGGTCACTCACGGCATAAGCCTTGACAGGGGCCATTCAGCCCTCGGACTCGAATTTAGCAGACAGGCCACGGACGGTCTGGGCCAGTTCGGACATGCGACCTCCAGCCCGGAGACGTGGCCCGCGGACGGAATGAATTGTACTGTCAACAGCAATAGCGGCGGCTCTCCACTGACCCTGACTCTGAGAAGCAAGGTCTTGTAGACGCCGGTGTGGAAGATAACAATCTGGAAGAGGACGATCATGAGGAAAACGATCCCAACGAGGGTGATCTGAACGAGGCTATTCCTGAGTGTGATTGGCGTGACAAGTGGGCATCCTTCGTACTACTCTCTTGCATGATTGGCCATACCGCCGTCGTAAGTGCTGAATAAAGTAATCTGTAACAAACTGATCGTTAGAGTGATCGAGAAAGTTGTTGATCTGTGCTTCCAGTGTCAGGAAAAAGCTTTATATATAGCTTTCAGCCAGTGGTCTAGCATCTGTGGGGTAGTCAAATTCCCCAATCCATACATGCAAGAACTGTATATTAATCCGGATGTTTCTTTTCGCAGTTGGCACTCGTCGCTCTGCGCTTGTTCCATCTACGCTAAAGGGAAGGAGCTTGAACAGTATAGCGAGTGGCATGACAACCACGAATGATCTTGACATTTGAAACATTAACAAAACGAAGAAGGCCGGAAAAAGAATGACAATAGAGTCAAACGCAACCACCTGCCAGGCGAGCACGAACCTAGATAGGACAAGATGCTAACGGATGAATTGGACAAGTCCGAGCGACACCTCTTCGCTTTCGAAAGGATTTGGAGACTCTAGAAGCATTATAGCAGAACACCGCTCCCGAAACGACATGCTGAGCTACGGGACATGCTCAAGATGATATCCGCTAAATCCCTCACCTATGAGTTTTATAGTCACTAAGGGAGGTACGCTTGTGGATGGCAGGAACCGCGCCACCTTCTGTGAGAACCTTACCAGCCCATTCAATGGACAATACTCGGGCCTTCTGACTCTGCGTGGGACCGAAGGCTCGTAATCCTGTTTGCCTCGTAGTACCGTATCAGTCGTGAGTGCGTTGGCTTCGGATTGAGAAGAAGGTGACATTATCAGTGGACTGCCAAACGATCACAATGCATTTGATTAGATTTTGGATGATATGTGAAGCCTTCCGACATGATCCGCGAGGGAAGATCGAGAACTTTAGAGACAGCCAATATATACCATCGCAAAAATTGCACGATCGTGCCATCCGAGCGTTCAAACATCGTGAGAGACATGCTCGACTCAACAAGGAGATGTCCCTAAGCCATGGCGGGCTGAGACCAACGACAGGCAGAGTAGTTGCTAAGTTCCAGCTCACACCGCAATAATGTTAAACATGTAAGGAAGTTTCCGGTTTGGAACATTGGATTGGTCATAGACTGAGTGTTCTTAGAAATACGTAGCAATAGAAATTACTGAAGTCGCACATCCGCAACTCATATTGACGAGCGTGACCACCATTGTATGTTCTAGATGTAATGAGACTCAACTGTGCCTTTAGGGAACGAAGACGACTTCTGGGAACAAGGGACTTGGGTTATCCAAAAGCTGCGACTCGCTCCCATTGAAGACTAAAGTAAAGAAAGCGGAAAGATAAGTAGTCAAAATCTCTAGCATGCGGAATCCACCAACCGTCCCAATAATCTCAACAGCCTCCAGCGGAAGCCTTCCACTCAAGCCCAGAACATCTGCCAAGATAGGGAGATCAGTGTACGAGTTGTGTCGACTCCCCTGAACCTCGATTTCCCGCTTCCAACCGCGCAGGTGCGGCCAGATAGCAGCATAGGTGGTGTCGTTTGCTCTCGTGTGGCCCTCACTGTCCATGAAGAAGAAGGGTCTATCAAGCCCTTGTTCGACAACTGGATCGAACAGAGATCCGTCCATGTTCACGCCTCCGAGGATCCGACTGTCGTTTAACATGGTAGAAGCCGTTGTCGCTCCGCCTAGCGAGTGCCCGAACATTACGGCTCGGTGAGAGTTTAAGCCGCAGTTTGAGCCGGGGATGAGTTTCCTGATGACTGAAGGGATGCCGAGTTGGGTTAGGACGAAGCTGGCGTCTCGTGCGCGGATATCCACAGAAGCAGTGATCTCTTCTAGGGAGGTGAGATTGCCGTAAACCACCGAGCCGTCCGGGAACTCAACGATCTGGGCATCATGAGGGTGATCTATAGTGACAACGATATACCCCGAGCTGGACACGGACTGGGCGACGATGTTGTAGAGAAGCCGCGAGGTTCCCAGACCCGGCGAGAATAGCACCACAGGATAGTCATCGATACCTTTGAGCCGGTGTTTCGGAGAATCGCAGCACACTTGTAATTGCAGTTGCTCGACTGTTCCGTTTGGAACTCCAAAGGCAGCGAATTGCTGACCATAAAACGCGGCGGTGGCGGGCGGCATGTAAGGCACAGTACAAGCTTGACGGCATCTCATCTTGGGATTGGGGTAGAACGCCGATATCACGACGGCGCGCTTGCTGTGGTCCGATGCGTATGGATTGTCCCGTGACGTGTCCACAAGTTGCATGGCACCGAGGCCGACGGCGTAAGTGCCATTGGGTTGAGGAATTGGGATCAGAGCGTAGGCAACGGTTAAAAATAGAAGGATAGCGAACATGGGTTGGAAAAATATTGCGTGAAGCCGCTTGTCAGCAATTGTTCGTTGCTACACGAAGGGAAATGGGCTCACAGCAGAGCAAGCGCTTTGAGGGTGCAACTCGAACGGTTTATGATGAGATTTACCTGCACAGCCAGGCCGAAGCTCCAAGCTAGTGAAGAAAAGTAGCGCAAGGCTCCTCAGCTATACGAAGCAGGCCGGTCTGACCGAAGCGATGATGCTGCATGGGCTGAGTGAGCTCGACGTCCAAGAACAATGGACTCCTTTGTACCCGGCACCCAGGCCGCGTCACGTTCTGTTCCTTGCAAGGCAACGAGATAATGCCGCTGGACGAACAGCATGGCGCCACCATCGCCGATAAATACGATGTGTTGCTGAGCTGCGTCCGCGGGATAGAAGTCTGCCTTGCGGCTGGCTCCGGCACTAGAAGGTCACAGGTCAATTCCATGTACATTTCGGCCGAACACGCGGGAACCAAATTAGAAACGATGAATTCGAAGGAGCTTGATTTGATGTATCTTCTAGTCGAGGTTACGTACCAAGCCTCGAAAACAGTATCGCTATCGAGTACATGGCAAGATGCCAACCGGGTTCATGAGAAGTCTGTTGATAGCTTCGCACCGGGGATCACGCGCACAGTCGGACTTTCCTTTCTGATACTTTCGCGTCGTCCTCAGATGTTCTTGCAGCCAACGCCTGCATCTCTCGAAGCGCTTCCCTTGCAGCATCTCCCGCAATCTTGTCCCGCTCCAGCAGCTCCTCCAATCGTTTCCTCCAGAACGACCATCTCTCTAACCCTATCGCCTCATCTCCACCCCACGAATCACGGCATCGTTCCAAAGACCAAGATTCTGCTTGCCGAGCGCACCTGCGCAGATGTGGTCCTCTACCACCGCAAACCGCACTGCCACAGCGGGGTTCTCAAAGTTCAACACAGCGTCGCTGCGCCCCAGCGCATTGCAAAAACAGTCATAACCCCAGTCCAGAGGAGTAACGCCGATAGCTGCGACAAACATCTGGGCCTCTATGCATGCCCTTTCGACACGGAGGTCGCGCAGACTGCTGCGTTGCGCGGGATTGCTTGTTGTAAGGACGCTGCGCCAGTCATCGCGCTTATGCTCGTCAGCCTAGTGATGCCCAAATCCAGGAAGCATGTGCCAAAGACAACCATTTCGGGGCGTGCTCTCTGTACGCCGGCCTTTGAGGTCAGGCTCAGGTAGCGATTGAATTGCATTGAGAAGTTGGATCAGTCTTGGTGTGTCAGATGGTGGTAGCTCGACTAGAGCGTCAGTGAGGAGGGCCCAGAGACGGTGTAGGTTGCCAAGGTTTGGTAGAGGTTTTCAGATGAAGATCTCGAAGATATGTCGGATGATCCTTCAACGGAGGCTTGGCGCCAGCTTGGAGACTTGCAGCGCAGCCTCAACCGCATGAGGTACTCTTTCCTTAAACCCGCAAATGTGACTCACAGGCCATTGTTTCCGAATAGGTGTGCTGGCTTACATAGTATATCGTATGCGAGTTTCTACTTCCAAATTCCTTGCAAAATAGACTGGGCATAGTCTACCCCAACTTGAGTCATCACAGATGCCAGGTGGGACACATTGTGCTTCTTGTCCTGAATTGTATGCCTATGTAGAGCGTGTCTTCGATATCCTCAATGTGGCGCAATCTGGACTTGGAAAATATCGTTCTCAGCATGCCGAAGAGTTTCAATGACGTCCGAGTTTCAAGAACCTCTCAATCACCCGGCCCATTACGCACATCTACCCCATAGCGGTTCTACCTGAGGTGCGAAGATGCTTGCATCTATCTTTTGGAACGTAAAATCATGATGCAAGAATTTTGAGATTGCCAAAATCGTCACACGACTATTTTACAACAATTTTGGAAGGGAAAACTATTTTCGAACCTCAGCCTCGCACGGTAGGGCCTGTTTCCATCTTGGCGTTTCACTCTACATTCTACCGCCGCTGCCTCTTGAACGTCTTCTCATTCATCTTCGGGGCTCTTGTCGCTGTGACCACACGCCAACTAGTGACTTGGGCAGGGTTCTTACCTTCGGATATATCAGACCCATCTAACGCATTCCAGGGAAGGATCGAAAGCCTTCCCAATTTTTACCTTACACACACAAACGACATGACAGTGCCGAGGATCCGTGAGCTGTTGCCTGAGTGTGGGAGTCAGATGGGAGTGAAACGCTTGTTGAGAAGCGAGCGGCAAAGAAGGGCGAGGACACTGGTCCAGGTGAGCGTGTGTGGGGAAAACACTTTAACAGGAAGTGGAAGAAGAAACAGTGGAAAGCGGTGGGCTTGTGTCAGGGCCAAAGCGGCATCGCTGTGCTGCCGCGTGGTAGGCTCGGCAGTTGAGGGGAGCGGTTGAAGCATAGAGGATCAAAACAGATACGATGAGTGAGGAGCTTGAGGAAGTGATAGTTAGAAGCCAGCAGATGTACATGCTCCTATTGATGAAGGGCGGCTACGAGTGGTGGCTGTGCAGAAACCCGACTGAGCGCCGAATGACTGTTTAGAAAAACGATGCAAATTCTGTGTCCTTCGGGTACACTTGCTGCAGCTATTTATTTTATTTCTCGCCTTTCCTCTCAGGAACTGGCTTCAGCTCAACATACATGTTTGCCGTCTCTCCACCTTGTAACGCCAGTCTTAACGATGCCCTACACAGACGTGGCAACAAACCTACACCCTAGCCATCGAAGCATCAACATTCGTACATTCCTCAAACTCGAAGTGTACCTCTGACACACCTTCACGCTTGCCATATACGTAGCAACACGCCCTCAGGACTCGCTAGACCAACCGTTTATATACAGCCAAATGACCAAGAGTAGTATAACAAGACGGAACTCATGTGGCAGAAAAGCTGCCAGAAGCATTCCTAGAGGAACCATGCGCTAAATAGTCGCCTTGATCGAAATGGATGATCTTCAGCTAGAGTGGCGTCAATCTTTACCGCGTGCTTCTGTAGCTGCACAGCCTCTTCAATCTGCCCGTTTTCCATGTAAGCAACAGCTAGTTTGTGCTGGGATGCCAACCGAGCTTGATCATCTTCAGCAAGAGTAGTGTCTCTAATCTTTACCACGTGCTCTAGCAGCTGCACAGCTTTCTCAACCTGCCCGATTGCTATGTAAGCACGAGCAAGCAATTGCTGCGACGACAATCGATCCGGATTATCTTCAGCTAGAGTAGCTCTAGCCTCAATCGCATGCTCTAAATGTCGTAAACGCTGCTCGATGTCTCTGTTATAGCGGTAAGCGACAGCAAGCTGGTGCTGTATCCTCAATCGATCCGGGTCATCATCAGCCAAAGTGGCCGTTTTAATGTCATACATACGCTCTAAAAGCTGTATACCTTCTCCAAATTTCCTTAAGTTAAATAGAGTGATATTGAAAAGATGATAGAGTGGAGACAACTCCATGGATGGAGAGAACATGTCAACCTCTAGCTGGCTACATATGTGTTGTAGTAAGCGAGCCAGCCTGAGATCGTCACCTGTTCTGTGTAGGATCCAGCCACACTGAAAGAGGATCTCCATTCTGAATCTCACAGACCCAGATAGAACCATTCCTGCGGTATCCACGTCAAGGAAAGCCTGCAGGTGTGCTCGCAACTGTGGATAACATGGTCGCCACACCGTATATCTATAAACTGATAGCGCAAGCACAGATCCAGTACATATCCACGCTTGGCCCTGTTGTATCGGATTCTGCCGCTCCTTGGCCCAGGCTTGGGCAAGTGGGTGCATTGAGAGTACGGGAGACCCCTTCTGCGTGCTGCGAGTAACCAGAGCAAGCGATGCAAGCAGACAGGTAGCTTCCTGAAGGCGGAAAGGGTCCCATTCATGGAGCTGTGGCTGCAGAGAATCAGGCAACTGAGAAATATGCCATTGAGAGGGATCTCCGATCATGTAAACAGGATGAGATGGACATTGGAGAGCTTTCTGAGCGCCTCCCCAGGCGTCTTCAAATAGCTGTATAGGGAGTGCACTGAAGTGGAGCATGGACAGCACTTCGAGCACGCGCAAAGCATCACCTGCCTCTACACTTGTAGAAGATTCCAGAACCTGGGCGGCTGCCTCAAAGGTAGCGTAGACATCACCATATCTTGATTGTGCCTGTTTTGGCCTGAACTCGAGGAGTCATCGGCGTTGCTTTCGGTACACTTCAGGATACTGCTCTAAGGAGCAATGTCCTCGTGCAATATGGGCTCCTGCTTGGATCAAAGCAAGGGTGTGTGATCCCAAATCGTTCACAACCTTTGTTGCATGGGTGTCGCATTCTGGCCATGAGCTTGGGGCAATCTTCGCTGCTTTCAGGAGCAGGATCACCGAGTCCTTATCATAAGGTCCATTGAGCTGTTCGTGGCCAATGGTGCCATACTCCCCACACTCAGGGTTACGAGAAGTCATGAGGACAGTACCGTGAGTTCCTGATGGGAAGTACACTTGGTAGTCGAACGTAGGGTTATCGGCGTTGTCCAAGATAAGTAGCCAGCCCTCCTTAGTATTTGCGAGCAATCGGCATGCTTCGTTTACGCTTCCGGCTGAAGCTCCAAGCGTGGTCGCCAAGGCAACGAAGTCTCGAGTGGCACCTGTTTCATTGCTGGCATCGATCCAGAAGACGCCCCAGAAGCTAGCGTTGTCAACCACGGTCAGCATGGAACGAAGCATACGATCTTTTTAAAGTTCGCAATTATAGTTGCCGCATACGCACCTTTCTCGCACCATATCTGCTATCTTCAGACAGAGTTCACTCTTGCCTTGTCCCCCCAGACCTGTGATGATGAATCTCCTTTGCTGCTTAATGCTCGGAGTGCTAGAGCTGTCACACAAACCGCTTTTCGCTCTTTCCAGAACCTCTTCACGGCCGGTAAATAGACTGTTTGTGGGGCGGGTGACAGTCCAATGCACATTCTTTGATTGTCCAACCGAAGCGTACTCGGTGGATTCCATTGGACTAACGAATTGTGCTAGCCCTAGTAAACACATCAGCGCCAGCTCTGGATTCCAAGCAGCACACCACATCATGTACGAGAGACGAATTAAGCGTAGTGAGACGCACTTTCACGCTCTGACAAGTTGCTAGCACAGTTTTCCATTTCTTGGAAAACAATCTCCGTCTGGATATAATCCCTTGTGGCAGAATTAATCTCCTTTCGCTTAGAGGCTTCCTCCAGCCCGATGTCCTCCAGACCATGTTTGACATTGAATCGGAAGAAACGGTACTGCTTCACCATATCCGAGTGGTGTCTTCGGAAGTTCTCTGCTTGACGCTTGCTGTCAGTGGCGAGAGCCATCAACGTCTTACCAATGCTGAAAACGTCGTCGCCAAATGGTCTAAGCGAAGGCTCGCCTGTTCCAATCGACACGAAACATTTCACATTCGCTTCCAGTTTCCAGTCTGGACTGTCCTTGAAGACGTCATTAGCCTCTGTCCACATTGTGTTGATCGGACTATCCTCCCCGGTAGCGCCATCTACAAAGTCTTCATCACCGATTCCAATGTGTTCGAAGAACGTGCTAGCGGCTGATGTTGCGCGTGCTGCTTGCCAGACCTTGGTGATGTTCAGGAGATCATTTCCCCTGCGTTTGTTGCGATAACTCGAAAGGACTGTGGCTCCCGCGGTCTGTTTGCTCGTCGCACAAACGAACCTGAAACTCCATGGTGAGTGGCTGAGTCCTCTGGAACATAGCGACTAACTGCCAAACTCACGTCTTGCAGGAGGACTCTGGAGAATCTTTGAGCAATTCATCCTGAGAGAGTCTATATTGAACCAACAATTGCTTCACGCCGTTCTCCAGCGCCATGTGGTCAAACCTCCCTTGAACCTGTCCGTGCCAGCCTTTTATCCGATGATGGATTTTGGTGAAGATACCATCCGAAAGCCTCTCATACGCGGTTATGCATTCGTCAACGCTCATGCACAGCCTGCCAAGCATTATTGCGACCAACCCTCCAGTCGATGTGCCGCCGATCATATCGAAATAGTCGCATGGCTTGGGATGGTCGTCGGGGTTGATCAGCTCCATAAGCTGCTTGAGGATCCTGAGGGACGAAAGGCCCTTGACATCTCCTCCATCGAGGGCCAAGAGACAAAGCTACCTGCCGTATGAGGGTGGAGGGGCCTGGCTGGCCTGTGTGGCTAGGTCGGTCATCTCGAAGACGACTGGTAGCGAGAGCGGCAAGCGTTACTAGCGGCGATGAGACGGAGGCACCTACACCTGTTGCTGCGACCGTCAGCTACCCTGGCCTTGATCAAAGTTATGAGTGGTCATCTACAAACACTTGCCAGGCCAGGCTCCGCTTTACTCCATTCCAAGCGTCCTCAGAGCCGGTACATGAGCTGACTTGACTCTGAGGTGGTGAGGCGGGCGTGGTAAGTTACGCTGCAATGTGAGCAACGGACTCGAACACTACTACCTAGGCGCTACTAGCGAGACTAACGCAACTGGGCAAAGGCCAATCCACCGAACCACGTGCAGACCCATAATTTTATCTGCTGTCTATACAACTCCACAACAGTATAGAGCATCAAAATCACATCCAATACTCCACTCCAATCGTCGACAATGGTCGGCAAAATGTATTTTTTCATCTTTGCTATCTATTCTTGCAATCGCTTCTCTTATGGTTGCTAAACTCTACTTGGCTACGGCTCGCCAGCTTACAAGGTTACCAGCGCTGTCCAGTACGACCTGCTCTTGTAAGTTTGTTAGCACCACAATCTCTATGTGCAAATGTAGGCTTGGAATATGAGGATGCACCGGCTCTCTCTCTGGTGTCACAGGATCTGTCACGTGAATACTCATCTGACTCCCATGCAACCACCTCCCAAGGTACTTTCAACATGTTCTACTCGTAATGGATAGCCACTAACCGCTAGCTTGACTCCATGCCAGAACGATCAATCCACAGGATAGTTTCCAGAACTTAGTATCGTTAGTTAAGCCTCAGATCATACATTCACGACTAAGTAACACACGAACAGCTTCTGCGTGCAATCGTTCCCCGCGCTGTACCTAAACCCGCTGCACGCCTTCTCTAAGCGTGCCGGGCGTCACTCAAGCTTCGAAAACGGGGCGGGGAAGGCCCGAAACGAAAGATTGCCGGCGGCGACAAGCATTGAGATGCCGAAGCTAAGCAGTCTCACGTGAGCGGGCTATTCCCGCTTCGCTCTAGAACGCCGAGTCCGCCATGCAGCTCCACCAGATCCACCACGTCCACCACATCCACCACGAGAACTGCCCCGCATGGAGTCCCCGACTCGAACCTTGCAACCCCGTCACGCTCGCTGCACCATCGACCAATCCTCCATCTTGCATCCCCACACGATCTCCGTGCCTGCTGACCACGAACCAACACTGCGGCACGACAGCGGCTACGACCCAGATGCACAGATGGGAGGCCTGTCGCAATCATCGATGAAACATGGAGATCCATCGCGGCGAGGGAAGGCATGACACAGACTCCAGTCAAGTCAAGCTCAGCGGCCACGATGGCTCGCAGCTTGGCGCCCGATGGCAGGTCAAACGGCAGCTAGCATCCCGTTGCGGCAAGCCTAACCAGGAAGGTGCAGAGGGGCACGAACAGCCGGCGTTGTTGCTAGAGGCAGGACTGCCCTCCGAGTGGAAGCAAATGGGATCTTGACCGCAGCTTCGTTTCCCCGCAACCAACGCACAGCTAGTAGGGAACACACCTTGCTCATCCCAACCTCCCCAAGCTCCCCCTCGCACAATCCAGCCTGTTGCAACGTCAGGACGCACGCGATGATACCTCGTGCGTCCAGCAGAACACGGCATGGTGTTGCAGTGCTCAAAACCCTGCTGCTCCCCAGCTGCATCGTTCGTCTCTCGTCCCTCCCTTCTGTCGTGCAGAGTGATCCGGTCGTGCGGTGCGCTGTAGCTTATCTGAAGATTGGAGTGAACAAGCTCTCATCTCGCATCATCCTCGTCCAGCACAAACCCCTCCCCATCCACTCCACTCCGTCACCTTCTCATAGCAAGCAAAAACACCGCCATCATGCCTGGTCTCGCCGCGACCACCGACACCAGCCGCATCGAGGCGCCTGTCACCTTCAAGGCCTACCTGATGTGCGCCTTCGCCAGCTTCGGTGGCATCTTTTTCGGCTACGACATCGGCTACATCAACTCGGTCTTCGCGATGCCGTTCTTCAGTCTGCCAGCCCCTCCCCCGTCCCCCATCCACGATACCACGATGCATTCAGCTGACCAGCACCGGCAGTCCACACCTTCACCGGCAAGCCCTACCCGCCCGCCACGCCGAAAGACGAATTCACGCTCTCGACGCCTAACACCTCGCTCATCACCTCTATCCTCTCCGCCGGTTCGCT
>Ga0181467_101249_pt1 | contig 11058 bp, 12 predicted proteins | sample InSIn5gowninarea_2_FD_119079 | JGI IMG/M metagenome (GOLD analysis project Ga0181467, IMG submission 119079) | Clean room microbial communities from NASA Spacecraft Assembly Facility at Jet Propulsion Laboratory, Pasadena, California, USA -... ... | reverse complement strand
TCTTCTAGCTATACATATACCTGGCTAGACAAAGCCAAGAACCCAATCAAGATCCCTGCAGCACAATACATCCATCTCGTCCAACAATGGATCCTCAGCAAAATCAACGACGCCAATCTCTTCCCCAGTCTCCAGCTTTCTTGCCCATGGTATACGATCATGGCTGAGGCAATACAAGACTCTGGTACAACAGGTACGTAACGTAACTTCACAGAAAACCACGCCTACTATGCCCCCCTCAAGCAAGTACTGTACTTAGACACACGTCCCACATTGAAGGTCACCGAGACCTGTAGATCGCAGAAGAGACTCGGAGGCAATTTGAGCGTGACATGACCCATGAACGAACCTCCATGCTTGGACCTGTGATAGATCTTCCTTGACCACAACGGCAAGCGCGGCAGGACAAGAACCTCCCGCGGAGCATAATGCGCATAAGATGCTCAGTAATCGCGCAAAAAACAAACAGTCGTTAGATCATATCAAAGATATTAGATATCCACCAACGCGGAATTGTCTTTTGAGGAGATCATATGATGGAGATGTAATACGTGGAGGCGTGGAGGAGAGGGGCTGCGAGTGCGGAGGGATCAAACGGTACCGTGGTTGTGATGGGACGAGCTGACCGAACCCGAAACCGAATATGACCGACTGTATTCCCGACTTCGCAGACTTGTTACTCGCTGTGCATTCCGCGCCACGATGAGTACCTATTCAAAGCTGTTCAACACTGTGCTTCCTTAGTGTCCTTGTAGCGGTGTCTGGAGGTTGTAAGAGATATGTTTCGAATCAACAAGGATCGTGTTGTGGCTTCCATACGGCAGTTCCTATCGATTGTAAATCCTTCAGCATGTGACAAAGGAAGTCGGCCGTAACCACGCCCCTACCCAAAAGGTCAAGACGAGACGAATGACATTGTTGTTGAGGTCCATCTAGAGCTCATAAAGTGCGTAACATCGGGATCACTCTCAACAGTGATATCTTATCGTGCTCGAGAAAGATCACCTCCAATAGTCAATATACTCAGAGATGCAGCATTGGAAAAGCATAGGTTTTGTCACCCTCATCTCAATTCTGCCCCTGATAATCCTGCTCCCTTTCCTACTCCGACTCACGGGCTGGCCGCATTCATTCACTCTTGCTCTCCTCACAAGTTATGGCTTGGGCTATGTGTGGCTCTTGAAGTCCTACACTGTACCCTTCTTTGCCACACCGACTTCTATCACAAATCTGCCAAAACCTCCAAATGTGAGATTCATCTATGCTAGCGGTCTGGATTGTATGAGTAGGCCGCCGGGATGTATGTAGAAGACAGAACATCAGACTGTGTGCACAATACTGATTAAGTCCGCAGGGAAGTTCCTAGAATGGATCAAGAACGTGCCAAATGACGGTCTCATTCATTGTAGGAGTCTGGGTCATCAGCGCACTCTGCTATTAGCTACGACGCCGGAAGTGGCCAAACAGGTACTCAACGAAAACGCATACGACTATGCTAAGAACGAAGTAACGAGATCATTCCTGAGACGCTTCTTGGGCGACGGCTTAGTGGTCGTTGAAGGCAATCAGCACAAGCTACAGCGAAAAGCAGTCTCGCCAGCATTTTCTGGCAAGCATATCAAAGATCTTGTGCCCTTGATGTGGACGAAATCAAAGGAGTTTGTCAACGTCATCGCGCAGAAGACACAATTGCCTGAACACAATGGCGTTATTGAAGTCAGTTCTGTCGCTTCCCATGTCACATTGGATATTATCGGCGTGGCGTGTCTAGGTCGTGATTTCAAAACTCTGTATAACGACGACGACGAACTCGCAAGGACCTACGAAACGATACTCAATCCCGAGAACAGGCAACTGCAAAAGTTCTTCTTCTGCAATATAATCTTGGGCGCAACAATTACCAATCTTCTGCCATGGAAGATGGTGAAGACCGTGGCTGACTGTGAGAAGACTCTTCGTCGTATCTGTAAGCAGCTTTTGGTGGAGGGAAGAGAATCTATCAGCAAGGACTCGAAAGACGTAGATATTCTTTCTGTCATGCTACGCTCGTCGGTTGAGCTAAGTGAAGATGATCTTATTGCACAATTATTGACGTTCCTCGCGGCTGGCCATGAGACGACAAGTGCAGCTCTCACCTGGTATGTTGATGTACTCTCAATATGTAGCACTTTCACTAATCATCCATCAGGAACTGCTACCTACTAGCTAAGCACCCCGAGATTCAGAAACAACTTCGAGAGGAAATTGCAGTCAACGTGCAAGACAACGAAAACGTCACAGCAGAGACTTTCACCGACATGCCTCTGCTAGATGGTGTGTGTAACGAGGGCTTCAGACTATACCCAACCGTACCCGGAACAGGTAATTATATCCCTCATTCTACCTCTTACACCACAAACTCACCTTTCGTTCTTTCTAGTTCGCGAAGCAATCCAACCCACGACTCTAATCCTCCCCAACGTCGGCCCCATCCACATCCCCAAGCACGCCGAAGTGATTCTCCCATCCTGGTCATTCGGCCGCTCACCAGCACTTTGGGGACCAGATGCCGACGACTTCAGGCCTTCACGCTGGTGGGATGGCACAGCCAACAAGGATCCGTACAGCATCATGACGTTTATTCACGGTCCAAGAAGCTGCATCGGTCAGAACTTTGCCAAGTACGAGTTGAAGTGTTTGCTTGTGGCTGTGGTGCAGAGGTTTGAGCTGGAGTTGGTGACGGATGTGCCGCCCGTACCGACGGGGAGTATTACCATTAAGCCTTTGGATGGAATGTATTTGAGGTTTAGGGAGGTGGGTGGAAAGGCGTAGGATTGTGGGAGGCAGAGTATGGATTATATTAATCCCCCATACATCTTTCTACGAAGCCCGTATAAACTACACATACTGCTATATACTGTTACATACATGCATCTAAACACATCGAGTATATAGGACGAAAGGTAGAGCATGCTAAGGGCTTCTATTTCGTGTATTGTTTATAAAAAGAAGACCCCCTTCTCGTACTACTACGTCCTTATATAGTTCTTCGCTATTTCATGCCCGTTTCACGCATTTAAAGAGGAAGAGACATCTCTTATCGATAAGCGTGGTAAAACTAGTCTAGTAGTAAAACTTGATGGAATAAGCATATAATTTACTAGGAATTTAGCGATATATAGAGGTAAGTATTTGCTTTAATACTGTCTATTCAGATATCTGTATATCACTGTTGTTGTTGTATCATTGAAGGATAAGGTGCCTGTGATGGGGCTCCTATGGAAATGGGTATGGGGGGCTTCGCTAGGCGGTGCGCTTCGACCATAACAAAACAACAACAACTCCCCTTCGTCTTCCATCAGCTCATCAACACACTCACCTTCGTACCAATAAACACCACTACTTCACAAAAACCCACTCAATCAATTCCCAAACTAAGACTGCATTTCTCCATCCCACAACCCCATAGTCCGTGTCTCACAAAACACGAACGATGCAACGCAGTCAACAATCACAAGCACACTCACAAGCACCACAAGACGACGGATCCAAGCGCCAAGCAGCGCGCGAAGTCATTGATATATTATATGACATTTCGCTACTTTTGGTACGTGTGATGTATTTCTCTCTTTACACAGTTTTGTTATGATATTGTGATGTGAGACAACAAGAAGGCCTCCTTACCTAGCGACAGTGGAATGTGTGATAAGGGAAGAAAGAAGACTCAAGCAAGCAGGTCAAAAAGACAGAAATGAAAAACAGAGCAAAAGACAGAATAAGTCAAATAACCTGTGTGCGAAATGGAATTATCATAAACACAGAATGAAACAGACATTCCCATTCAAACATACACAGAATAGCACAGAACTAGACAAGTACAAAACGAAACATCATAAAACTAACACCCCGCGCTCGCTTGCGTATATCGGTATATAGAACACAAACCTCGATCGCACACAACTATCCCTCTGTGTCTCACTGATAGAAAACGGAGTTAATCCTGAAGCTTTGGCTGTAAGTCCCCTCGTCTTCCTTCCTTTCCTCCTTCCCCTTCACCCCATCACTTCCTTCTTCCTTCCCTTCCTGCCTCCTTCTTTCCCCTACGTACAGAGTAGTGGTACAAAAGTAATTCAGCACCCCACTCATCATAAACCCAACCTAACCTAACCTAATCCCATCGGAATGAAAAATATAAGAAGTAGAATGGTACGGAAGATAAACGTGAACATGGCCGAACTAATCATATGAATATAGGGTGTAATCAAAATGCTCCGTGAGCAAACATCAACATCAAACAGGAACGGCGCGGCTACTGTCGCTGGCAGTGGCAGTGGTGCTGGCAGTGGTAATGGTACGAATGGAGAAGGAGGGGTGGATGTGGTGAGACGGACTTTGTGAAGATTAAGCCTTTTGGAGTTTGAAAATGAAAGAAGTTGCTGCTGCTGGATTGAGTTGTGTTGCGTATGGGTCTACGCTTGGTAATGGTGCAACTGGAAACTTAGGGGGTTTGGAGCTGTTGTGATGGGATGTAATGGTTTATGATATCAGAGTCATCGACGAGTCTGTTGGATCTTGGATCACAAATGGTGTTTTGTGAATGGTCAGTACGGATTCTCTGCATGATCGACTTATGTGGACTTGGGCACTAGGAGGAATAGGATTAGACGGGGCATGGGATGGAGTATATCGTTCAATGACTATTTTCCATCACCACCGTAATGCTTTCGTCTCCGAATTTGTATCGTGGTCGACTTGAATCGTGGACTGATATCATATGACTGGCAAATAAAGATTCAGGAAAAGTGGGAGGGGACACAAGAGGGATAGAGAGGTGTATGGAGGACTATATACCACGATGGAAGGGGCATGCGGACAGGCAAGAGGTTTTGTTCCGATTCAAGTATATGGAAGGAGAATGTAACATGGTCCCAGATTCTGTGTTAACATTTTCTAAACGAAGGAGTGCTTGATTTTGCAACGGATCATTCATGCAGATGAAGAACTGGTATGTAGTAAAGTAGCTTAACCAATGTCTGCGAGGTGATATCAATGTTTCCTTTAGTTTTTGGGACCTGTGATGGCGTTGATGTGACAAAAAGCTCCATTTCTTCTTCTTTTGACGCAAAATACTCATTCCTTAGGCTGACGACCTCACCCACTCACTAACTCACTCTTCGTCATCATCAATAACCCGTCTCCTCTTCCCTCTAGCCACAGCCGCATCATCAACCCCAGCTTCAACCTCATCATCCGGCTCTCCTTCCGCATCCAAATCCTCCACATTAGTCTCATCTCTATTCCTCTTCGGACTTTTCGTCTTCGTTTTGTGACTTTCCAGATCAATGCCCTCGTCAATATCTTCCTCTTCCTCGGATTCTTCAACATTTTCGTCTTCGTCTTCATCGTCCACCAAAAACCCGTCTTCGTTGTCATACGAATCCTCTCTAGTTCTTCCTCTAGCACCACCAGCACCATAGCCTTCTTCATCTTCATCCGTCAAAATCTCGCCACGTCTATTAGGTTTCCGCTTCGGTTTCGCACGCGGTTTGGTGTTGCGCACGCGTCCTACACCAGCACCTAATTCATCATCTTCCAATCCTTCTAATGTTAATCCACCACGTCCACCATATCCAGACGGCCTACCACCACGATCCTGACGTTCACGATTCCTCGCCTCCTGCCCTTCTCTTCTCTTCCGCGCCCGTTCCTTTTCTTTCTCGGCTAGCTCGGCTTTCTTCTTGGCTAGTTCGGGATCTTCTGAGATTGAAATGATGTTCAAACCCGCATCGCCCATTCCACCGCCTTGAGCTCGCGCAAGAGCGAGTTGAAGCGCTTCTACGGCGCGCTCGTTTGGTTCGTCGGGAGGGTGGATCAGGAGGGAGGTGGTGAGTTTGTTTGTTGTGCGTAGGATCATTGCTTGTGCTTGGGGTGCGAGAAGGTACATGAAGGAGTCCTTTTCTGCTGTGTAGCCGGCGGCGCCTCGACGGTCTTTTCGCGAGCTGAGAGGTGTTGGTTTTGGTGGGTTGCGTTGGGGAGGCGCGAGTGGGTTGCCGGGGATGCGGTATTGTTTTAGAGGTTCGTGGGCGAATTGTAGTGTCAAACTGCCGTCTGACCAGCGGAGGATGCGGGCGTTGGATTGGAGGCTGGGGGAGTCTGGAGATGATGGGGTGTGACGCCAGCGGATGGTGGAGAGGGCGGTATTGTATGCGGAAAAGTTATTTGAGGCTTCTTTGGCATGGTGGTCTTTGGTTGGTGGTTGGAATGTTGAAGGTGAAAAGGCGTGTGGTTCGATACCGAGGAACTGCGGGACTTTCAAGAGATACAGCTCGCCGTCGCTGCTTTCTGGGATGGGATGGCGGCCGAGCTCGATATCTTGAACTACATCTTCGACTTCTTCTTGCTGCAATTCTTCTCCATAGTCATTGTATCTTGGCGCGCGGTCTTCCCTACCCTCGTCGTCGCCTGAATCTAGCTCGGCATCGTCTAGTTGTCGAACTTTAGGAGATGCGTCGAGAGCAGCATCATCGTCCTCTCCATCTCCAAATAGTCCAACATCATCGTCAATGTCTTGTTCTAGGTCTGCATCGTCGTCTACTGGAGGTGGTGTTGCACTCTTGATGGCACCGGAAAAGCCTTCCGCAACTTCATACTCTCGCAGAGGTGAGCCAGTGGCATCTGCGCCTACTGCTGCTGCGCTAGCCATTATGGATGTAATTCAACAAGTGACACGTTCGGCGCGTCGGTGTCGATTCCAGGTTGTACCTGAGTGACCCCTAAACACATGTGAAACACGATTGTTGACATTGACGCGGGGAAGAAGGAGGAATCACTACAAGACAAGAGGTGACTTGGGAGAGAGGATTGTGTATTGACAAGATCAATTCAGCAACATATTACACTCTCCTGGTCCCACTTTCAATGGCCTCCTTCTTCAACATGTACGTTAAAGAATACAATATCTAGTACATACTTTCCAGGAAAGAACTAACCGCCCTTGTCTGTACTCACAGAGGCAGTCGATTTGGTCGTGGCCAACCCAAACCTCCTTCAAACCAACCAAGAACAGTCTCTCCAAACGAAAACTACCCTCCACAGCAACAACAACTCCAGCCTCCACCTCTCTCACGCTTACAATCACAAACCTCCTTCTCCTCTCACTATTCATCAGGAGAACCAAACAGCCCAATCAACGGCAGCTCAGATCAACTATCACAAATGCATGCTCCACGTCGAGTACCATTTTTCTTTCGAGAGGAGAATAGTGGTCTCATTGTTAAGGGCAATCTTATGACTCTGGCTGCAAAACCTGAATATGTTGAAAAAGGAGAATGGCTGGCACATCAAGGTATGTCGGATTGAGAAGGCGTGATCAGAATATTGAATGCTGATGATACAATAGTTGTTGAACAATACCGAATTCTGGATAGCATGCTCAAGATTGTTCAAGAAGTCGACGCAACCACCAGTCTTCCAGTCTGCAATCCACATACATGTCCTACAATGGCCGCTGGCGGGTAAGTTTGTGCAATATGTGTGATGTGTGTATTGTCTGGTCAAGAGGCAGTGATATGCAGAGCGGGCAAGCAAGCAATAAAGGTAGCAGCAGTAATGTGGAGAAAAGCAAACAACACCACGACCCTAAAAATAGACCTACTCAGCGAACAAGTCATGATGCTTTGCGAATTCTTGCATGGCCGAGCTTCAGAGGAACATCAACACATCCTCAGGGACGTCCTGATCCTATCTAAACCTGATTATGACCAAAGGTACACAGATATCGATACTCCGCATGACTGACCAATTCTTCTAGCTATACATATACCTGGCTAGACAAAGCCAAGAACCCAATCAAGATCCCTGCAGCACAATACATCCATCTCGTCCAACAATGGATCCTCAGCAAAATCAACGACGCCAATCTCTTCCCCACAGACACCAACACCGTCGCCGCAGGAGGCTATCCTTCCGGTACATCAACAGGCACAAACACACCCATCGGAGCCGGCCCAACAAACCTCACACTCTCATTATCAACTCTGTCCGGCCACGACTGGGTTGGTAAATCCTCCGGCTTCCCAGAAAACTTTGAAACAGACATTAAGAATCTATACCGTCAAATGTTTCGATGTTACGCCCATCTATATCATTGTCACTGGCTTGATCCGTTCTACCATCTCAGCTGCTACAAGGAACTCAACACTTGTTTCATTCATTTTGTGAATGTAGGGAGGTTGTTTGATTTGCTCGAGGACAAGGATGTGGTGCCGATGCAGCCGTTGATTGATATTTGGTTGTCGAAGGGGTTGTTGCTGAGTTCGCAGGCTGCGCAGGCACAGGTGACGCTGCCCGTATCATGATTTGAAGCCGGCTATGAATGGGGAGATGATGGCCATGACAATTGCATGTATGAAAGAACAAGATGATAACGAAATGGGAGCACAATGACGACCACAAAGCATGAGCATGGAATAGCAAATTTCCTTTTTCGAACATGGGAGGCACGTAGGTATGCAAATACTCGAAGAAATTGCGAACAGGAAGAACATGTAAGGTAGCATGTCATTTATGGCAAATGGGCGTGTTGATTCTTCATTTTGGCAATCAACGAACGATCACATCACATCATCACCTCAATTCTGTACCTGCTACTATACCTATCATCTAAATCTTCAGTATAATCACCACTCAGTAAGAACAAGAAAGACTATGTAATACACCGTTAAGTGAGTACAAATAAAAAAAAACATAAGATGATCTTTATCGAGTAAGGTACCTTCATAAGGTCCACCTAACATACACGCCACGAAACGAGGAAACCAAGTGACAAAATAAACAACTGAAAGAAAGAAAGCTACAGAGTACTAAGACAGCAACCATGCCACTTCTAGATCCCTTACTTTACCTCTGAGTTTTACGAACTCGATGGGGCAAGAACACGGTGGCCAGTGAGCATTTCATCTCGTCGTGTAGTCTAATTTCTCAAAAGTCTCAACTCAGCTCAGCTCGCTACTCGTACACTTTTGAACCCCGGGCATGACGAAGACATAATGTATGATGGTCTGATACTGCTCTTTGATGCATATACACGCACGAGGTTTACTAGTAGCAGTGAAGACAAGACGGATCTCCAGAGAGACGAACGAGGTGACGAAACCCAGAAAGCAGGAGATAAAGTAAAATACGCATACGGGTGTAGTAACAGTAAAACGATATTACCATATTGCGCTGTCGAACATCGCTTACTCATGAACCAGTAGTGACAAAGATGTGATATACAATTCGGCGATACGCACAAAATATGAGCCATGAGATGAAAAGCCTCATCTCGAAACACTCAAAGAAGTGCAAAGCATTTATAGTACGCAGCAATAAAGAAAATGGATATCTATCTATCCAGTCTTGCTCATTCCAGGAGACTGAATGTCTTCGAACGCAAGATGATCTCTTTCCACATTGCTGTCCGCATTCACATTCGCGTGGTTATAGCGCTAAGGTACTGATTCGTTGCTTCCTCTCAATCACTTGTGCAGAGAGCTGGCATAGCATGGCGACTCAAGACGAATAGATTGTTGCATGGTGTATCCAGGGCTGCAAATAAGCCACCGCATAGCAGCACAAGCAAAGGTCTTCCTAGGACCATATAATCAGCCTATTCTACCGAGCTTGTTGTGACCTTTCGACCAGATCTTGGGCTGTTTACATCAGCTCTTCACAGTTCTGAAGTATTCTCTTTGTGCAGAAGAGAAGATTTCAGGTAAAAGGACAATGTCAATTCTTTACGGTCTTGGATGGTTCGTGTGACTACTACGCGGTAGGCCATGTGTGTAGTATGTTCACTTCACTCAATCATATTCCCTTCCGTCCCTGTCATGGCTTGTGAGGAGCCCCTGCCTGGGCGGTTTCAGTCAGCTCATTACAATTGTGATCTCACTTCCTCAAGCTAGACCTCGATCGAAAGAAACAATGCTCATTCTCAAGAACCATAATGCTGTTGTAATCATTCGATGTTGCTGGAAGTTTGCAGCTTACCTAGCTTCTACATACTGTTTGTTTTTTTGCGTCGTATTAGTATAAACGTTGGGTCGACATGATTATTTATAAAAACTTAGGCAGTCGAGTGATGAGGCTTTCCTTCCAGCTCGCTTTCGTGGTCGATCATAATAGCTCTTGCACTTGCCTATTCCCGGGAGTGAGTGCCTAGCATGACTTCCGCAAGCGACTCCTTCTACATCACCCCCACCACCATAACACCCACACCTACCACCAACGCCAATACCCCAGCACCCCTCCCCTTCCCAGAAGCACCCGAAGCAACTCCAACAACACCCTCCCGACTATCGCCCGCCTTCTGCCAAACCACACTCCCAGACAAAGATCCCTCACCTCTAACAGGCGCACACGCCTCAATCGCCGCCATATCCGCGCCCACCGCATAACTCCCACCATTCGTACACCCACTCAACACACCACGCACACACATGACATACGGCTCATACGCAAAATACCCGCTCTCACCGCCATGGATCTCAAACGCCTTGCCCTGCGACCCAGCGACGTTTTGCGTGTATTCAGCCGGGAATGTTGAGTCCGTCGAGGCTGAAATCAGATCCCAGAGAGCGCTGGTATTGGAAAGCGTGCCGTTGATGCTGGGAATGTACCCACCATGTCCCCATTGCGCAATGGTCGTGCCGTTGTCGGCTGTTTGGCCGACAGCGATGGTGCGCGTCGTTGTCACTTGGCCGCCAATGGTCGTGCGCAGGATCGTGAAGCCAGGGGTGTTGGAGTCGGGGAGGATGGAGGGGGAGGGCGAGTTGTTGTCGCCGACGTAGCAGTAGGAGGCGTTGGAGGGACAGGTGAGGGTGTTGCTTAGACGCTCTGTTTGGGATCCGTCGTAGAGGTAGAGTTTGGTGAAGTTTGTGCTGCTGGGGAGCGGTGAGAAGGTGGAGCAGGCTGCTGAGGTGAGAGATGGTGTGAGGAGGAGGAGGGAGAGGAGAGGGGATATGGTTGTGAGAAGCATGGTTATGATCTTTGAAATGGCTTTTTGTAGGAGATGTGTTTTTTATGAAGTGTTTTGCGTAC
>Ga0181467_101193_pt2 | contig 11078 bp, 7 predicted proteins | sample InSIn5gowninarea_2_FD_119079 | JGI IMG/M metagenome (GOLD analysis project Ga0181467, IMG submission 119079) | Clean room microbial communities from NASA Spacecraft Assembly Facility at Jet Propulsion Laboratory, Pasadena, California, USA -... ... | reverse complement strand
GGCCACTTCTTTTCGCAGCATGCGATTCACATCGACTGACCCTGCCCTAACTAGGATACAAATTCTTGAGCGCTATTTCAATAACACAGATCAGTATCCGAGTCCAAACGGTTACCGACAGCTGAAGCAAAGCACCAATCTATCAATTCCTTATCTTCGGCAGTGGATGAATCAAAGACGAAGGAAATTCAGGAAAGCCATCAAAGCTTCTGCAGAAATGTCGACCTACCACAACGATAGAAGTCCGTCATTTACCCCTCTATCGACCGAAGATTGTGTTACAGTCAGTGTCGCCGTCTCAGATCCGGTCTCAGCAAGTGAACGATTCGAAGATCGTGTCATGGAAGCAGCCAGTGTGAACGGGGACATTTTAGGTCTAGTCTCAGCAAGTGAACGAATCGAAGCTAGTCAAGACAATACGGAGTTTCTAGAATCTCCAGATATACAAGCGAAAGTTAAGGCTTGCTTTGAACGCTATACGATTGAATTAAACTCGATTATCGAACCGGGCTTCAACGAAGTAAACATCCTCCAGCAAGAACTAGACAAGACCAGGGACTACGTTCACAATCTTTGTATCCATGTTTCACACTTGGAGCACAAAATGCGAGAGGCTTGCGCCGAGAAAGCTAGGATCACAATGGAGTGTGGCTTGAAGGACAAAGAGATCAAGGCTCTCAAGAAAGAATGCATCAAGCAAGAGAGGGATAACCGAGGATACAAAAGCACGATCAATGATGGTATCCAAAGACTCCTAGCACAGGTCCAATCGCTACCGAATTCAGAAGAAACACAGAGTAACCTCTTAACAACCACTGACAATCGCGTCAGCGCCGGTCAGGAGGAAAAGGCGTCTGGGACCATTGTTTGCACAGTAAGACGGGACGACGAAGCTCTGTAGGTGTCTTCATCAGTCGTATATAGCTTGCTCGTCTGCGAGAACACTACGTGTGTGCATACCTGACTATCTGCCTTTTGCAATGTGATTTCTTCCCCAGTCTCTTCCTGGGCTCTAGTTGATTCGTACTTCCACGTTTTCTCTTCATTACCCGGGCAATGTTATTGGAAGCAACTCTCTGCATATCCATTGTCATCTTTGGTATCGGTGCGGAGAGACCGACAAATAGCGCTGCTGAGGGGATCATGCATTACATCGGGACTATTGCAGTATGCCACCCCCTGGAAGTTCAAAGTTGCCCAGGCAAATTTGACTCCCCAAGCTTTACCTGTAGAGAACTTCACAACCACTGATCTTCAACTGACGTAAATATAATATTCGTAAACAGGACATCTGGTAATTATCCTAACACTATTTTCGCGTGTATTATTTCCGTTTTGAGTCGTACGTTGCATGAACTTCTTCACCAAAATACTAGAATCTATAGTCCAGTGTGCCACAGGCCGCGCTAAAATAATTCTATTGTTTTCTCAACCACTCCGTATCAGATCATGAAATGGACCTCAGAATATCAAGTTAGACATCTTGAGGAACATTCATGAAAGAAAAGTATAGAGTGTCCCAGTACTGGGCTTTGTGTTACAACGAGTCCCTGTATAAAATGGTCATTTTGAATGGACTGTTTGCTAAGCAATGCACTAACTTGAACATCCACACGTTGTATGCTTGCTGCTCCTTCCGGAGTCTCTTTTTATGGTGTGACCGACGTTGCGTGTCCGTCATCATTATGCAAAGTGCGACCATTCCTACGACAATATGATGTTTCTGAAGTGCCGTTAACTTCGAACATACTCTTTAGAGAGTCAGCCATCTTGAGCGGAAAACATGACTGTAGGTGTCTGGTTCTTGCAGGAGCTCATCTTGCGGCCCTTCGGACAGCTACACTTCCTTCTATGAAACCACTGAAGCAGGATGCAGTCCAATGCCTGGTAGTATGACACATCAGAAACAGCTGGGGGTCTACATCCTATCCAAGACAGCAAGAGGCTCAACCATGGTCACCATCTGGGCCGGTGTGGGTGAAGAGAAGGGGGGAGGGGGTTGAAAATCGCGACGCCACCTTCAACCACCAAAAGACAACTTAAAACAACGGCCGTTGCAGGCCGACTCATCGCGACGCACTCTCATACTCTGCAGCATGGCAGGTACAACAGGCTCGCCCACGCTTAACCGCCTCAGGCAGAGAGCGAGCTCTTCCCTGTTTCGGCGTCTCTATGTTGGAAGATCTGACATCACCTCTATATTCTCGGACGATGGGACCGCGGTGGATGGCAGCCGCACACCGCCTACACCTCCTACACCTCCCACACCTTCCCCACCCCCTAAACCTCCTGCATCTTCGGCATCTGTTGCGCTCGCACCTCCTAAGAGATCTGAACTTGAAATAACGTCTTGTTCACGATCTACGATCGGCTCGTCGGCCACTTCCATCCCATATGTTGCCTTAGGGCCTACAGCTCAGTGTCTGGTCGAGATGCTGCAGATGATGTCGGAGCTGGTTGCCGCTGAGTCTTCTGACGTGGCCCTCCAAAAGGCAATGGACGAAATCGCGCTCGAAACTAAACACTTATCAGAGTCTTTCTCGAGCCACTTCCTGATGCATGCAGTCACCGCTCCTTTCGACGGACCGGAGCAGTCCATCTACTACGTACAGGTCTTTATCGGCAGGTACATCCAGTCCTTGATTTGCGACGTACTTCATAACAACGGCTCAAGCCAACAGCTATTCTACAATTCTATGCACATCACTCACCTCCTGAACCGGCTATACCAGGGTCAGTGGCACAGGACTGGCTATGCTGAGCTTCCTCAGACTGACTTCGTTAAATGGCAAACAATGCTAAGGTGGTGGCGGAGATTGCATACTGATCTGCGGGATGAGGCGAGAGGTTTCTTCCATTTCCTTCGCCAACGAGGATTGGTACATCTTCCCCAGGTTGCTCATTGCACCTGCCGACACAACTTCAACACTCTATATCGCCGATTAGTCAGGCTTTGTCTCCTCCTAGAGTTTATAAACGTACAACACTCTTTCGCAGGCAACCACCCCACCAAAATGATGCGGAATCTACTGACGGGAGCTGTCGGCGATTGTGTACAGGATTGTGTGATACCCGCCTTGAAGATAAAGCGAGACATTCAGAGTGGCTGGTTGATCGTTCACGAAGGGTATGGAGTGTACGCGGTGAATGTCCGTGTGTACAAGGAGCAGGTCACGAGGTGGTTATAAGCAGGTAAAAGCAAGACTAGTACACAGCTTAGATATGTTTATGCATGAGATGTCATTTTCTGTTCGCAAAGTCAAGAAGACTGATCTTTCTTACCAATCACTATCTATACTTTTTAAAGAACTACGTAGGTTTTACTGTATACTCATCGCATACCTTTAACGTGTAAAGGATGTCTTACAGCCCCCAATGTTCCCTATGCTCCCTTCGGCATTGCCTTCGGGGCGATAGGTACAAATGGTTGATGATCTATCGAAATCCCTAAGCCGACGTCACTAGGACATACAGATTCGTCTTGATCTCCTAGTCTTGGGGACAGCAAAGGGTATAACCGCTCGGTGACCCAACTCAGCCACTCCCACCTCTTACCATATCCGAACGCGCCCGAGGTTTCCTCATCCAAAAACCGTGACTGGGCCCACTCGAAGGCCCTCAGCTGCCAGGGACATGTTTCTCCCACTGTCTCGACGTTTGTCAGAGAAAGCGCAAGTTGTTCTCCCTCCTTGATTGTTAAGGTGAAGTCTTTTTGACCCCTCCACTTAGCAAGAACCCATTGTATCTCAATCGGGACCACCCATCTCTGTGATTCGCTGATAGGCCATCGCCAAGTCGAAAGTGTCGATATCTGGACCATACTTGTTGTTGTCTGCGGTCGTAGCGTAATCAGAGTGGTCCAGCAACAACCCGAAGCACAAGGCGCAACGAAATGCCACTCGTGATGGACACTCAAATCCTGCAGCCTGGTGCTGAATTCATCGGCTTTGAGTGGAACGAGATCCGGTCGGTGGAGAAGAGCACGCGACGCTGAAACGTGAAAGTCTCGGTGGCTGCTGACTTCAACGCGAAGATACGTAGAATTTCGGCAAAATGCACATTCAAAGAACGTAGATAAAGCGAGGTTGGCCCTACTTCGACCCACGCCTCGGCGACCTCTCTCGACCGTCCCGCGTAAAGTAGAGGTGCAATGGTCGACGATTACGACCTTGCCATGTGCCTTCATGAAGGGAGGCCAGTAAAAGTTTATCAGAGTCTTCAATTCACGATGGTGAGCTCCGACAATAGTAGTGGACAGTGTGGTAGTATAGATTTTATAATTCTATGTTCTCAGTTGGTAGGGGTGTGAATACCTGTAAGAGTGTCCCAAATAAGGCAATTCGAACCCCCTACTCTGTACAAAAGCGTGAACTAAATAAAAGTTAGAACTTCCCGTGCTGAAACGCTCACGAATAGTTCTGAAGTTTCTTCTTACGCCCACTGACGACCTCCTTAATCAACGTCTTTGACCTCTTGTCCCAGTATGTTCAATCAGGTCAGCCTCGGGCAAGGTCATCACCAATCACGAAACTGTTGGGACCGATACGGGTGCTGCGCCTTCACCCTACTCTTACTGTTCACCATCATTTGCATGACCGGAGCAATAGTCTTTGGCATTTTGTATGGCAAGGGCCAGAAGTTGTGTCTAAGTGGTGTCTGTCTAGGTGGTTCCGCAAACTCGACTAATAGCTAAAGAGCTGAGCGCTGGATCTCGGGGATGGAAGGATGAATGGATAAAAGGAAGTCCTCTGCACCAGGTGGGACGAGTCATGTTGCCAATAGGGAAAGATAGCTACTCCAAGTCAATTAATGTTCTGTAGAGGCACGAACAACTGTACTGTAGTAGTGGCTATTACTATGATTATCAAAATCGGCATATCTAGAAACAAGAACAAAGATTCGTACCAAGCAAATGAAGAACGTTCCTGAGATTTTACTCAACTTATCATATAATTACATCGTTTTATTTAGACACATGACGCTTAAACAAGTCTCGACTCTCGAGTTTCTAACTTCAACGATTTCTCTCCACGATCAAGCACGGAAACTCCACAGGATCCTTAACCATAGAGATTTACACCCTTATCTAGCAAGAAATGCAGCATGAGTATTACAAAGCCTTTTATCACCCAGTCTGTGGCTTAACTGTGTAGGCGACCAGCTGCACTCCTTCAACAGATCTGAGTTCGTGCAGCAAATGGCGAATACTTGCCTATACTCATCTGCACTCTTCGTCCATAACAGCAGCGTTATCAACCATTGGATTGGAACTCTTTAGCTTGCATCACCATCATAGTTCGTGCCTGATTTTACGGAACTTTAACCCCAACTCTTGCAATAACTTATCTGCGAAGTGCTTTCTCGCGCTGAACTCATTCGGCATACCATCTTGATCCTAAATTTACTATCAGACTTGCCCATCACATCTGACTGAGAACAGGCAAGAAAATCCTTCATGACAAACACACGAGTGGTTAGTGCAAGTGCAATCTTTTAGCAAGCCACTAAGACGACTCGCAGGGTGACCTCGCGCTCTCTGGCCAGTACGAGCAGATCACGTCTCATCTATTCCCCGCAACTGAACATGACCGCAAAATCCATTTTCGATACGTTGAGCAATTACAGGTTTTGCAGGTGATAAGAAATGCGGTGTGCATGATGTGCATGATGTAACAAGCCGTCACTCCCTTTGCCGCTATACACTCGCGGCGTGCCAAACTTGACCATTGCATAAGAGGCGTACAGTAGCTTATACGGGCAGGGCTGCAATGGTGCGACAGTCTCAGCTGTGGCCATATACATCCAGCTCATCCCCTCAGCGATTTTCCAATCACTCTGACCAAGCCATTTCCAGTGAAATTGCGGACGAAACCCTTCCCACAATGTGCGTGACGAATATACACATTGCGCACAGGCTCGCGCACGACCTAACCAAACACTTTGTGTACCTCCAAGCGGCAAACTGAGGGATCTCCCACAATCCTTGGATGCCCAAGACACCAACGTGGCAGGCGAATGTCCAATGTGTGCAGGATATTCAGCACCCAACTCGTCTGATTGACTACGGTCAGTGTCCCCATTTCAGCTCTGAGCAGCGATGACGAAGTGCATCCATTCTATAAAAGATACTTTATCGTTGTCCGAACACCAAGATGTTTATCTACCTTTTAATGTGTAAATCTAGGTAATATGCCCCGTAGATGGTGCTTAAGAAGCGAGGGGTCGCGTGTATCGATTGCTAAAACTTATTGATTAGCGCCATAAGATAAGCGCTGATCAAGCCGTAAGAAGCGCAAAGTGGAGCCTGGCATAGCGATTCTGCGACAGCCTATATCATTTCTGCCACAACGTTTAAGATCTTCCTTCGGAAAAGTTATGAAGGGGCCAGTTACGAAGAGTCTCTTCAGCGACGGGGTCGTGTCTTTGATGTTCTGAGTAAAGGCAGAAATCAAAGATAGCCTCTCTTCCAAGCTTTCAATCGAGTACATCCCCCGTGGACTTGATAGCCAGATAAGCAGGTGTCTGTCGACCGTGGTCGTAGCTCATGTGCATCGATAGATGGCGAGGCTACAAACATGTGCGGTTGCGGTGTCACAAGCAGAAACTTGGCTGTTTCTAATGATGATGTAACTTTACTAACACTTCTGAAGTACACATGCTAAGCGAGCGGTGCTGCATCTTGGTATGCTGTTGAGCGATGTGGTTAAGAATGTACAAAACAATGAACAATTTCATTTGTTTAATGATGCATTGGGACTTATTCCTTGAATTGGTGAGCTACGACTGGTCATTGCCTCGATCATTTTGCTTTGTACCAGGCTCTCCAACCCTCCCACTTCCAAGGTGTATCTATCAGGTTCTCTCCGAAATTTGCTCTGACCAGAGCAATGAGCGGAGGGTTTTCACCTGACCGTTTCCCAGGAACAGCTGTGATTGCTGGATGTAATCGCCCGAACACGCCTGTGAAAGCAATTCCAAAGCGTTCCCCATTTTTTGTGTAGAAGACGGTCTGCTCTTTCAAGTCGACCGCACAGCCAATGGTATCGCCTGATCCAAAGAACGTATATCCTTTCGACGTGCGTCCTCGACCGACTAGCGAACCGTCTGTGCCGCGCCAACCACAGCTTTTACTTCCAGAAGTACGGTTACCTAGCTCGCCGTCTTGGAGCTTTGCCGGTAAAGATGTAACGCCTACTGATAGTGAACTGTGCTCGAACAGGGCTTTGACTTCGACTTCGAAGTAATAGCGACTATTAGTAGCAGCGATAGGCAGATCTGACACCATGGTCAAGCTGTTGTGTTGCCAAGGAAGGATTCGTGCCTGGAGTCCATCGTCGGACACATTCATTGTGTCTGCCGACAGCATCCATCGAGATGGCCCATCTCCTCGCGAGGATGTCCTCAGTACGTCGATTATTGTGTACTGATGCCACTGCTCAGCAAGCATCATTGGAGTCCACCCATACGCATCTTTGATGTTAGCATTGAGCCCACCGTCAAGAAGACTTTGAACAATTCTTGACGACCCTTTCAACACGGCTCTGAACAGTAAGTCCTTTTTCTGCTGTGATTCTGCCTCCTTGGTTTGGCTGGCCAGAAACACTAGCGTGTCCTCCAATGGTTTCAATTCAAGTTTCGATTTCAATTTATTTTCAGTCCATGCTCTTAAACATAGATCGAAAGGTGTAAATCCCCTCTTGTCGGTGATCGTTAGGTCACCACCATGCGCGAGTAGTAGTTGAAGCGTCGCCACATGCCCATTATGTGCGGCTTTGTGCAAAGAATTTTGACCCAATTGCGAATCACAAAGGTTCACGGAGGCTGCGGCGTCGGGCATCTGCAATATCGCCTCGACTATACCAGTGTTACCGTGAGCTGCTGCCTGTCTCAAGGGCGTACGATTGCGGAAGTCCTTTCGATTGACTTCATGCGCAGGTTGATCAACGAAATATTCCAGCAGACTTTTGGAGATCTCATCGTTGTTGAATTGACAGGCATAGATGAGCGGTGTACGTTCACGATTGTCCAATAGATTAGCTTTAGCATGGTTCGCGAGAAGCACGTCTAATGTCTGTGCGTTACCACATTTTCCCACCCAATGCATTGCTGTCCTACCCTGATCCTGAGAAACGTGTTAGTTGAAAGGCACTCCCTAGACAGGAAATACATACATCAACGTCGTGAACATCTGCTCCGAGCCTGATGAACTCTTTCACGGCTTCATAATTTCCTCGACGTACTAGATCGATTAGTGGACCTGTAGTTGTCAGCTTAATGGAACGCGACGTCGACAGCTCATACTGACGCTCCGAATCCCATTTTTCCACGTTAACATTGGCACCTGCTTCAAGATATGCTCGAAGAAGCTGGACAGGTGGGTTGTCTCTGGCAACCAAGATCAGCAGAGGGGATTCCTCTGTGAGGAACGGCTTCTTGTTGATATCTGCTCCAGCATCTAAAAGGAGTTGAAGTATTCGTGGATCTTCGCCAGATTTGGAAAAGCAGTACATTGCGAAATTGTCATTGTCTTCGTTGTTTGCCTTCGCTCCCTGGTCAACAAGGTACTTGACAAACTCATAGGAGGGCCCATTCCAGAGAGCCATATCAAGTGGCGAAAGGCCCATGAGTTGCTCATTGACATCGCATCCATTTTCCAGACAGAGCTTAACCATTTCCTGATCGACGTGCTGATTCTGAAATGCAATTTCAAGTGGTGTCATGTCGAACCGATCTCCCAACGTGAACTCAGCTATGAGGTCTCCCAGCTCCGGCGAGGATTCACGATATCTGAAAGACTTGAACATTTTCCGGTTGGTCACCTTATGTCCATGCTCAATTAAAGTCTTTGCTAGGAAAGTGAGGTTGAACACAGCGGCTATCTGAAGTGGCGATCCATATTCATCGCTTGAATCGCTTGAAGACGACGGAGCTTCTTCTTGAGCTACCTGGTCGACATTTCGCAACACTATTTCCTGCCACCATTCAAAGGCTGCTGTATCTTCACACATGAATTTGATCAAGGACTTCCACACAGCCTTCCAGCTAGTGTTAGATTGTTGTTCCTCCCACGACCAAAGCTTCTGTGCTTCAGACAGATGATAAGTCCAGTGCATGATCTCATACCTGAGTTTGGGGTCAGTAGACTGCAGAAGTCGATCTTCTAGATCCTCGTCGTCCTCGTCTTCAGGCTCAACGCGTGGTAATGGATGGTAACTTTTCCACCAAGAAGTCCAAAGACTTTCATCACCATCAAAGTCCGAAAAATCGTACTCTTGGTTCTGAAGTTCGTTCTCTATTTTGTCCTCAGATTTATCGGAATTGTTGGAATCATCGGAGTCGTCGTCATCATCGTCAGGATCGCTGAAGTCGGCTTCGGCATCTGAATGTGCCCGCTGCAAAGAGGTCATACTAGTAAATAAAACTCGTCGTGTATCGTTGTCGGGGATCGATACCGGTTTTTCTGGAGCGCGAGGCGACAGGTATTTCTGTTGGAATACAGGAGAGGCCAAGTTTTGTACTGTCGCGATTAGAAGAGATGTAACGGAAGAGGAGAAGCCTGTAGCTTACCTAGCATCCTAGCCATTTCAAGATGGCCTTCTTTCTCAGAGATTGTCCAGGCTCCACGCGGTGTATCTTCCTGTTCGTTCGAGCCGCTCACGTTGTCCATGGCTGATATATCGTCTCGCGGGACGAAGAAGTCTCTAACAGTAAGATGTCGCAAAGTCACTATTCTCGAGCCTGAAACTTCTAAGAAATTACCACCAGCAATTCTGATCTGATGGTCATGGAGATTTACTTCTCCGTCTCCAAGCTGATAATCTTCCAATGCTGCATCAACTCCGGCATCATCGCTGTATGCTCGACTATACGAATCCATGATTTCAGGTACCGTGACTGGACCGTCTGCAAATAGGGTCCAAATTAAAGCAGTTTTGAGAAGTTCAACATACTTTCTGTCTGTGGTGTTCCAGCTGGCCGTGTAAGAGCCAGTTAGACTGTCTGGAAGTACCTTCAATTCACGGCTGTATGGTCGCACTAAAGGCTTCCGCAGAAAGTCCAAAGCGATCTGAACATATCTGAATTGACCTCCCGATTTTTTTGTTATCGCTTTCACAGCATCAGCCCTTTCTGAAGCTGTCCAGCTGGGGAACTTTCTCATTTCCGATGTAACATTCTTGAAAATATCTTCGGTATTACGACCTTCGCATTTGATCTCAACTAGATTGCTGAGTCCATTTCCGATATCTGGTTTTGGACGACTGCATAGCATAATTTTGATCTTGGCTTCGGATATCTGAGCAACCCTTTTCAAGGCTTTCAGAAGATTCTTTTCTTGACGATCGATGCATTCATCAATTGCGTCAATGACCAAGAATACCTCTCGATTCATGATACGAAGTAGACCGCTGTACACCGTCACAAAATCAAAGCTCGCTTCCGCTCTGCTTTTGTCGTTTGATTTGTTGAATCCATGACCAACAATTTCATTGGTTTGTTCCAAGAGGTCAGGTAGAGCTAGAGAATGAGTGTAGAGCTGAGCTACTACAGTCCTCAAGATCTGTGCTGTGGACTGAGTGGCATCTGAACCAGCCTTGCAAAAGAAATATTGCACGACTTTCTCTTCAGAGTTCGTAGCTTCTGTACGGAGAGTCTCAATGACAGTTGACATTAGAATTGATTTACCATATCCTCCCCCTCCCGAGATCCATATCATGGAGCTTTCGTCCGATTTATGCCATTTCGTGTATTCTTCGTCTTTCAGGATCCATTGACATGTCCCTGGTTCACGTTTGACATCGACATTCTCTCGAAGCAATTCGTACTGGTCCGCTGTTGGATCAAGATAGTTCATGTTCTCTTCAAACTCATCTTGTGCTTTCTCGTAGGGGGTCTTTTTCCTCATGGTCTTTCTCTCCTCCTCAAGTTCTTCGAATGCTCGCCTGACTACAGCTTCATTAGTCTTAAGGGTTGCTTCTAAGATACCCTTGAGAGAAGCAAGCTCTGATCTCATCTCATCTTGACCCTTTATACTCCTCTTTTGCAGATGAATCGTCATTCGATCTCTCGCTCTCCCACTC
>Ga0181467_101245_pt1 | contig 11104 bp, 11 predicted proteins | sample InSIn5gowninarea_2_FD_119079 | JGI IMG/M metagenome (GOLD analysis project Ga0181467, IMG submission 119079) | Clean room microbial communities from NASA Spacecraft Assembly Facility at Jet Propulsion Laboratory, Pasadena, California, USA -... ... | reverse complement strand
AAAAGGCGAGGAAGACAGGGTTGGCCATGCTGAGAACGAGACAGCAACAGATTGGGAAATGGTTGGCGAAAGGATGTCAATCTTGCGGCGTAGAACATGACGGGAAACGGTCTTAAAAGCACGTATTCTTTGCATGGATCAATGGTGTACGTCATTATTACATTAGAACTCACAGTTGACGCTCCATGTGTGTATAGGACCGGGTTGCTAGAAGAAAGGTGGATCACTAAGAGATTGCCTGTAGCACTTGAGCCTTTGATGCCATTGCTACCTGCCACAGAGGTAAACTAGCACAAGCCTAAGGAAATCGAACATCACGTGACACTTCATGAAGACAACAATTTTGGCCTTTAGGCAGAAAGAGGAATGCCTGAGTATGTTTATTATTATTCTGGACGACGAGACAGGATATGGCCATGGCATGTGCGCCTTCCGTCGGCAGAACATCTCGAAACATGGTGCGCAACTTGTCTGCTCGATCGACGGAGCACCTCCACACTCCCACCTCATGGTCGACATAGGGTGCGACGACTTCGTAGGAAACAACAGACTACTCACGTCGTACGTCCGGACTTCAGGACATGCTTGCTATAGCAAACACGCTGCAGAGCATCAAGCATCTCCGAAATGATTGTGCCCAGGATCAGCGCCAAAACCGGCATTCAATAATGATTGACGCAGAGCCCTGGCTCCCTCCTCGTCAGAGTCAACAGGTATATTTATCATCATGGCTTGCTGTGCCACCCTAGCGGCCGTGCTATCGTCTGCGATGCTGCCCTGCTCAGTGTCGGCGGACTGAGTGGTGTGTTGAGAATCGTGGTAGTGCTGCGTCTGGAACTGGTATGGATGGTGCATGATGTGAGTGCTGTCGCTGTGTGGTTGCTGTGTACTTGGTATCGATCCCGAATAATTTGCAGGCACACCGTCAGGTTGTTGAAGATATGTGTCCTCCGAGGTTTGCCGAGCGTGTTGTGCGAGATGTTGTTGCGCAGGATGAGAAAAGTCTATATACGGAGGCTGCATGCTGTGGATGATGCGTGGGTCAACCGGTACTTGGTAGTTGACGAGCGGACTTGTGCCCTGCATACCGGCCATAGGCATTGGGTGTTGCTCTGGTGGATCGGGATTGATGTGGAAGCTCGACTGTAAAGCTTGCGCCGTTGCGGTGACTCCGTGAGTTGACTGCTCCGGTGAAGAGGACTCCGATTGAGTTGTGTCTTGGTGTGGGAGACTCAACGTCCTGCCAGCAGCGCTTACTCCGGACGAGGCTGCAGGGTTGCCATTCGGGCGTTTAACTGTGGAATGCTCCGGTCGAACTGGTGGTGCCTTCGCCATGTCCTTGCAATCAGGGCAGTTCCGGATGACCTGGCTTACAGTTTCCTTGATCCTGACCCAGTGATACTTCTCCGCAATGCTCGCGGTAGTCTTGTTGATGCCACCATGGTGCTGCAGATGGACTTGTCTCGAGATCTCATATTGTCGCTGCGGATCGGCGATGACTTCTTTCCCTTTCAGCATCAGCCTTTCTGGCTCGTCGTCCGTTGCCGGTATTAATTTGTAGTGCGTGGCTGCGCTCCGGAGTCGGCTCTTCTCGGCTCGATCAGCTCCATTCGGATACTTTCCGTGCTTCAGATAGTACCTGATCTTGTCAAAGCGCTCCTCAGAGACGTAATCCTCGCCCTCTGGCCCCAGATCTCGACCGTAGATAATTGCATCAACGTACTGATCCGGATAAGATTTCAGGTTGCCGCACCCTTTCACTCGACCGATGCGTTTGAAGCCCAGCGCGTCCCAGATGCGGCAAGAGGCCACATTTGTCTCATAAACTAGGTTGAAGACAGAGTAGCTATAGCCCTGTGGATGGTGTCAGACACTGATAATGTGTAAGCCAAGGATGGCCTGTAAACTGTACGAACCAACTTCGGTGCCCACTCTAGATAGCCTTCTCCCATGAGTCGACCAACACCTCGGTTTCGCGCACCGTCCGTCACCAGAAAGCCACCATTGCATACATGGCTTGACCTTCCAGGATAATTAGGCTTGATGTAGAAGCTGCCCAAGCATTCTTTCTCCCAGTCTCGCCCCTCTCTAGCCATTTGTCTTACCTCCTCATCGCTTTGTATGTCTCCAAGCAGCATAACCGCGCCGAAGTTGGCAAACCAGTACGGCCCGAAGCTTTCCAAAGGCATGGAATTTATCATGGGATATGTATCGCCTTTCTCAATCTCACGGTTGAGCTGATCACACAGGTACGATAGGAGTGACAACGGCACTTGCTCAGGCGAGGAGAAGGGTACCAGGGTCGCGGTCGTCACTCGGTCTCTGAGGGTAACTTGGCGGGGTACTATGTCTGCTGGTAATGGGTCGAATGGTGTGGGAAACGGAGGCTCCCCCGACGTCCTGTATATTACCGGAGCGGTCGGGTCATCGAGCATAGCAGGCATGATGGGCAATAACGGCGCTGAGTTCAACCCGAGATCTGGTGCGATACGTCGTTAGCAGTGAAAGCTACGAGTGTCATTTCCGTGGTGTCAAAGTGCCATGGGCGGTACAGCTGCACTCAGTGGAGCAGTGTCCGCAGGTGCACGAAGCAAACATGCTTCCTCATGGTTGCGGACAGGACGGTGCCAAGGGCATTGCCAGCAGTGCATTTCTGAGCGAAGGATGGAGTACTTACAGCGGTGCAGGTAGTTCTCATACTGCTTGCGTCAATCGTGGAACTGGATGCAACGGGTGTCCTCGGGCTGAGCCACGATGCGGCTCAAAGATTAGCGTCACGTGTCGGCTAGAGGCTTGTGCACAGTATTCCATGCAGGTCTCTGTCTATGATTCCAATTGCTATGGACAGAGCTACCAACGACTAGGTGCATTGACAACTGAGCGCGAGAATGTTGCGCTCATGTTGTCCTGCGCCTTCAACCTCTGCTTCGCTGTTATGCCAGCCCTATCCGTAATCGGGGTGGCATTGATGATGGCGTCGAACGAATCGTCCAGCCCCAGGTCAGAGCCTGATTCCGCATCCGAGTCTTCTCGTAAAGGCGGAGGCTCCGTCCGAGCGATCCTTTCCGGTTCCTTCTTCTGCTCGCCGTCTGTAGGATTTGCGAAAGGCTTCGACAGCAAAACTCGCCTTCGCAGCTCTGCCATCTCTTCCTCGTCGTCAGACTCCTCCGGCAGCTCGTAGGGATCTCTTCCCTCTGCATCCTCATCCTCCTCGTCCTGTCCTTCCTTCTCCCCATCTTCGCCTTCCTCGTCCGATTCGTCTATGGGTCTTCTGTTCAAGTTGCCCTCTCTCCAAGCATCGTCTGTGGTACTAGCATCGCGGTCCGCTCTGCTCTCAGCATGCTCCCTCTCGAGCTTAGCCAGCCATGTTTCCTCCGCCTTCTTGATCTCCTCCTCACTTGTGCAAGCAGCATACCGCTTGAGAAGAGCCGCGTTGATGTCCAGGAATGCTTGGCCATAGGAGAAGGTTGAGAGAATGTCCTCCGCCCATTCATGGTGTCCGCAAATAGAGAAGCAAGCGGCAAGCGCCTCCACGCAGTTTAGACGCCATGGTCTTCCGTAGTTTGTCGGGTTGGCAGCGATTAGATATGGCACTGTATGTGTGTCAGCTCTGTTCGTGCAATGGGTGAACAGAAACTCACGTAGCCGCTCACACTTCCCACCTATCCTTGAGAAGGGCACCTCGTCCAGCCTCTTCCATGAGCACTCCACTACTGCCGCACCGTACTGCTCGAGCAGCTCCTTGTCCGCCGCGGAGAGAACCTTCTTGCCCTTTGGCCTGGGTGCATGTTAGTCATCCTGATTAATGCAGCATGTGCTTTGATAGACTTACGAGATAACCACTCCAGCAAACTTCTGTCCAACGTGAAGCTCCCGCATCATCCCTAACCTCATAAGCCTTTTGCCTGAGCACCGCTTCGTATCACAATGACCCATATCCCAAGCTGCTGCTTTGAACGATGGGCGAGCGCGACGCTCTCCATCTTCCTGTCCCTCTTCGTCATCGCGAGGCGGTCCTCGAGGGCGTGGCGCATTGGAGTACTTTTTGCCGCGGGATGAGAAGTTGTCTTTCTTGTGTCGGACCATGATGATAGAGGAGCGTCTGCAAAGGATTTTGTGAGATTGGGTGCGTGAGTTTCGTGATGTAGAGAAGTAAGTCGCCTCCTACAGTGGGTTGGAATCGAAGAGCATCCAGCCCGCAGACGTCAGAGTGAGTGCCATGCACGAGTCAGCCTCGCAGCCCCCACCACGCATCATGAACAGCGGCGCAAGTCAGTCAGATTCACCGCAGCTACCTTTCTACTCGCTGGTCCATCTCCGCATCTGCAGACTTTCTTTGAACTTGAGATACCCATCTGATATTCTTTAAATTGCGCTTGAGGCGCTCATCCCAATCAACCCACCCATCCTGGAAGCAGCATCAGCGCGCATGGCAGCCAGGGACCGCTTCGGCGGTTTCGGCGAGCCAGCAACGACACCTCTGCAGCGGTATATCAGTACGTTAGAAGATGCTCATAGATATGCCTGTTACTGAACGTATTGTCTAGTGCAAGCATGTGACCCGCAAAACTTCGAACCCAACCTGGCCTTGAATCTCGAGATTGCGGACCTGATTAATGCGAAGAAGGGCAATGCGTAAGCCCACGTACCATACCTGGCATGTCCACCTGTGATACTGATACCTCGAAGCCCACGAGAGGCAGCAGTCGCGATCGTCAACTACATCAACCACCGCAATGCAAATGTCTCTCTGCTAGCGCTCAACGTATGACTCCAACAACGGCAATGTCTGGAGCGGGTTGCTGATCATGGCGTAGCTTCTCGATATCTGTGTCAAGAACTGCGGTTACCCATTTCACCTCCAAATAAGCACAAAAGAGTTCTTGAACGAGCTCGTGCGAAGGTTTCCGGAAAGGCCACCTGTCCGCGAAACGCGTGTACAGTCAAAGATTCTTGAATTGATCGAGGAATGGCGGCAGACAATATGTCAGACCTCCCGGTACAAAGAGGATCTGGGATATATTCGGGATATGCACCGGTTGCTAAGCTACAAGGGCTATACCTTTCCGGCAGTCAAGCGGGAGGATGCGGCTGTACTGAACCCAAGCGACGTATGCAGATATCTCCTAGGCATACCAGCAGCGTCCATACTGATTCGGCTTAGAACTTGAGATCTGCAGAGGAGATGGAAGCGGAAGAGCGGGCCGCGCAGTCCGCGAAGTTGCAGGAGCTCATCCGAAGAGGCACGCCGCACGACTTGCAGGAGGCCAATAGACTCATGAAGGTCATGGCAGGGTATGACACGAGGCACAAGACCGATTACCGCGCCAAAGCGGCTGAAGAGGTAGGGAAGATCCAGCAGAAGGCTAAACTATTGGAGGAAATGCTGCAGAAGCATAAGGCAGGGGATGAGATCAAAGAGGGCGATGTCTTCGAGGTAGATTCTGTGAACAAAGCCCTGCTATGAAGATGGTGAGACTAAAATTATACAGGAACTAGCCAACGCACTAGCAAGTGCACAGCCAAAGATTCAGAAGATGTGTGAGGAAGAATCAGATGATCACGAGGCCGTGGCGAAGTTGTTTGAGATCAATGACAGCATACACAGAACGCTTGAGAGATACAAACTCATCAAGAAAGGAGATATTGAAGGCGCTTCGAAGATACCGCAAGGGACGCTGGGCACCAGTGGTGCTGGCGTCTCGAGAGGCCCTGACAATGAGCTGTCGTTGATCGACCTTGGAGGGCCTGAGGAGTGGAGCATGTCGGGCGCTGTTGGTGCTAGCACATCGGCCCCAGCCGCGAGCGCACCTAAGGGCAATGCACTGGAGGACGATCTCCTTGGCTTGTCGATAGGTGACAGCACCTATGGCCAAGGTGGTGGCATTTCTCTAGGCTCCGCAAACGGTTTCTGTAAGTTCTTTCACCATTTATCTTGCATATTTGCTGACTCTTGAGATGTAGCTGGGTCAGCGGGGTTACTGGACATGGGAGGACAGTCCGCTTCAAACCCACCGATATCGAGCATACCTCAGATGCCATTATCACAACAAGCTCCAGCTGCAAAACCGAACTACGATCCTTTCGGTTCGCTCGCAAGCACGCAGCCCATCTCACAAGCCCGCGTTGCTTCGCCAGCAATCTCCTCACAGCCACCGCAACAACCGCACCGACCAGCTGATCCGTTCGCTGCGCTCAGCTCACAGACCCCAAGACAAGGCTCTCCTTTCCAATTCCAGCAATCCATAAAACCGCCTGCGTCACCTTCTGCAGGACTCCTCGACCTGGCACAACCTTCAACACAGCCCCCCCGCCACAGCCAGCCAACCGAACAACAGCGCAACAGCAGACGACGAGTGGACCTTCGCCTCGGCGCTGCCAGATCAGCCACATGCGCTGACGGTGACGAATTCCAATGTCCACATCCAGTTTCACGTTTTCAGACAAGGGGACGATGTCATCCTTATCAACTCATCTATATCGAACAACACGCCCCAGCTAATATCGGAGTTAACGCTCCAGGTCGCTGTTACTAAGGTTTGTCCAAGTTTAGGCCTGCACCTCGAGAATCTGTTAGGCTCACTCAAATACCAGGGCTACTCTCTGAAACTGGAACCGCAGTCCGGCCGCAATCTTGCGCCCCTGCAGAAGGAAGGAATCACCCAGACCATACGGTTGCACGGTGTGGAAAGGGGTAAAGGGACTGCAGTCAAAATGCGTTGGAAAGCGTCGTACCTCGTCGGGACGGAGAGGCGGGACGAGCACGGTGAGATATCGTCCTTGGGCGTTGCATAGATGGTAGCGTAATGGAGGTGGATACTCACTACGCTGAGCTTTGCGATCCCGCACGTTGTGAATGTCTTCGCTAAAACGGGAGTGGGCTCTTGACTTGATCTGTCCGGAGCTCAATGTCTGGCCTTAGCGACCCTGATGCTCGCAACGGATGCCCAAACCCATCCATGTCTGAGTGAAAACTGCTAGAACAAAACCTGCTCCAAGAATCAGTCGTAGTGTGAGCTGTGTGTCCTTGGTCCGTCAAGATTTGCGCCGTCACGGAGGTGCTCGGACGCCCAGCCACCGCACTTGTCACACCAGCCACGCGAAACTGCTTCAGCAAGAATATCCCACGCGCGTCGATGCGATTGCGTCAGGCTCAGCATCATCCAAACCAAACCCGCCCGCAACGCGCCCAATTCTTCCCTCCTACATTATCGCACGCGCTCGCCCTCTCCATCCCGTATCTGCCACATCTCCCCAGCCGTGATCCCATCACCGCGTCGTCTCACCACTCGCTTGCGCCCGCATCGCATCGCATCGCATCCTTACAGCAGACAGTCGTGGCACGCGCGGATTGAAGCGCTGCAACGGCATACACACAGCAACGCGCGCAAACACGTTTGGTCTATTGGGTGCGAACAATCAGCGGAGCAAGCACGGCTGCAGTCGCTATCCAGTGGGCAAAGCATATACAAGAGCGGGGATAATTAATGCGGTTGGGCGCATAGGTGCAGGTGGTAGCCGCAGAGACACTTGAAGGCGCGATACCGCTGCGGGCGGCCGAGCAGAGGAAACTACCGCCATCATCACAAACTACGATATCTTTGTAGAGTGGACCTTATACCCATCGCCGCTCCTACCGAATACTACGCTGCAGAAGCACCTCCCGCGCTGCTCTCCCACTCCGCCATCATCCACACCTCCTCTTTCTCGCATCCTTAGACATGGCCCGCTCAGTCGTCGGCCGCGCCGTCGTGGTGCGCGAGAAGTACTTCTGGCCCGAGTCTCAGCTCAACATCTGGAACATCGTCATCCTCGCTGGGGCCGGTACGATTTTAGGCGTCTTTGCCGAGTTCATGAATATCCAGAATCGTATGCGAATAGGGACGCCATGGTATGTTTCAACGTCTCCAGTACCCGTCCCCAGGAGCTTGCGTGTTCTCAGGCAGGAGACAGGGAACGCTACAGCTATCAAGCAGCAGGAGGACAACGAGACGGAGGATGAGATTGTTGTTTTTATAGGGTAGTCTTTATACCCTTACGTATGTATCTTACATAGGAGTTATAGTATAAATAGTTACATTGGCTCTATAGAATATGCTTTATCCACTAAAATACAAAAATCCTCGTTGAGCCCGTAATCCTCGTTGAGCTGTCCGCCACTCAGTGTAAGCGAGTGGCCCAGCTTTACCGACGAGGTACAAAGCTGGGTTGTTCCGAAGGATACAACAATGCCACGGTTAGACAGTATTTCATGTCTCTAGTACAGGTAAGTTATTAGAAGTACCGAGATACATCTCTAGCAGAGTTACACTTCTAATAAAGCTAGGTTTATAGGGGCCACTCTAATCGAAGCAATCCCCTAGCGAACACAAGCTTGCCGACTGTGACTGTAAGTCGGCTTTCAAGCTGCAGATCTGAAGCAGTGGGACATGAACTAGTTGATAACTAAAGGTTACGAAATGCAGACGTTATTATCTATGAACCTTTTTCTCCTTCAATACATATTCAGTCCACTCTCGTATTTCGGAGTCTCATATAGAAGACTGAAACCTTGAAGATATGTTCAAGCCGGACGTGTAATATACTCATCACTCCAACTGAGGAAAGTGACATACACGCAAGTAGCGAGGCCATAATACCCTACACTAATCGGGGATAATCTTTCGTCGATGGGATATGTACAATGCTTCACTCACACCGATGTTCAAAATAGCTGTGTCGCTTGGGGGCCATTCCGACTATTTTGGGGGCCAGTCCGAGGTAGACTATGCAAGGTCACGATAGAGAGATGGGTAATACGACAAAAATCGTATTTGCGGAGAAGACTGTACCGAGAGACTGTCGCAGCGCTAAGAGCTCATAGAGACAGTCCAAAGTCTAGGTATAATTGGCATTCTGGATATCATATGGCTTCTTCTCTGCTATGTGATCTATCCCCGAAGCATGTATCAAGAATCAGGGCTCAGCGTGAGCAATTCCGCACATGGCTCGAAGTCGTGAGATGACTACTGTCGGCTTCGATTAGTGCTTGCCAGGCTCCTACAATCACAGTCGGTAAGTTTGCGTTCGCGGCACAGTTAGGTTCCTTAGTTGTGGAGGACATCCAAGCTCTACTTTATCCCTAACGTAGGCGAGGTGATATGGATACTAGAGTATCTCTAGTAGAAATAGATTCTTGATAGATTCCTAATAGAGCCAAAATCATAGAGGAAACTCTAACCAAAATCACCACCCGGCAAACGCAAATTACTGACTATGACCGTCTCCTCGAGGGAGAGGTCACCTTAAATATAACAAGCGTGAGCGAGAGTGGCTATGACATTGTACTAATTACCGTAGAGTGTTGTCACATCATGTATAAATCGATCACCTGCATGTATCACCAAGCCAGTCCGCATGTCAGTTGTGAAACCACCCAAAAAAGATGATTGATTCGGCCCGGATCAACACAACCACACACCAAGTACCTGCATTGAAGCTTTCCGTTCAAGACGATGGATCACTAAAAGATCATTGGAACCAGAACAGGCGACTTGCGCTTCTAAGGTCTTAGGCTGGCCCGCAATGGAGACGCCAGGTGTTTATCGATTGTTTTCCACCGTTCCTTCTCTTCTCGATATCCTTGACCTTGCAACAGCCGCTGTCTCTGAAGCCGTCAGTGTCAACTTTCTTCTCGAATATGTCGTCACTGCATCACATCCAACTCATCTCCATCCCCTTCGCACTCTTCTGTCCAGCCGACGTCCCCCAAGCCGTAAGTACACCCAGAAAACCCTCTATACAACTCCTAACACCCTCCCAGACAGTCAACGACATAGTGTGCGAAGGCCATAGCGCAGCGGACGTGTGGTCGTACTAGCCCGCTCGCCACTATCACACCGCCCCCCCAAAAGAAGTCCGAGCGAAAAAGGTAACGAAGGCACTCCAGCACCCATCCCCCCATCTTTCCACTATTTTGATTACCTCGGCAAGCTAGTCCAAGAAGCTGCCGATTGGCTCAACAACGAATCGGAAGGTTTAGATTTGGACGCTCACTTATTTGCGCTCGTCGATCGCAGTTCGGAGGAAGACGGAACCGTTGTTCTTTGCAGAATCGGTGGAGGTGATGGGGAGGGGATAAGCTTGACGTTCTCCGCTTTCCGACGAAGGAGGCTGCGCTGCATATGGCTGAGGTGGATGCAGAGCAGTGGGAGGATTGGCTTGATAGGGGGGAGCGGGACTGCGGTGCTTGAGTACTGAAGGGGCTGTGGCTTTGGAACTGTGCGATAAACTCCATGCGGAGAGATGAGTAGATTCATGACCTTGGTGTGATATTCACTGTTGAGTCAGCACTCTGAATTGATTGGAGGTCTGTACAAACGGAGATGCGTTTATTGTGCACCTATGCCTCTTGTTCCCTCTTCTCTGTCCATCCTTCCGTATTCTCTCATCCGCGGAAGTGGCGATGTATGTAATCTCAGCGCATTCCCAGTGCACATGGCTCGAACAACAGCCTGCAATGCCAAACCAACGCCGACCCGCTTGACTGGTCCCTAACAGGAAGAATGTCTGAACCAGAAACCCACGCCCGAGAGCGCCCCAATTGGGACGAACCTTGATGCATATGTGACGTGAACGCACACAAGATAGAGGAGAAAGGCAGATTTTTGCCCAAAGAACAATATAAACACACAATTCTTGCCGAGCGGCTACTTTGCTTCCCCGCTCAGTAGTTGTCGCCCTTGTATGTGTCCCGGCTGACTTGGGCAGCCATGATGTGCATCCAGATGAAGAACACGGCGCCGATGATCCAGAAGCTGAAGGCGGCATACCAGCAGTTACCTGTAGAAGCGGGTCAGCGACACTGTCATTCTCTGCACTCGCCTTGAAACTCCCCCGCCCCTACCAGCCACCGAACCGTCGAGAAGCAAGATGAGAGAAGTTTAAACTCACAAATATTATTCTGCTGCAACCAAGCCAGCGTCTCAATACTCACGCCAAACGCCTCATTATTATTCACATATCGTTGACAATTCCCGTTGACGTTGCCGGAGCCAAACAATTGTATGGCCGTCTCGATGGCGCCGGTGATGTACAGCACCAACAGGATGAACGAGAACAGCAG
>Ga0181467_100234_pt1 | contig 11121 bp, 7 predicted proteins | sample InSIn5gowninarea_2_FD_119079 | JGI IMG/M metagenome (GOLD analysis project Ga0181467, IMG submission 119079) | Clean room microbial communities from NASA Spacecraft Assembly Facility at Jet Propulsion Laboratory, Pasadena, California, USA -... ... | reverse complement strand
CACTCCGACCAGGCGCATGATTGTACAGGTTGAAGGACACTCCGACCAGGCGCATGATTGCACAGGTTGAAGGACACTCCGACCAGGCGCATGATTGTACAGGTTGAAGGACACTCCGACCAGGCGCATGATTGCACAGGTTGAAGGACACTCCGACCAGGCGCATGATTGCACAGATTGAAGGACACTCCGACCAGGCGCATGATTGCACAGATTGAAGGACACTCCGACCAGGCGCATGATTGTACAGGTTGAGGGACACTCCGACCAGGCGCATGATTGTACAGGTTGAAGGACACTCCGACCAGGCGCATGATTGCACAGGTTGAAGGACACTCCGACCAGGCGCATGATTGTACAGGTTGAGGGACACTCCGGCCAGGCGCATGATTGCACAGGTTGAAGGACACTCCGACCAGGCGCATGATTGCACAGGTTGAGGGAAACTCCGACCAGGCGCATGATTGTACAGGTTGAAGGACACTCCGACCAGGCCGGGCAAGTTGTAAAGTTGTGAATTCGAAAAGCGTGACGCTGCGCGGGATCCAGGTACCGACCAGGAAGCAGGCAGGGCAGCAAGGCGAAGACTACATGGTACTTGCACGTATGTCCGTGGGCAAGGACAGGCAGAGGGGAAGAACAAAGGATGAATGACTTACTTGATGGGATAGGCAAAAATTGCCTGGCGATACGTCTTGTTGGGACGCGGGGACGCGTGTGGTGCTGGACTGTAAGACAACAAGGTCAATCAAGAGTTCGAGTGGACTCAATAAAGGGGGAGCTTAAGAGTGCCGAATGAGAGTGATAGGCAAGGTGCGGAGGAAGATACCAGGGCACAATGAGGTGATACTGGGATTACATACGAACAGATGCGGGATTGTTTCAGCGTTGCGTGAAAGATGAGTTAGCCGTGTGTACTCGGGGCAGGTCTTGTCAAAAGAAGTGAAGGGGTTGCAGAACACGCGAGTGCATGTGACAACTGTTCAAGAGATAAAAAGTCGATGCCACGCGCGGCGCACTTTCCCTAAAGCAACGAGACGCTCGAGATCATTGAGAGAGAGAAGGACACAGGCAGAGCAGCAGGCACCTACGGTTGTTGCCGATTCACCAGAGATGCGCGAGCGACGTCAGGACAGACTTCCTCGAATGCACTGGAAGGCTCGAGATGGGGAAGGTAAGAAACCCAGGCACCAGACAAAGAATTGACTTGCTACTTGGGAACTCCCTCACCAAGCAGAGCTATCGTGGGATTATCAAAAGGCACAATTCTTTGGGTAAAGAAGACATAGTCCGGTGAGAGCAGTGGAAACAGTCGCCCTCCAAGGACAACCCTGTTGGCTGCAAAAACATTGTGCCTTTTGATGACTTCCCCTCTGAGTAACATACCGAAGAGACTAGGAGAGCTCCAGATTGAGCACGAAACAACATCAACAAGCAGCTTTCTGGAAAAACTTGAGAGACCAGCGCGGAATGGGTCCTTGAGCATAGACATCTAATGGGACTGAGAGTCATCAGTAACGGCCGGGTCGAGAGCGAGCTTCAGCCTTGGGGGAATGCCAGACAGGTCAGCGAACGGGCCTACCAAACAAACAAAGAGCTACCCGACTGTGGATAATTGGGTTTTCGAGCAGCTCGCTGAGTCAATCATCTTCACTGCCAGTGACATCGCGTCAATCTCGGAAGCGACAGAAGGTGTGGTAGAGAGTGTGGTAGACTGGAAATGACAGCCGGCGTAGCCTGCTTTGCTCCACGAACGGACATGCCGATTCTCCGAAGGCGCTTAACGACACCGCCGGGACACCGCAAAAGTCGACAGAGAGTCTAGCATTGTTTGTCTATGTCCTCAGCCCTGCCATATCCGGATGATTGCTGCATCTCACATATAAATGAGACCGCGCCATCGGATCGAGGGCTATGATGACGTCTGGAGTCTAGCAGGGTTACGAAAGATTGATCGCTGGATCTGCACGCTCCGTCTTGATGAGCGGTCAAGGAAAGTAATGGCGTCAAACAGATGGCTTCCTTGATTGTCAGCGCCTGCGGTCAGAGAGAGCACGGGGTAAGGATGAAGCCGCCAAGCATCTAGGAACGATCTCATTTTAAAGCGCGTCCATTTTAGCACGCCATCATGGAACAAATGGAAGCTTCATGGAAGGTTTTTGGCGTCATGATTCCGTCCTTAATGTCCTGGTGCGCGGATGACCAACCTCGGGGCGAAACCAGCACCAAACGTCCGGTACGTACTCGAGAGTGTTCCATGCTGCAAACCGACAGCGTGCGCCGCCATCCTCTTTATCTCCTACCGGATGCAGCAAAAGGTGCACTGCTGACACAGCCCAGCATCCCACGCCTCTATCATCGAATCCTTCCATCTGTTCATGAAGCTGTGGCGCCTGCAGTCTGTATGTGAGGTCTGCATCACAACTTCCGTATCTGATCAATCCCAAGCGACTGTGCCCCCACGGCGCAAAGAGGCTGTGTTTATTCTTAGACCGCTATGTTGTTTACCTTCAAGATTACCAAGCTCTCGAATGACGCCCAACGACCGGGACCGGGTGGGCACAGGCTCGTCCTTCCAGAAAATGTGCCAGTGGACACAGCTCGTTCACAGACCGTGGTGGGGTCTTTGGCGGTTTGGGACGGAGTTGCGCGTCAAAACCACCTTTGCTATGTCATGCAGGTGTCTGCGAACTCTTGAGTTTGGGACTAAACCATTCCCGAGTCATTACCTCCAGACCCTGGTCAATCGCTGTCTCGTATTTTGGGACGCAACGCGATCCGTCCGGTCAGTTTGATTAACGGCCCGCGCATCATGTGTGTGTCCTTCCACCCAGGTTTCGTAGGGCTGCGGCTTTGCTTGCTTACACCGGAGGTTATCCATCCTTCCATGCATTGCAGTACCCTTGCGCGCGCGAATCAGCGTGAGAGGTTCGTGCTTGGCTAACCACTGGTCCATGTCATGGTAATGTTCCTTGCATCTGAAACGCAGCTTTCCACCGGTAGGGTCGGTCTGTCGGGACAGTTCTACGCTCCCGGGCATCCATATGAGCCATGCTAGCTCCCCACTGTGGTTTCCTTCACCGTAGCCATCCTTCGCACCTCGTGTATATATACCCAGTGTCTACCCTTAACCTTGACGATCATTCCTCAGCCCTCACATCCAAGACATCTCCAACCTACACAATGGACAGCTTCAACTACTCCAATCGCCTGGTGCATCAGCCATACACCGAGTCCTTTGGCTCACCGGTACTACTTTGCTCAAGTCCTGACAATCAAATCATCGACCACTGTTATCCGGAAGAATACCAACCTATGTTCAACACTTGTCAATCACCTCTGTTCCGTCCTATGCAACCCATCCTTCCCACTCAACACGAACATCTTTCAGGACAATGCACACCAACATGGCCAGAGTCATATCCCTATCAACCGGTCTTCATGGACTACAAGGACCCCTACAACTTCGGTGTCGTCCGCTCCAGCCCTTCTCTCCTTCCCTCCATCGAGCAAACAGTCCTGAGCCGACCGGTCTCAAGAGCACCTTCATTCAGATCTGACACAAGCTCATCGTGGATGAGCTGCCCGAGGAGCAACCCATCTCGCTCCTCATCGCCCAACGCAGGAGAGATGTCCAAGTACGGAGCTCCTAGCGAGGATGGCACCTGGAGATGTGCTTTCCCTGGTTGCACATCAAAGTCAGTCTTCAGAAGAGGATGCGACCTGCGCAAGCATTACCGCAGACACACAAAGACACTATTCTGCCGCCATATCGGCTGTCGATCTGCTAGCGAAGGAGGCTTCTCAAGCGAGAAAGACCGAGCACGCCATGAGGCTAAGCATGATCCTAAGATCGTTTGCGAGTGGGACGGCTGCAGTAGAGTCTTTAGCAGAGTGGACAATATGGTAAGTTCTACAGCAATCTGTTTTTCAACCACAAGCACTAACATTTCTTGCAGAGAGATCATGTTCGCCGCATTCACCGCCGCAAGCTCGTCAAATGAGCGAGTTCTAGATTGTCACATCACGATTAACGATACGATATGGTCGACTTAATGTATACTACTACTTCGGGAAAAGGGTCACCATACGGATGAGATGGAGTGGCCGTCGGCGTGCCTGTCGATATTAAATATTGACCGACGGGCAAGCTTGGCTCATCGATTGGTTGACAACCTCTGGCTTCGTGGAGTACAATAGGCGGACATCAATATGGAAGGAGGCATTGGGCATTTTCTGGGCGCAGGACTGTTTTTTGGAAGGGGGCGTTGATTTGCTTTTCACTTGGATTGATACCCCTGCATTTGCTGCGATTCATGGCAATAGAAAGGACAACAAGCATATACCGCTGGAGCGGCTTTTTCATCTATCTTGATCTGTTCTTGCACCATGATCTGCACTTTCGCAACACGTGCACCTCAGAATCCTTGGTACAACCAAATGCGAACCACACAACCTCGGAGTGTCAACCAGCAAGTCGGACCTCGTATCAGCAGCGCCATGTTGACTGCCAAATTCGACTCGGTCCAGCTGACACTGATTGGGAGCAATTTCCTTATTCAATCAAAACACCGAGATCCTTCGATCTCGCATAGATTGGGTTCCTGCAAGTTGGCACGTGGACAGCCAGGGTGATGGTAGCGTCGTGAATAAACTTCGTGTTAGAGGCTGTGTGTGTGAGGGTAGTCCATGGTTCTTGTCGTCGTCCGGCAAACTGTCTATTCAAGAGAACAGACCTCTGCTCAATCGCTGGTTGGGCGTCTGTTTCGTCATCACCAGTAGTATGATGGAGATGGATACATGATTAGGGTAAGTTTAAAGAAGTGTTGAAGCTCAAAGCGGAGACAGCATCTTGCAGCGTTGCCGCGACAACGGCAGTCTGTAAACATGACGACTTTCTCTTTCACAGCTTGTTGGTAGAGACACAACCAACCAAGGAAGAAATGGCAATCAAGATGGCGCCCTCTCGCTACTTCGAAGACAGTGATAGCGACCTCCCAGAACTCGACGAGCTTATCAGCCAACACGTCAAGGGACTAACACTCAATGCGCCGAAGCTCAATGCCTCCAAGACGACTGCTCCTCGTCTGGCACCACAAAAATCGACCGGAAGAAGCACCAAGACCAGAAGCGAGACCACGAAGACAAATGCATCCACAAAGAACGCGGCCAAACCCAGGACCTTGAGCCGCCCGCTCACAGAGCTGAAGACCGCTCCCGAATTGAGAAGACCCGAACCCAAGATACAACCTAAACCTCGCGCGCAAGTTGTGCAAAAGAAGGCGGGGGAATTGCTCAAGGAGCCAAAGATAAGAGCGACGCCACACAGAAGAGCGAGGCCCATTCTAGTACCCATAGAAGACTCCGAGTCCGAAGAGAGTCAGGAAGAGGTTGAAGAGCAGGATGTGGAGGAGAGCATCTATTGCGAAAGCGACAAGGAGGACCAACCTCCAGTACTGGCTCCGAGGGCTACGAGTAAGCCTAGAAGAAGACTCGTGGCTGGTAGAAGGACTCCAGCCATTGATTCTAGTGACTCGGAGGAAGATGTTTTCCACACTCCTCCCAGCGAGTCGGCGCGAAAGCCTTCGAAGGAAACCTTCACTTCAAAGAATTCGGACGACCTCACGCAAAAGCTACTTCAACTTGACCTCGATGGCTCGGATAAGGAAAACGACAATCTCGCAATTCTCAAGTTGTATGTCTGCTCACTCGAACTGCCAATGCACGATTCACTAACATATGATAGCTCGCCTCCGCGAGCAGCAAGACCAATCATGTTAGAAAGACCTGCCACTCCTCCACCTGCATCGCCTACAAAGTCAAAACTCGTCTCTCCCTCGAAGAAGAAACAGCGCATTTCAACACCTCCACACGCACCGAACTTCGAAGACTTCTGGAACGTCCACGCAGTCAACACCTGGAACGACGAATACTCGCCCCAAAAGCCCCTCATGTCACCAAAGAAGAACCGAAAGGCACTGCAAGACGACTCGGATTCTCCTTCTGCCTCACCTAAGAAGACAACAAGTCCCACAAAAAAGACCCGAGCTGCAATCGATGCGAAGAAGGACTTTGAGAACAAGAAGCACAAGCTCGTGGAAGACTTCTTCGCCGAGCTTGACACAAAGATCACCGATGGCAAGATTGGTGAACTGGCCACATTGACTGGCGGTGTCAAGTTCATCTGGAGCAAAACTCTCAACTCGACAGCCGGTCGAGCAAATTGGAAGCGCGAGACCACAAAACACAGAAACCTCGATGGAACAACATCAATCACGCAAAAGCACCACGCCTCGATTGAGTTGGCCGAAAAAGTCATCGACGACGAAGAACGTCTTCTCAATGTCGTAGCACATGAATTCTGCCATCTCGCCAACTTCATGGTCAGCGGGATTAAGGATCAACCGCACGGCCATCAATTCAAGGTCTGGGGTCGTAAATGCAGTGAAACATTCGGTCACCGTGGTGTGGAGGTCACCACAAAGCATTCCTACCATATCGACTACAAGTACATCTGGACATGCACGAATGAGATGTGCAGTCATGAGTTCAAGCGTCACTCCAAGAGCATCGACCCTGCTCGTCAATCTTGCGGTGTATGTAGAAGCAAACTTGCTCAGACAAAGCCAGCGCCGAGGAAGCAAGCTGGCCCGACTACCTATGCGGCATTTGTCAAGGCCAACTTTGCTGGTCTGAAGCAGGAGATGGCTGGAGCGCCGCACAAGGAAGTCATGGCTGCACTGGGTCAAAAGTACAGAGACGCAAAAGCCAAGGGCGAGTTGAACGGTGGAACACCCACTGGATCTGTTGACGGTGTGACGAAAGCATTGGAGGTGGTGATTTTGGACAGCGATTGAAGGGTGATGGTGTGTGATGCATGGATGGATGGTGTTTCCCAGCTCTTTCTTTTTCATTTCATGATACCCCCTCCCTTCGTTTGGTTGTTCATTCCTAGTGTTCATTTCTACATACTGTTTCGAGAGGAATTCAAGTGTACATATTACTGCATCACTATGTTCATCATTTGCATCATTCTCATCATGTTCATTCCTGCACGAAAAGATCCCAGTCCTTGATTTCGAAAGTTTGCAAGATGCGGTCGCGGAATGAGGTTGCGGCGTCTAGCATGGGGCCTTGCTTTCCGGCTGAGGGGTCGACGTCGTCTTTGTTGTAGTCGCCGCCTACGTGAGGGACGTTGACGCTGATGACCAGGTCGGTCTGTTGGCTCTCCAGTCGGATGAGTGTGAGAAGTATGCCTGTGAAGTCGGGAGCTTTGCCGCGAGACACGGCTTCTGCTGAAGGCTTGTGCGTAGCAAAGAGTGTGTAGGCAGATGTTTGGGGTCTTTGATGGTAGACATGTGGTCAGTAGGGTTTCGAGAAGGGCAGAGAATTGAACGAAAGCGAGCGAGGGAAGTACTGAAGCCTGAACACAACGGCATTCGGGTGCGAGCTCGGTGAATGTATGATTATTCGAAAGGGAAATATTAAGACTCACGGTAGTTTGCTGAATACTGCAGAGTTTGAGGTCCAGAGCTTGGTAGCATCCACATCATCCTCGACGATATCCTCTAGATGGTACTTCAGTGCATCCAGATCAGGCTTGTCGACACGCTCCAGAATATCAAAGACGATGCTTGTAAGACCATCCTTGTCCAAGTAGACTTCTTGGTTATCCGGGACTTGTCTGATTTGGCTGCGGGCGAGTGTCAGCGGATCGTTGCGCTTTTGCCTTTATGGACCTGGTTTTCTTACCTGACGTCTGCGAAGTTGGAGGGAAGGTCCACGGTCATAGCACCGCCGTAGAGCTCGACTTTGTTGTATGACATTATAGCGATTATGTTTGTGGTGCTATGGTTGAGAATTGATTTGGTGATCACTCTACGAAGACGCCTGGCACAGAATTTGTAGTCCCTTGACCTCAGGCAGCAATTCGATTCTAGGCAGACATCGACTCTCATTACACCACACAAACATCTATCATTCGCTCGTTGATATGCATTTCATCACAAGTTTGTAAGCGCTTCGAAAACAATCAATACATGAGTCACGGATGCAGGTTGATGGTTTTGAAGATGAATTAATTGGTTATTCCTCCACGAGTGTCGCAACTACCGAGTCACGATTCCAAAATATGTTCCTCCTTCCTATTCTCGTCACTTGGCAAAGAGTTCGTCGGTCTGTCTCTTTCCACGGATTTTCAGATCCGCGAGAGTTTCTCCGCCTCGTCGGCTTTGTCGTTCTCCTCCAACCGGGAACGCCCGAGAATTGATATGCGCGAAGCATGCTTTGGCAGGACTAGCGGTCTGAACGCGCCTTGGTTGTTTGATGCCTGTTGCGACGATAGCTGGAGCGTTCGCCATGATCTGGATCTGCGATGAGACTCTTGCTTGGAAGGCACGGCGCAGTCGCTATCGTACGATGGGTGATATGTGATTGTCGAAGGCCTGCGAGAGCGTGTGGCAGTGGTTGATGTCTTGCTATGCACCGAGCATGAAGTCTGCGACTGTTCAAGTAGCCTCGGCCATCTCGTCGTCCTCCTTGCGCTTGCCGTTGTCTGTCCAAGTCAGGCCGGCGGCAGCTTCGGCCTCTTTCTGTGAGTATGGCTCCTCCTTGAGCTGACGAACTCTGCATGAGATGTTAGTTCTGCGCAGTATACCAACATGACGAGTCCGGAGACTTACCTGCGCTTGTGAGGCTTTCCCTTGGAGTGTGCAGTCAAGTTTGACTCAGACTCGAACCATTTCGAGCACTCGACACAATAGAATTGTCCCAGTCCAGGCAAGTCCTCAGCGGCCTTTGTGCTCTTGTATTTCTCGAGATGCTTCTCCTTGTGAAGGTCGTCGTGAATCTGGTCCAGATCGCGCGTGTGACGGCGAGTCTTCTTCTTCGAATCTTGACCGCGGATGGCAGGCATAGTGATTCCCTGTTTGTGTTTGGAAGGATGACTTGTTGGGTGGATATATGCGAGGTGGAGCAGCAGCAGTCTCAGTTGCTGTGGTCCCGTAAATTTGTTGGATAGAGAGATATCTTTTTTCTAACCGCATGGAATTTTTGATCCACGCATGCCAAGCACTTTCACTATGGCTAGATTCCCTTGTGCAAACGCACAAAGTTGGTCCGAGGTCTGGACATTTCAGGAGTTGGTCGAGACTCGTTCTGGATTACTCCCACTGAATGCTTTGAGCAGCGGTAACTCTGTTCATAATTACAGCTAGTTGGATTTTGACAGCTCTCTACGGAGGAGGCACACTGGATAAACAGAGCTGGTCCACTCGGTATGAGCCTCCAAGCCCCGACTTTCACATGCGAGGAATCGGCTCCAACTTTTGAAAAATTCGATTGCTAACCGATCGAGCCGGCCGAGTTGGTCTCCCGACCGAACAATCAGCGAACCAACCGATTTGAGGACACCCGCCAGCCAATAAATAGGCGGAGCGCTCCGATGTTTACCGGCACGGCTACGAGGGAATCCGCACGCGGCAGGCACTGCTGTTTCAAGGGCTGGGCATGACAGACCCCTTAAGGGGGCCCACGCAGGAAAGCTTCACTGTGGGAGCGATTGTGCATAACGCACTCAGTGAACAGTTGCCGTACTGCCTTCTGATGTCAGACAGACGCATGATAGGAGCCGCGAGCAGGACAAGCAAGCAAGCTGGACGGAAGCGAAAAAGCACAGAGGCGGCGGGGGTGTGTAAAACGAGCAGCTAGACTAGACGGTCTGTGCGCACGAGCCAATGAGAGGGCTCTTGATGAGGTTTTGTCGCTTTGACCGAGGGCCAAGGGAGGACTCGTTGCGGTATCTTCTCTTAAATAACTCTACCGTCTTCTTTTCCATCAACACCTCTCCGCTTCACCACTCCTCCCACCCCCCGCGTGTCCTTCTTTTAGCCGTAGAGGCATCTAGGTCACTGTCAATAGCTCCCCCGCCGTTGACCATCACAATGCAGTCTGCTCGTTTGGCAGCGCGCAAGCTGGTAAGGCCTTTTCACAGCTGTTTCCCCTGTAGAAACTCGGTATTGACAAGCTCCATAGCTTGGCCGTCGCGCCTTCGCGACCGTCGGCGACTCCCCTCTCACCAAGAAGGTCGAGATGACCAACTGGGAGACCGGCAACTACATCAACTACGCCAAGATGAGCGAGAACCTGAGCATCGTTCGCCAGCGTATGAACAACCGCCCTTTGACCTACGCTGAGAAGATCCTCTACTCCCATCTTGACAACCCCCATGAGCAAGAGATCGAGCGTGGTGTCTCATACCTGAAGCTCCGTCCCGACCGTGTTGCTTGCCAGGACGCCACCGCCCAGATGGCCATTCTGCAGTTCATGTCCGCCGGCATGCCCTCAGTCGCTACCCCTTCCACCGTCCACTGTGATCACTTGATTGAGGCCCAGATTGGTGGCGAGAAGGATCTTGCCCGTGCCCAGGACATCAACAAGGAGGTTTACGACTTCCTGTCCACTGCTTGCGCCAAGTACAACATCGGTTTCTGGAGACCCGGCTCTGGTATCATTCACCAGATCATCCTCGAGAACTACGCCTTCCCTGGTGGTCTCATGATCGGAACTGACTCTCACACTCCCAACGCTGGTGGTCTCGGTATGGCCGCCATCGGTGTCGGTGGTGCTGATGCCGTCGATGTTATGGCCAACCTCCCCTGGGAGCTTAAGGCCCCTAAGGTTATTGGTGTCAAGCTTACTGGCGAGCTCTCTGGCTGGGCTTCTCCCAAGGGTACGTTTTTGCTTCGCACATATTTTGCTCGACTCAATGCTAAAACTTGTTACAGATATTATCCTAAAGGTTGCTGGTATCCTCACCGTCAAGGGTGGCACTGGTGCTATCATTGAGTAAGTCTTTGCAATCATCCCTAGTCTTTTGAATTCGGTGCTAACTTACTCTGCAGATACCACGGTCCTGGTGTCGACTCTATCTCAGCCACCGGCATGGCAACCGTAAGTACAAATCCATACCCTTGGTTAGAACCTTGCTAACACTCACCTCCAGATTTGCAATAGTTCGGACTATCCTCCCTATGAAACATTTGACAGTATACTGACAATTCTGTGTAGTGGGTGCTGAGATTGGTGCCACCGCCTCCCTCTTCCCCTTCAACGACCGCATGT
>Ga0181467_101242_pt1 | contig 11123 bp, 6 predicted proteins | sample InSIn5gowninarea_2_FD_119079 | JGI IMG/M metagenome (GOLD analysis project Ga0181467, IMG submission 119079) | Clean room microbial communities from NASA Spacecraft Assembly Facility at Jet Propulsion Laboratory, Pasadena, California, USA -... ... | reverse complement strand
TTTTTTTTAGGGTATGGAAGATAGGGGAACCCCCCCCCCCCCCCCCCCCTCGGCCGAAAAGTCCCTTTTTTTAAGTGGAAGATGGATTACAATCCTGATAGTAAGCAGCGCGATATAAGTACCAGCACGATAAGGGAGATAGTCGAGATCTGCAGGCTTATTCCTATTCTGCCTTACGAAAGTGGAATTCGTTCAGCTGAAGGGCGGAGGAAGTGGGGGGTTCCTTTTTTTTGTTCCTCACTGATATAATATCGTACTACGCTCCTGAGATACCGTCACCATTGATCTTCCGATAGAGGTGCGTAGAAGCTTTGCTGTGGCGCTGTGCATATACCTTCCCCTGCAATGAATTGGATACCCTCAATCTTGGATTAAGTGGCGTGTCTAGTCTGGACTCGACAGTCACGGTGACCCGCTCCTCGGGGTTTGCAGCCTCGCCGCCTTCTACAGCGACGTACTGAGAGGTGAGAGGCAAGTTATGCACATGGACACGTTGGTGTGGTGAGTATATGGATTATACCACTCCACTGAACACTTCTGAGAAGTGTTACTACTCTACTCAACACCTAAGCATGTGCATTCTACTACTAGGTACCTATAAGAATCTCTTACAGTAAAGGCCTTACTAAAAAGACCCTACTGAGAACTGCGTACCAAGAAGTCCTTAGCCGGTCTCCACCACCAATCTAGCCTGGGTACGCATGCGAGTCAAGTTGGAGAGGCGGTCGGGCTGCGCGAGAAGAAATACATGGCATGCGTGGGATCTGAGGGGTGAGGCTGTGGCTGGAAGGGGAAGATGATGGAGAGGAGGAGGACGGTGAGGACTTATAGAAGGTATTGAGGCGGCGTTCTATCTGCTTGATCGAGAGGACGAAGCAGTGTTCGGTGTTTGTGGAAGTTGTAGGGTGGCATTCAGCTCTGCTTGGTTGGATGAGTATGCTGAACGCGTCAGATACGTACTCTGTCTTACTGTACCAACTCCGAGCAGCCAATGGTTGTCATGCAGGTATGGCATAATAAGTGGAGTAGGCCAGTTACCATTGCTGTAGCCCAGGTAGGATGAGAGCCTTGCGAGATAACTAGGTGTGTACCAGCTACCTTGGCTCGTTACTTCATGTCCGCTGGTCCCTTTGGCAGGCTAAATGGCTGCTCGGAGCTACTAAAGCGAAATATACACAAGGAACGCTTGTTTTGCGGGTCTGTTCTTGCCGTCTACGGGCTTTATTTTGAACCAGCAGCTAGCGAGGCGTCAGGCGCTATTCAGTCGAAACTGCCTTTTCTCCCGACTGATCTTTCTCGCTATGAAGCCTTGGAAAGAGATTCGATGCTGCCTGCTTGCCTTGTTCTGGCGAAAACAAAACTGCCAGTCCATTTTTGCTTGCTGGCAGCAAATTAGCTTCATCAGCACCTATCCCCTTTAAACCTTGATGACAACCGGTGTTTTTCTCTTTGGCAGATTTGGAGCATGGTCTCTGGCTAAGGGTGACTTTCCGTGACAGGCCAGCGGCCTCAAGTCTATTCATATTAGATGGACGCGGTTCGGACTACCGACAATGCCTGTAATGTTCATTTCCATGGATCCCCGACGGACGGCTCGCGAGGTACTAACTTATCCCGGCATCTTATTAGGATGAGAAACTGCCGCGACCTCCGCGAAGCGATCAGACAAACGGTTCGGCACATATGATGTACCCTGGTCTGCAACTGTCAAACCTCGTCGTCGTCGCGTAACATGTGCCAGCAAGAGGACAGGGACCTTCTGCTACGTACATAGTACGCAACGTTGTGGGGATACATGAGCCTGGTATCACGCAAAGGCCTTCAGCGCCACCTGCGGGGGTATTTTAGAGCAAGAAAACCGTTCGCCAACTGCAAAAAACGGCTGTCATTCAAAACCGTTGGGATGGCGCAGAAGTCGCTGTTTGGTGTTGAGAGGTTCGTTGCAAGGTGAACCATGCTAGTGTCGATACAGGCCGAGCTGGGGCCAAGATGTCAGACGCGTCGACCTGATGGAACTATTGATCTGGACGATGAAGGTGGAGAAGTTCGGGGCATAGAGACCGGAAATATCAGCTATTGTGCCCTGTCCTGGAACTCGGCTTTTTGGATTCTAAGCGTTATGTTATCCATTTGGTAAGGCCACTGAAAAGTTCATTATAGGGTCCCGACCAAGTCTGCTGTAGAGGAATTCAACGAAGCTTTTGGAAATGTCTGGAAGCACTGTCTCGGTATCGGCAGCACTGGCTGGTAACTGGTTCAAGTCCTGTCGCGCAAACTCTCACCGACGAGAGTGCTATAAAACAGTTCGACCGATTTTTAGTCTGTGAGATGTCTTTTGGCAAGAATCTCTGAAGATGATCGCAAACGGTGTGGGCGTATGAAGACTTCCCCGTCCTTGAGGTCAGCAGTAGTTCAGTCTTAGGTTACAATCTGATGAACTCGCCCTGCAGTGGATTACGGAACGGTTGCACTGCAGGCCCAATTTTCTCGGATGGCAGCCGACATGCCACGAAAACCAAGCAATCTAGACTGGCACAACCATACTCAGAGTGGATCTGTGGGCCGCGCGGTGTTTGGGCAGAGTCCTGGGGCAGCTCGCCGACTTAAGGCCTGGTCGAGGTGGACTTATCGAAAATAAAGCATGGTGTGATCTGCGTGTGAGTGTAGCATATAGCAAGAACTAAAACTCGCCGTTATAGGATCCCATCAATTCGCTTGCTACCGGTCTTGACATATACCGGCGTTCTCAACCGTAGCATATCGTGTCGAACGGTTCCACTCTCGCATCGCTGGGGGATGGGGATCACCGACTACTGATTCAGGACTTAGAGGAACTCTGAACCAGATGGCCCCGATACCCCCGATGCTTGCGGTCCGGCCTAGGCCAGCGGTATTGTATCTCAAACAGATCCGATCAAATTGCCATCTGGGCTGTGCTTCTGTACGTCATTTGCCATGTGGACTGGAGTCAAGAACCTCGGAGGTAGCCGAATACTTGACTCTTGAAAACGAGCGCTGTTCATGCTGGTATCTCATCGAACATTGCGAACAGTAAAGCACCAATAATGAGTGGCCTTCTTGCCCCTTAGCTGCATGGAACCCAGGTGTGGAAGCTGGGGACAGCGTTGGAAGGTACCTAGGGTGAGCGCTTGGGCGTTAGTCTCGGCCAGAATGAACATTGAAAAGATGGTGTCAAAGCACTACAGGCGTCAACCTGGACCCTTGCGTTTATGTGGCCAGATCTGCAGCTGGGACAGAAAGGTAGGTGCTTGAGATCTTCACGATGCATGGGCTTTGCACGTGGTGCGCAACATCGCAACCTGCGCACCTGACGGGTGCCTGGCAGCAGGTTGTCCACCTAGGTGTTCGCCCTGCTGTACATCCTTCAGATTAATCGCCGTCTGTCATCCCCAAGCAGCCCGCATGGACGCGAGATATTATGATCCTCCTGTCAGGTCGGTAAGAGACCACTCCACCTCTCTTCGCGCTGTCTCCTGAGACATAGGAAGACCTCTGGGCTTCCTTCCTCATCAGCAAGTGCTGTCGTGATCTGGTGCAAACACACTGCGGGTGCCTCGTTCATTTTCTCGAGGGAAGTGCTTGACTTCATGTTGGAAGAGGCTGGCTTCCATCGAGTTGACCAACGCCTGGGCGGGCTATCTGTGTGATGGTCTTGCCAGACAGTGCCACGAACTGCTTATGTAACAATGCGTCAACTCCCGAGGTCCGATACCAAGGTCGGCATCCGTAGTCTGCGCGAAGGACATGCGCCAGATATTCTGGCGATTGGAAACTGCGCAGGTTATGATTCTTAGATCGACTTCAGGAGGGCTCTAGAGTTGCGGAGCTGGACTTGTGTCAGGTAAATTGGTCCTGCTAGGCAAGCTAGCAGCGGAAGTCTACTGCCGCACTTCGTACGGTCGACCTGCCCTCGGACGTACTCTCCGGCACCGTTTATCGCGTTCGCTGGCACATGAACAAAGTTCAACCATTGCTGAAATGAGATCGCTAGGAGGCGCATTACTGTACAGAAGACCGCGCCTGCAAAGGAGATCTTCGCTGTCACGCACTGTTTGACTGCGGGTCATACCGATAGATTGATGATCTGCATATCCCCTGTACCCCACATACCTAAGGTATCCTCGTCGCTGAGCTATCTGACCCAAACTTAACAGCAGGTCTGCCCAATCAGATTATTCGATCGTTAGTCCATCGACGGTCGCTCCTTTAGGGTCGGGGTGCCTGTCAACCCGGTGGATAGATGGAACAACAAGACAGGATGATGCCAGACTCGAGGCCTCTGCCCTTACGCTAAGTTATTCGAATTTGGGCACAGGATGTGTCAGTGCCTTGCGGCAACGATTCAGCTATGGTTGCTCTTGGTCAGAGCAGTAGGCTCCCTAAAAATGTCCCAGGTCTTAAGGCGGGACAAGCAACCGTTGCTGGCCGTCAAGGGCCTGCAGCCATCTTCTCAATATTTCCTTTATGTTTCTGTATCAGGTGTTCGCGGTCGTTTTATGGGCAAGTGCTTTCTGCTGCTCCGCGGATGCAGCCTCATCGAGCGACTCGGTAACAGAAGCACTGGCTCAGATTCCTCCATGTGGTGTAAGTTTTTCGTCAGACCAATTGAAATTTTAGCTGACCGTTGCATAGATACAATGTATTGCAGAGAAGGCGCCTCTCATCGGTTGCGGTCTCCTTGACCTTCAGTGCCAGTGCACATCGAAAAACTCAACAGCGATCTTGCAGCCGTGCTTGCTAGAGACCTGTACTTTTAATGAGACCTTTGGTATGTTTACCGCCACAATACTTCAGAATGTCGCTCACATTCTTGCAGAGATACTCCGCATACAGGCCACTATCTGCCACAAACCGCACGACTCGTACACAACTGGCGTCAAGGCCATTGCATATGTATCTGGCATAGTACCTATTCTTGCAGTCTCAATGCGCTTTGCATCGCGGTGGTTGGGTGGCAATAGTTTCTGGTGGGACGACTGGCTCCATCTAGCATCAGCCGTAAGTCTGCACCCAGCAGTCACCTTCAACACCACTAATGAATAGACAAGACTCTGACAATCCCGCTGACCGCCGTCATATTCGAGAATGCCGAAGCAGGACTTGGCAAACATCTGTGGGACTTGACATATGACCGTGTCGTTGCGGTCTCAAGATGGAGTATGCCTCACCTACATGCATCCTGCGCAAAGCACTGACAAACGTACAGCTTACATTGCTACCGTCTTTTGGGCCTTCTCGTTACTCATTCTGAAATACAGCATATTGTGCATGTATCTTCGTATCTTCCCGAACGTCTGGTTGAAGCGCGCCATATACGCTTTTATGGTCTTCACGGCTTGCTTCACACTTCCCCTTATAGGACTGGCCGTCTTCCAATGCAATCCTATTAAGGCTGTATGGGACTTAGAAGCTGCAAAGACGGCAAAATGCGTCGACTGGATCACTGTTCTGAGATTAACAGTTGTCTACGAAGTCATTGCTGAGGTCGTTATATTCAGTCTTCCTGTTCCGATCGTTCTGAAACTACAGATGAAGACAGCGAAGAAGATCCAGCTCTGTATCTTCTTTGGACTCGGTGTAGTGTAAGTCTCATTCCCGTCCCCGTCGCAATTTTCTAGCGCATACTGATCTTGTCCTAGTGTCATTGGTGTATCAATTGCGCGAGTCCCGTTTCTTAAGGGAGTCATCGACCGCAGCGATCAAACCTACACCGTTACAGGGACAGCTATCCTCGGGTTCGCCGCTAGTGCAGTGGGTCATATCACTGCCGCGGTCCCCACGGTACGAGCCCTGATACGCTTCGTCATGAACGGCTTCAAGCATAATACCCAAGCCTCCTCGAGCTCTGACCAGGAGAACTCGTACGAATCGAGAACCAAGCGTAGCTATAAATCTTTAGAACATTCGAAGAACATCACAAACTACTCAGGCGACACAATTGGGGCTTCCACGGGGAGTAGTAAGGCATCTTGCGATGCGTCTGATCCATATATGCTCTCAGCAATTCATGGTCAGGAGGGAGCTGATACTTTTGTGGAGCTGCGGCCAGTGGAGACATTCGTTACCAAGCACACACAACCTGGCGGCCTACAGAGTCATCCCAGCGGACATGGCATTGTAAGTGAGATTTCGGGTCCTGTTCTGGCAGATTCAGCTTCCGATGAAGCTATTCTTACTAGGGACTACTTCAAGTAGAGGTGCTTCTTACCAGTATAACAAGTCTATAACGCCGACTCTTTAATGAACTCAATGATTTACGATTCCTCCGCGCTGACGACGTTCTCGTAAAATAGCATGCTATATGCCTCCCAGCTGACAGTACAGGTGTTACATGAAGCACGATAGCATTGGTGATAAGCATCTGCAGAATAAGGGTCAATCTCTCAGGAGTGACGTCTTTGACCACCTGAATCTCCATAGCATCAGAATCCAAAGTCCGCAACAGAGGCTGACAAACACGCTTGTCGAGATAACGTCAAGATATCACAGGCTACATTCAAGAAATCCGAATTACGTCAAGGGTACAAAACAATTGGTTTGGCGCATCCTTCAGTAAGAAAGGCGCCTGTCCATATTAGGAAAGAGTCGACCCCTGTACGTGCATATGCCCAGCCCTTGCTTACATGGGCGCCTCACGTCTCCCATGAACAACGGACGAAATTCATGAACACAGTACCAAAATTCCTGAGAGGGTTCAGCCGTCTCAATAGAATTCACTTAAGCTTGGTGAATGTAAGCACTAAATTATAAATCAAACTTGAGGGTTCTATGGCGGGCATGTGGAGGACATAGGTAGAGATGTATATAAAGTCATCGAGTATCACTTGAATTGAATCATCGCAACATCGAAACACACATCTTCAAGTCAATCAATCAAAGAACTAACAGCTCATCAAGCCAACTCACCCAACAAGCATCACCATCATGTCTGTTTATCTCATCACCGGAGCCTCCAGGGGTCTTGGAGTGAGTACAACTTGAAAACGCAACAAGATAATTGACTGATCACCCCCAGTTCGGATTCCTCAAGCAGGTATCATTGAGCCCAGAGAACCTCGTTATCGGTCTGGTGCGCAACAAGGCCGAAACCGAGAAAAAGGTCGCATCCGAGCTGAGCGACCGTGGCAACGTCCACATCGTCCAGGGCGACTTGGCCAGCTATGCAATTCTGAAACAGGCTACCGCCGAGGTAACCAAGATAGTTGGCGACCGCGGTATTGACTACCTAATCGCCAACGGCGCTTATCTGTCCTTCATCGATGCATTCGATCCCATCGGGGCCCTGTAAGTCGTCCCTCTCCGTATGGAAACATCTCTGACGTGCTTGCCAGCGCCGACAAGGTAGAAGAGCTTGAAGACAACCTTATCAAACTGAACCAAGCCAACATTGCTGGCAACATCCACCTTTACAACCTCTTCCTTCCCTTGATCCTAAAAGGAAAGGTCAAGAAGGTTATCACCATCTCCAGTGGCCACGGCGACCTCGACTTCATCAACAACCTCGAGGTTGAGAACAGCGCGCTGTATGCAGCCTACAAGGCGGCGCTGAACGTCATCGTCGCGAAGTACAGCGCGCAGTACAAGAAAGACGGCGTGCTCTTTGTGAGCATCAGCCCTGGAGTTGTGGACGTAGGAAACTTCGACAATGGTATGTTTTCCGTGCTCGATCATCGCGTTGTAGATGTAGCTGACACGGGATCTAGTTACGCCAGAGCAGATGCAGGGTCTGATGGGCTTCATGGGGAAGATGGCGACTTATGCTCCGGATTTCAAGGGCCTTGTGCCCGTGGATGAAGCTGTCAAGACAAACGTGGCGCTCTGGGAGAAAGTCAGCATTGAGGATGGATACGGTGGTGCGTTCATCTCGCATCTTGGAAACAAGCAGTGGGTGTAGACCTTGTGGTGGAGCAAGTGAGAGGAGCTTATGGACGGCGCCATGGGTAGAAGCGTCGTAAATCGGCAAATCTGACACTCGTTAATCAAATAACAATTCCACTGTCGAGGCAAATCAGCTGTTAGTGCATTGAGGCAGTGTATGGATCAACTAGGAAACGCCACTGCACTTCGTTAGCTGAGCTGGCCCAGCGAAAGCCGTATTCAATTGAGCAGTTCAATTCATGTTGGTGCAGCGCAGGTAGCCTCATAGCTCTGTAATCCAGCTGCTTATCTTGTTGGCCGCATTTGCTCCCTCGAAAGCCCTAGGTGGCTGCCGAGGTGCAACGCGTCTGCAGTATGTGGTGCACACTGAGTGGGAGTTGCAGGGAACCAGAGAGCTGACATTCACTGTCTGCATGGGCGCTATCAATTCCTGGGATGCATCTCGTGTAGATGAGTGACGTCAACTGGGTTGACGTTGATGGCCAAAACAACAGCAACTCGACAGGCCTTCGTCCAGTGTATTCACCAGAGTGATCCACCGCATTCAGTAGATATCTCGTAGAATCACAGAAGTCACACAGAGAAGCAGTGCCGCCCGAGCTGAACAGAAGTCTTGTTTGGTCTCCCCGCCTGTGTTTACACTCATAGCACCGGCCTTCACTTGAATTCCACTCCCTAAGCTAGATGCTATATACACTAACACCACCCACATCTCCATCAAACAAGACAGTGTGCGTAGCTCAGTGGTTAAAGCGCTCGCCGGAAGGCCTAGGCTCCGTTGAGAGCGAGTCTACTCGCTCTCAATGGACCAAACTTCGAAGCGAGAATCGCGTGTTCGATCCACGCCGCGTCAATTTTTATTCATTTTGTTGTTATTCAATAGGAGCGTATGCTAGACCTGTCTCATGGCTAAATGACGAGACCAGCTCACTACATACCACTTACTGTACATGGGCTTTGAACCTGGTAAGCAGCGTGTGGGTACTTCCTTGCGATCGAGGCTACACACGGGGGATAATATTCGGGCAGGATTTCCATGGATCGTGGATCATGGAATGGCATTAACTATTGAGAAGGATAAATGTATGCAGTTAAGTATGCGAGAGAATAGCAGTAGAAACAATGTACCAGACAAGTATTGTCCGTCTGTGAAGGTTGACTTGCGTCGGAAGATCTTGCATCTCGACCTCTTCCCCAGGCCCTGCCCGCATTATACAGCGTAACATACCAAGTGGCGTTTTTCCGAATCGAATATTAGGTATTTGGGTGGTAGGCCGGGCCACGGTGCAAAGAAAGAGCACGCATAGCCTCTTGGCTTACTCCTCGTGTGGAAGCCAGGGCCTCCAGAACTTCCAGCCTTCGCGCACCTCCCTGGTGAGCCGTCTTCGAGGGCCTGCAACGCCTACCAGCCTCTCTATCCCGACTGTGCCCTCGGCCATCAGGAACTTCTCCTGGTCAATCTCCTCTCCACCCTCCTCTTCGTTGCCGTTATGGAGCACAGCAGGCCAGAGAATGCCAACACCGTCGCCGGCAAGCGTGGTCTCGAACTTCTCGAAACCCTCGTTCTCGAGCTTGACCTCGAGGGAGTCCAGGATCTTGTGCTTGAGCTTCGTACCGTTCGAGATGATGGATGCGGCGCAGTCAGCTTCGGAGGAGACGTCTGATTCATCAGAGGAGAGATCGTGGTCAAGGGTGTGGCCGTTGGCGAGTGCTGGTGGCTTGGGCTTAATGATGGAAATGGCGCACCCTCCGCCGCCCGCTCCGGTGAGCTTTGTCCAGCCAATGCCCGTGTGATCAATGAGCTCGCGAACGCGCTCTAATTTAGGGTGGGAAACACCGAGCGAAACGAGCAAGCCGTGATTTATAGTCACAAGCTCACCGAGATGTTTCAGCGAGGCGTGCGACGTAGGGTCGAAATCTGGGGAGTTGAGAAGCTTGTAAGCGGACTCGGTGACCATGCCAATCGATTCGAGGATGTTCTCCACAAGCGCAGGGTGGAGCGTCCTAAGCGTGGCGACTTTGGCAACTTCGGTGGCCGTACTTCTGGACTGCCGTGTGTTGACCAGGAGCAGTGGGAGCTCGGGGAAGTTGTGAAGCGGCTCAACACGAGGTGGCTTTCCCTCTCCCATCTTCTGGTACAAGACTGCCTTCCCGCCTGATGAAACTGTGTTGTCGATGCCCGACGGGTTGCCGTGAATGCACATCTCTCCCACGAAAGCCCAGCGATTGATGCGCTCAATGTTCAGTTCGCACTCCTGCGGTGGCTGGTCCTGATGAGGTCCACTTAGAGCACGGATCTGCATAAGAAGCGCGGCACTCAAGCAGACAGAGATACTAGCGCTGCTGCCCAGGCCTGCGCCGATCGGTATTGTTGAACGCAATGTGTACACGCATGGCGGTGTTTTCCTGGAGGCGAGCGAAAGGAAGAGGTACAAGAAGGAGCAGGCCGAGGCGTGCTGGATCTTGCGTATCGACTCAGAGGCTTTCGGCGACACTTCATCGATGAAGGGTTGGATGGCGGCCATGAGGTCAGGGTCCAGCGCGATCACCTCGTCGTAGTAGTACTTCTTCTTTCCCGATTTCGAGAAGGCCTCCCACGGTAGGTCGTCGATGTTCCAGGTGTGCTCCATCTGTATGTCGGGGAAGCGCAGCTGCACGGTGCGGTTCGACTTGGACAGGAACGAGACGTGGAGGTACGAGCGCAGCGAGATGGCAGCGGCAATCGCAGCCTGCACACTGTTAACATTGTGCCCCATCGTCAGCAAGACGAGTGGTGTACCTTGCCATGCACGACAGCGTGCTCTCCATACACAATGACCTTACCCGGGGCGGACACCATGAATGGAGGCATCATCGGCGACGACTGCTTCCTCTTCAAGGGGGGCTTGGGAGACGTCGAGGATGCTGGCGAGGGCATTATGGAGGTCAATTGCGCGCGCGCGGGGTCGGCGGGGGAGGTATCAGAGGCTGAAGAGGACCGCGACACTGAGCGCTGTTGGTGTGTGAGTGTCACTGCCGACCCGAATTAGCTACAAGTTCCAAAGCCTTTATACAACCCCAACCCAACCGATGCTTTCACTCACAAGGCGAGGCAAAATTGGCTCTGCGAGCGCTACCGTTCACTGCTGCCATGCCCGCGTGTTGAAGAGGGCGTTCTTTGTGTGGGGTAGAAGATGACAGCAGGCTTTCTCAGGAGGCGTCCAGCGTTGGCGTTGAACCTCGAC
>Ga0181467_101239_pt1 | contig 11130 bp, 13 predicted proteins | sample InSIn5gowninarea_2_FD_119079 | JGI IMG/M metagenome (GOLD analysis project Ga0181467, IMG submission 119079) | Clean room microbial communities from NASA Spacecraft Assembly Facility at Jet Propulsion Laboratory, Pasadena, California, USA -... ... | reverse complement strand
ACTCAGGGCCTAAAGACTCACTACGTCTTCGACGAAATTACAAGGAAATACTTTAGACATGCAACATTCCTTCTAACGTCCGCCTCATCATCATAACCCTGTATCGCTCGAATGCTCCGCCTCATATCTTGATAACACAACTTCGAAGCTCCCTCCCACTCTGACGCGAATGTTATAGCCTTGCCCGCCCCTTCTAGCACTACGGCTGTGCCCTTCGACAATAACACCTCGTTGATATTATTGAAATCGCAAGCGCTTACTTTCGTTGTTTCAACCCACTCTTCATATATAAGTGACGATGGCCGCTAACGTCCCTCCGGTTCCTCCTCCTGGTACGTTTTGTCTTCTCGCCTTCCTCCACACATAGCTGATAGCTCTCAGTTGGCGGCGGTATGATGAATAACCTCCCACAAGGGGTGCGCGTCCCGCCAGTACCAGGTTTGCATGGCATGCCGGGCAATGTAGTCAACGGCGCCATTAATGGAGGTATCTCTGGCGCAATGGGTGGACATGCTGGTGCCGGCGCTGGGGGACCTGCTGGCGCAGGTCGTGGTGTAAGCTTTGCAGGATCCGGTGGAGGTGCTGGCGCAGGACCTGGTGCTGCTGGCGGTCCTGGCCCACAACCAATGCAGATGCCCATTCGTCAACCCATAAGCTCGACTCGGATTTCAGATATCACAGTGAGTAGCTCAAAGACTCTGTTAGTGACAACAGCCACTCATAAGGACTACAGCCCAAGTCAACGATGGACGCAGCGTCCTGCAAAAAGAAGCTGACCACTTACGAGTCCCATACTATTCGCAAACTGCCCCCAAGAGATACAAAAGATAAAGCAACATGGGGTGTAGCGGAATTCGCAAAGGAACCGTTATTATCAGATGACATTGCTAAGGAAGTGAAGAAGCTGAATGAAGGGACGAAGACTGCAGGAGAGAAGAAGGCAGCGCTTTATCCATACCAACAAGGTCAAGTCTCCAAGCTCTTGGATGACTTGAATAATAATGAACGCGATCCGAACTTCGAGTGGTCGCTTGCGCAGATTGATAGGAAAGAGCGAGCACTGAAGGGGAAGAAGGCAGAGACCACGCTCATCACAGTATTTGTGAAAAGATGCGTTATCGACAGTGTTGATCCCGTTGCAATATATCAAGCCATTGAACGTCACAAAGCGCAGCGCATGGCTGCTCTCAACAAGCCTCCAATGCCAATGCAACAAGGTCAACCTCAAGGAGCTCAAGGGGGCAATGGAATTGTCAATCTTGGCTCAAAGCCACAAATCGTCAACAAGCCAAAGGGCAAAAGCAAGGACTCTAGTGTTTCCTCAGAATTTGAAAGTGACTCCGACAGCGACTCCGATTATACTTCAATCACGAGTATGAGTTCGCGCTCTGGACGCCATGGAAGAAGATACCATCACGGGTACAGGAATCGTGGCCGTAGCCATAGCAGGCACCGAGAGCATGTCAAGCGATACTATATCACTGATCGCCCTCATTCTCCCGAGCCACGATACAGAGATTCCTGGCATGGTGGTCAAGCAGTCCGGTATGTACCTGAGATTCCTGTTGTTCCGGCCTTCGATCCGGTGTCTGCGGCCTATCAGGCTGGCAAGATTGACGCTGATGCCGAAAGATATGAGCGCTATGCACCACCTCGCATCGAGCCTCGAGCGATACAGGGTTATGATGATGAGGCGGACGTTAGAAGGAATGTTGCATGTCTAAAGTATTTCCTTGTAATTTCGTCGAAGACGTAGTGAGTCTTTAGGCCCTGAGTCACTGATTTCAGCGTTCTAGCTTTAGGCTTCACCCTAGAGTTGCAAAGCTGCTACAGTATGCACCTTCGATGCGATTCTTGCCAAAGGAGTCACAGGCGACACCGAGTGGATGGATGGAAAGGGTCGGAACGAATGCGTCTCCGGCCTGTTGGCGCAAACAAATCGGACGTCAAGATCTAAGTTTACGAGCTTTGCGATGTTTTGTCGCACAACATACTCTCCCGACGAGGGTTTTTTGGAGGATGAATATTTGAATGTTTGTTGATGACTGGCCCCATGCCGTGGCCGTGCCCCCCCGTTATGTAGTGGTGGGGTCAGATGCGCAGAAGCCTTTCTGCAAGACTGCAAGTGCAAGGTGCGGGTGCATCCAATCAAACGCTGGTTGGGGCGGAGTCCGCATAGGCAACCACTCAGCTGGTCAGGACGTGCGCGAGCTTGCGTTTCTGGCAAACTTTCAGCTCAGACTCAGAGCGAGACTCGAAAAGGAAGTCAGAGAATCCTTCGAAGCTTGGAGAGTCTTTCCAACAATAAGCTTCAAATCGAGGGCTTTGTTGTCCCGTCATCGATTGGCATAAACATGCGCTACTACCTTTTTGCTCAAGCGGTCCGGGGCGATCCAGACCTTTTTGCCGCAGGAGCAGGGTAAAGGCAGAGATCTATCAACGGCGGTATGGGACAGAGTATAACAATTCAGGACTACGACATCTTCATCAGGCCCATTTCGAGGGCAGGAAAGCACAAACCAGCAATGCTCTACTATCTAGTCCCGATAGTCCCGCGTCCCAGCCCGAACCTCCCCTAATACACTCCAAGCGTTTGATACTACAGCTTGGTACGCTGTCTCCACCGAAGATTTGAGAATTCAGCAGGGCTTGAATCATCTCGGTGAGATAGCTTCACTGGCTCTTCTATGCCGAGCACCACACATTTCGAAGAGTCATAAAATTAGTTGCACCTCCATAGCAGTATGGATTGACCATTCATATATAAGCACTCCTCGCCTTATACAGATTGGCCAAGCAAACAACAGTTCATGCAAGCCACTATCTCTACAGGTCAACCAGTACACTTTTACTTGTTGATTCACTTACGTTCCACGCAGGTCCAGCCTGATCATGTTATTCTCTCTTGATGCTGATTTCTGCAATGTCGTGTGTTTTGAGCATACATGTATATCGCAGCTCAGCAAGGCGGTTAGCTGCATTATCGTGAGTGAGGCTTTGCACGACTCAGCCTTGTGTGTATTACCGGATTGCATTGTTAGGCTCGGTGTGCGTTTTGGTCACACACCTTTGCAAGTGCGAAGATGGTTCGGTCAAGTCAATATTGGTTTGGATTCCTTATGATGACCTAGCGAGTGCTGTTGTTGCTCACCGAGAGCTGGGAAGAGTGCAGGACCCATCACGCGGTCAGCGATATGACAATACCCAATCGTATAGTTGTTTATCTCGACACATTTGGGACCATTGACATTGTCTCCGATTCTGCCCGTGGCGAGCTTCTAGGGATTGACAATGTTTGTTGTATCCGAGCCTTTCATCAAGGCTCTGACTCGATACGAAATGGGCTCTCCATGCTGTGTACATGTCGAGAAACCAACGATTAGGAACCAGTATAGTCGTATGTGCTGCTTGGAACGTCACGCAAGCAACAACAATCGATTATGGTATAGCTTGCGTAGGGGGTATCTAGAAGCTTAGAAAATGGCTTTCATATAGTCTTTACTAACCAATGTTCTTTATACATAGTCAACTTCCATAAAGATTGGAGGTCATCACTGCCAGGATCCTTTTCTTAGTCCGTTGGAAGTCCTATTCCTTAGATCTTTTTGTTTGGATGTCATGACTTAATATCAGATACAAGAATTATTGCTTCAAGATTCACTCATGCGCAAGGGCATTCCCACAGTCATATGATTCCAACGGACTGCTGCTTCGAGCTTCTAGCACGCTTTCCATCGCGAGCTACTCGGGCTCACAACAGTGCAAAACCAGCTCTTCAACTTCGGCCTCATCGGGGGAACAAGCTCCTTCCGACCTGTTTACAGAGCACTTGTCTGCGTTGACATCGTACTAGTGGACGCAGAAACCGACGACTCACTCAAGGATGCGTCCAACTTATAGAAAGGCCTTGCCCCCCCCATCAGGTCCGTTATTTGTACGGGAGTATATTTGTCCAGATTTCGGAAATCTGCGATGGCTTCAGATACGATTGTGAGGAATTGTATACGGAATGGGAAACTGAGGAGGCTTGAGAATAGCACAGTGTTAATGCGGTTTTTTGGATCTGAGTAATGATACAACTGGTTAAGGCAGCCATTTTGTGCGAGGGTCGATGCGGAATATGACTCCATTGTTGACCATACTTTGGCTCAGATTATCACTGCATTCATTGCGAATCCTGGGTGCACGTTCGGATATCACCAAAAGGTCCGACAATGTGCCTCTTGTCTTGGACTTTCAAGATTCTCAGAGACAAACGAGCTTGCCGTCAAGAGTGCAGGACCTCCCACTATCTGGTCCAACATTCTGGGTGCGTGTGAAGAGTATTTACCGTCTCTGTGTAGCCACATTTATGTTCGAATTGGGCCGAGTGGCCGCCTCAAGTCGTAGATGTGCTCAGTTCAAGGACACGCTTGGGTCGAATGATGCTTGGAGTGGTGCTCGGAGAGGCTGTTTTGCTCATGTACATTGCATACGGTAAACATGCGGGGTTGTCACTTATGCTTCGACTTATTTAGTAGTATATCTAAGAGGCAACGATTTCCTTTTAAACTTTGAAGGAACTTTAATTATTTAAGACTAAGTTAAATATAAGTTTAAGAGTATTTAGTTTTAAAGAGTCTTTAGAATTTAATATACTAATAGAAATAAAAAACGAGTAATAAGGCCCCGCAGGGAAAACTGCCTCCGCCCTGCATTTGCCCATGCAAATATGACGTCCTGCCTGGCGGGGCAATGGAGGGGCATTTCGACCATCACGACCCTCCACCTCCTCATCATGGCTGACAAGATGGAAAAATTGCATAGGTAACGGGCGACCGCTTTGGTACCGTCGACACCCGAGCAGTGATTGTATTTCAGTGGAAGTCATACCACCAAAAGTTTCCGGACTGTGTTACGTGCCTCTTTGCCAATTCCTTTCGAATCATCCTTTCCTTCTTCCCACCCGCAGGCCCGTCCCCCTAAGCGCCGACTACTCTCTTTCCTTTCACATGTTCCATAGCTTCACTTCGATCGCGAAACCCTAAGTTTACGTCTTCTCTCAGCATTCTTAGCATACAAGTTTCTATCCTCTTCCTCTTAGCATCCTGACGATTACCTGCATATGCCTTTCGCAATGGCTACCAATGGCAACAGCGCACCTCTTCAAGAAGAGAAGGTCAATACAGACATCGTCACCCTCACACGCTTCCTCACTGAAGAGCAAGCCAAGCATAAGGAAGCTACTGGAGACTTCACGTACTTTCCCTTACTCTCCCTTTGTTCTAAGCATCCAGCTAATAATCTGCCAACCCAAGTCTTCTATGCCATGCTCTCCAATTCTCCTTCAAATCCATAGCTTACTATATTCGTCGCGCAACGCTTATTAACTTGACCGGCCTAGCAGGATCCAGCAACACCACTGGTGATGACCAAAAGAAGCTCGACGTGATCGGCAATGATCTCTTTATAGCTGCGATGCGCTCCTCTGGGAAATGCGCCGTTCTCGTCTCAGAAGAGGAAGAGGAAGCTATCTTCTTTCCTGAACATCAAAACGCCCGCTATGCAGTGGCTTGCGACCCAATCGACGGATCGAGCAACCTAGATGCTGGTGTCTCCGTTGGGACGATTTTCGGCATCCATAAGTTGGCAAAGGGGAGCAAGGGGACGAAGGAAGATTTATTGCGACCCGGGACAGAACTCATTGCTGCTGGCTTCACAATGTACGGAGCATCTGCACAGTTGGTGATCACGATGAAGGGCGGAAGCGTGAATGGATTTACGATGGACAATTCGCTTGGAGAATTCATCCTGACACATCCGAATATGAGGATCCCACGAAGTAGAGCGATATACTCTGTCAACGAGGGCAATTCCTTGTATTGGGAGGATTGGACCAAGGAGTATTTTGATTCGTTAAAGTATCCATTGGAACAGTCTGGGAAGCCGTACAGTGCCAGGTATATTGGGAGTATGGTTGCGGATGCCTATCGGACACTGTTGTATGGTGGCATCTTCGCGTATCCCGCGGACAGAAAGAGTCCAAAGGGCAAGTTGAGGATTCTGTACGAGTGTGCGCCTATGGCTATGGTGTTCGAGAATGGTGGGTTTTTATATTGTGAATGACTTATACCATGCTGATGATTGATAGCTGGTGGGCAAGCATTGGATAATAAGATGAGGCGGATGATGGAAGTCGTTCCAGAAGGCATCCATGATAGATCGGGTATTTTCATGGGTAGCTATGACGAGGTTGAAAAGGTCAAGGGATTCCACAAGTAAATATAATAGTGAATTGTTGAGTTCAAAGTAGATACTTAGCTCTCTATGCCCTTACTAGCTAGATAAAAGCACTACTCTTTGTATCCCAGGAAAAGCTAAACTCTAGAGCCACCGACACCTAGATGTTAAAGGTGAACATCGACATGTTCTTCTTTCACTCCTACTCCGTCAGCTCTTCCTATCCCTTACCACCATTAGCATATAAGACATACTTTATGATTTTGCCTGTCCCCAAACTTTCATCCTTCAAGCCAAGGCAGATGCTTAGATTACTGTTTCAGATCTCAACCGTTGAATCATCGCTGCAAGGTTCTTAGAAAGTATTGACACCGCTTGCACGGGTCCGTGATCACAGTTATTATCCTCCCACTAAGCGATGCACCTCGCCCAATCGAGTTCTATCCTACATAATAATCCAACTCTCCTTCCTCTTTCCTGTAATCCACCCGCTCAATCCGCAACAGTCATACATTTCGTACAGACCAACATTGACGGTTTCCCTGCGACCTTCCTGGCTCTAAAATCCGTCCCTCCGCACTTCTTACAAGCAACGACCTCCTCCTCACTTTCGAATGATTCCTCATCACTACTCAACTTACTAACTACACTGCCACCCCTCGCCATCTCAGGTCACATATTATCACCCAGCATACCTGGCTGTTTCGGCGACATCAGTTGGTTCTTCCAGCTGCCGATGTTCCAGAAACTGTAGCTCTTACCGACGCTGTCTACTTTGAGGCTATCTTCTTCATCGTCGATGTTTTGGTAGACGAAGCCCGGGGTGGGAGGCTGAGAGGATTGTGTCGAGGCTGGTTGAGAGGCGTTGGGACTGGGTACTTTGTGGATGCTTTGGGGGGGACTGCTTTCTGCAATACTGGGTGGTTTGGCGAGTGGCGTGCCGCCGTAGGGTTGTTGACGAGCTGCGCTAGCGGAGCTGATGATAGGGCTGGATTGGAATGCACCTTTGTTGATTTTGCCAGGAGATACACTTCTATCACCATGTGATGCGAGATTGTTGTTCCTGCCGCCATTCTCCAAGCTTGTAGTACTAGTAATCGAGTTACGCCATGAAAGGATTTGATCAGAGCTTTGAATGCCAGCACTGGGAAGAGAGCTCTGAGATATCGAATCCCTTCGCGAGTATGACCCCCCACTGCCCTTGGTGGCAATGCTGTTACTTCGTCCAAGCATTTTTTTGGAGAAGCTAGAGCTTGTTTCCCAGTTGTCTTGCCGTCGCTTGAAGTATGCGCAATCTTGTCGAAAAACTTTAATATTGCCCCCGTAGTCTGCTGTTATGATGATATGACCACTCGTATGAGTAGATCGTGCAATGTATGCAGGAGATTCTTCAGGCTTCTTGAGTGCGTGCTCGTTGGTCGACGATATCTTCCTTTCCGGGTCAGTTCCTGGTGGCATGGAAGATGCATTCGATTCCTCCCTGCTCATCAATGTGATCGGAGGCGGGTTGCATAAGTCGTATATGGGATCTCCAGAAGAGCTCAGCAGCCTCCTCGTCTTTGTAGGCGCAATGACAGCAGCAGTCACCATCTCTGCGTGCGCCTCGAACAGCTCGAGTGGCCGCTTGTCTTTGTTCTCTACATCCAGCGTAATAGTAGACCAGATGTATGCTTTCCGATCTTCGCTCCCACAGATAACGTATTGGCCGCAATCGCTGAAGCTGGCATTGATTTGACTGTACGAATTCTCGTGCCCCTTGAACTTCATTTCGAGACTCTTGTCCCGCAGATTGTAGACCCGCACCCGTGAGTCGTTGCTTGTTATAAGCACCTTGATCTCCCCATCTGGATCCTCTGGCGGAGAATTGATAGTACGTATGCCTGTGATTTTGCTGCCTTTTGCATTTTTGCCTCTTGAAGACCGCACGTGGATTTGAGTATGATATTTCAACCCCTCAGTATCATAGAACAGGCATAGGCCGCTTAGTACACCAGCCATCGCAGTCTTTCCATCTGGTGTGAATGCGACCGCAGTTACTAAGACAAGGTTAGTGGAACATACTCCTCCGGGTACCTCTGCGCGGTCCAATAATTGAAATGCTGAATGGAACTGCCAAAGGACCATATGTGCACACAGACTTTGAAATGAGGTTGTCTGAAGGGTCAGAGACAGCTGAAGTATTACACAGCACAAAGCTGATGTGCAATTGACTGGACAAAAAAGCGAATAAGACTACGTACTGAGATCCGGCAACTGGTTCCAGAACGCGACGCCCTTATCCGGTATGCTCCAGAGCCTCAGAATAGAATCGATCGAACCTGCCAGGAAGAATCTATCATCTGTTGGATGGAAAGCAATCGAGGTGACAAAGTCCTTATGTCTGAAAGTGCAAAGGCACTCCTGCCGACTGATATGCCATAGCCGGACGGTCTTGTCCATTGACGATGAAAGCAGGAAGTTATTTTTACTCCAGCTCAGATCCAAAATATCACCAGTATGGCCCTCGAATTCGCGAATCGGTTTCGACCGAAATACAGGCGCACTGAGTCGTTCGCCATCCTCGTCATGTTCATGGGACTGTCTCTCTTCGGGCGTCGATATGACGGCCCATATCCTCACTACCTGATCTCGCCCGCCGGCGGCCAGATACCTCCCATCTTTGCTGAACTCCGTTGACCAGACTGCCCCACTTGTCTTCGGAGAGTTCTTCGTAAGCTTCGCTGGGACTGCCTCAGTGGTCTTTAAGCCCGGCACGTTCTCGTCACTGGCGGAATGCTCCTTTTCGTAGCTCAACTCTTGTGCGAGAAATATGCGATCGAATTCTCGCGACTTCTTATTATGTGCGCGGACCTTGATGTATCGAGGGGGGACTTTGTGCTGGGGAATGTAGCCATTTGCGCCGATCGAAGAAGAGAAAACATGAGCATTCATGCCTTCTGGTCGCTGATCACCAATTTCGGATTCATCGTCGTCCACATCAACTTGTTCCTTTCTCTTTCCTCCGATAATGCTGAAGCGACTCAGAAATGAAACTCCTTTCCTGCAGACTTCATTAGCATATATTGCGCACTAGGCTGCAATCTCATGATTAATGAGCTGGCATAAGCAAGACCCATGCTTGGGTAAGCAGGCTCCAATCGCGAGGATTTACAAGACATGCGACACATGGGACACCCACTTTTTTTCTCTCAAGGGGTTGCTATCCGTTCTGCTGATATCAGACGTCAGCTGCCTACTCTGTGCAGGTTCATCACCAGGACTTCCTGCAGCGGCATTCTCGAGTGTGGGGGAGGTTCGCAGATTCTGTTTATTGTCCGTACTTGCGGTTCCTGACATGAACTGTGTTGCAATGGTTAGTGTATCGGCGTATACGTTTCCAAGCAGTTCCGAGCCCAGCGACTGCCTTTGGTAAAAGGCTCGGTATAAGATGAATAATGCGTACCCTTGAGACTGGATCAACAGCTGTAGAGGGGCGCCTTGAACCTGAAGTATTGCTCCCATCTGTATCATGCGACCCATTGTTCATTGATAGACTGGTGGGGGACGGTACGGCTTTTCTAAGTGATTGAGTGTTGGCTGTAGATGGTTCCAATTAGCTATTCAAGCTCGAACACGCGCAAATACAGGACAACCGCAAGAAGCATTGGATATGTCCACGACTATTTCCCCAGCTACTGCATAGACGTGGGACTGCTTGACTAGGAGTTCACATACCCTCCGACGGAATTGCAGACCTCGGTCTGCTGGACTGACCGCCATCTGTCGTATTCGCTGAGTCTTGCCCTTGACTTGTAGATGACGGATCTGTGACCTTGATCTTCGGTGGTAGAGAACCAGCCATGCTTGTCGAAATCGATCAAATTCTCGAAGCACATGCTTGAGAACTACATGTCCAATGCCTTGGTGTTCTAGGGCTGCGGGTGTCTACCGCCGGAAGCTTAGGCTTTTCCGATCCGTAGGTGAGCTTGGCTGTCGTTAAGGAGTGTATGTTAAGTGTTTCGATTGGTACAACACCATAGATTCTAGCAGGAAAGGCGAAGTCTATGTGCTTGTTGAAGATGCTCGAATCACTTGTCTGGCCTGAGCTGACACGGCTGGTGCTGGGGAAATAGATGCGGCGCAACGCTAGTGCCGTGACGTACAGAAAAGCCAAAAGCCCAAAGCCGTCTTTCTGTTACAGTAAGCGGTGAAGAATGGCAGATTATACTATAAATCAGACTTATTTGGATTTTCGACCTAACCTCCTCCAGATTCATGATTTGACCTGATCAAACCTGAAAATGATCACTCCAACGGAAACATCCGACGCCAAGCATCTCGCCTACATGAAGCAAGCACTCACAGAAGCTAGAAAGTCACCTCCAGCACCCACAAATTTCTGTGTTGGAGCGGTCTTGGTAAACCCTGGGACAGACACAGTCCTGGCTACAGGGTACACGTTGGAATGTGCTGGCAACACTCACGCTGAACAGTGTTGCTTCATCAAGTACGCTGCTGAACATGGTGTTCCCGAAGAGCGTCTGAACGAGGTTCTTCCTGAGAGGAGCGTACTTTATACCACTATGGAGCCTTGTGCTCTGAGGTTGAGTGGGAATCTACCATGTGTTGATAGAATTTCCAGGCTCAGGAAGAGCATCAGGGCTGTATATGTGGGAGTACTAGAGCCATCGACATTTGTGGGTGGGAATGCTGGGAGCCAGAAATTGAATGACGCTAGTATTGCAGTGCTGAGAGTAGTGGGTTTGGAGGATGAAATTCTAACGGTTGCTACTGCTGGTCATGCCAAAAAACCGGAGTAAGTGGAGCGTATGTTGTGGTGTGACTACTTTCAAGAATTTGAGCTTGGCCTGTGTTGCTCTTATCCGAGTACATCATGTGAAGGATGATGTTTCTCCATCAACAGCTAGCTGT
>Ga0181467_101236_pt1 | contig 11152 bp, 12 predicted proteins | sample InSIn5gowninarea_2_FD_119079 | JGI IMG/M metagenome (GOLD analysis project Ga0181467, IMG submission 119079) | Clean room microbial communities from NASA Spacecraft Assembly Facility at Jet Propulsion Laboratory, Pasadena, California, USA -... ... | reverse complement strand
AAGATCTACGATTAGCGAAAGGAACAATTAGTCATAGTATGCCGTACGAGAGAAAAGAGTGCCAAAAAAAAAGCCGCCTTCTGGCGGTGAAACTCCACATCTGGTTCTCGTGCAGGAATTACAACCCGACTTGCTTGCAGGAATTAGAACCTTAGGCACGAGACAGCCCTTTGCTTGAAGGAATAATCACAATGTGGTTTTTCTGCGATCCTGCAACTCTTCGCATGACCCCCGCAGGGCGTTCGAGTCCGTATCTATCGCGACAAGCCTCATCATGATTTCCGCAATCTGCCTCTTGAGCTAAGCTTTCGGAAAATCATGAATCGTTAGGGCTGCTAACACGGTCTATCTGAATTGACCACTGAGCCGGCTTTTGTATGAGGAAAACATTGTTTCGGAAATAATATATACCTTGTAACATTGCGACATCTCCTCCTACACAAATGCACGATCAGCTCGCCATTGCACATCAAATGCACACGCGCAGTGTTCTTTCGTGCATCCGTAGCAGCGTCCCGAGTGATCAATCATGTATATTGCTCGCAAGTGCAGTTGTTTGTTCTTGTACAAGGTGCTACAGAGCCAGAGGCCGACACAGTGAGTCACATGTCGAGGTCACATTTCACAATTGATCATCACAGCTCGGCTCTTGCGCTCTTACTCAACTTACTTGCAGCAATAATTGACAGACCTCTCACATTCATACCGATTCCATGATTCTTGAACCCAGAGCAGCACAGTCAACGGACCTGCAGCGACTTCGGCAGCCACCTACACGCTCAATCCGCTTAGAGCGCGCGCCTTGTTATGACTTGTGATGATGCTGCAAACGAGTATCGCGATAAAGAAGCTCCTCCAAGAGCACTTCCCATGGCCGACGGCGGTAGCATCTCTACTCGGCGAGAACGCGACGACGAAAGAGGAGGATAATGACAAGAACTAGGAACTGAGCGTGCGTGATTCGGTGAGCAATGCGTCGTGAGTGGTGGCAAGCCTTGATTGCCCTCGAGCTTCAATTCGATAGGCTTTCTGAAACATGCGCAATGAGACAACACGCAAAATATGCCCACGGCCACATGATTGCCCCAGCAGCCACATCGCCAGGAGCTGCACAATCATGGTTAAAGGCAAGATGCGCAAAAAGAGTATAGCATGGCGTGCGCTGCATAGCTGAAGCCGACCATCAAGATGCTCAGTGCTTTGCTTCTCAACAGCTTCGTCCCCGATTCAGATTGTGGTGGTGGTTCCAGGATGCTGGTGGCGGGAGGCAAAATTTCTCAATGAACATCAAGTTCGATTGGCATTGCGGAAGCCAGGTCCTGTGTAACACTCAAAGCTAACCCACTGTTGATCAAAAGGCGGAACGTCATCTAAGTCTGCGGTGCGACGTCTTAATGAAGGTCAATTTGACTCCAGTCAATCAGAGCCAGAGCTGCACGACATGCGTATCGGAACTAGGTTATGTCTGACGATTCAAACGAGCAAGGTCGAAGCGGTCGTACGACTTTGTAAGATGGAACAGATCTGGTATGCTGGTTCTTGAGCCGGTGTTGATGATAGACTGAAGGCACCAGATCTCCTGTGGCGCGGCTTGTCCACCGAGAGTCAAGGTGCGCTTGAGACTGATATTGTGACAGAACAGTGTGATCACAACCTGCAGTGCTTGCTGAAGCACAAGTCTCGCCGTCATTGCGGTGAGTAGCTCTCAAGAGAAACATTATGACGCAGGCATCTCTTGTGTCTTGATGCGAGCGTTACCCCGTCGCAATCTAATTTTCCTTGTTCAGAAACCATACTGCTTCGGAACACTGTTGCCAGATCGAAAACGACTGAAGAGCTCCCAAGAAGCGACAGAAGAATCGGCTAAGCAACGCGGAGCACTCGCACCAATTCGATGTTCATGACGTTCTCTGACTGGCGCATACCGCTGTTGTTGTTTCGAGACAAACGTGAAACGCTTCAAAAATGTTCGAGTGTCGTCGTGGACATGCCGAATGTGGAGAATTTGGTGGCGTTCTCTCCTTTTCTGGCTTATTTTACATGCTAAACAACGACAACTGAACATTATCAACATCAGGACAGCAGAGACAGGCATTTCTTATTATATATTGCTTCTTCTATCTAGCAGAAAACACTCTAGCTTCGACTTGTGAAGGTAGGAAATAGTAATCCAGCTCCATGTTCCTCTATCATTCAATCATTCAAGACCAAATGGCTTATCCACCTCAAAGTCAATGTGCGCTGTAGCAGCAACAAGAGGAGCAGTGCCACCCGTGATATGCGAGTCACCTCCGATGAAGTCACCAGGGAAGCCAGGCTTGAAATCAGTGTGGCTCTCCAAGAACTCAACTTGCTTCGCCGTCAACTTGATGCTCAACGCCTTGATATTATCGTGCAAGTGTTCGATTTTGCGTCCTCCAATGATAGGGAAGACATCGACTGCCTTAGCGCGAACATAGGCGAGTGCAATGGTTGTGACGGACTCGACGCCGTGTTCTGCTGCGACCTTGGAGAGAGCTTCGCTGATCTCGACTTCTTGCGGGGTTTGTTCGCCACTGCCCATCATGCTGCGAAGACTTTCATTGTTCTTCTTGCGCTCCTCCATTGCTTTCTTCGACTGGAATTTTCCACTACCTGATCGCAAAGTCAGCACACCTTGTAAAGGGTTGTGTGCCAAGACTGGAGAAGCTTACCGAGGACGTCCCAGGGTGCGAGGGCGATACCGAAGTTGCGGCACTGTTTATTTGTTAATATTGAGGTTAAAATCACCGGTTGAGGGTGAGATAACATACCATGGGGATAATTTCGCGCTCAAAGTCACGAATCATGATGTTCTAACAGAATGTTAAGTATAGAGTAGAAAGATCACGTGTTGTCGTTACTCACCCATCTGCCCTGGTAAATACTGACAGGCGTCTTGTGAGCTTCGATGGCGTATGTCTGCATGGCAGAGACGACCCAAGCAGGTGTGTCGGAGACCTGTCCCATTTGTTTAGCCAAATCAGGTCAAGGAGATTTAAAGTGATCACAGCTTACACCGAAATACAGCACTTTGCCCTGCTCGACCATGATGTGAATGGCATCCATGATCTCCTTGATAGAAGTCGTCCAGTCATGCCAATGAAGGTAGAGAATGTCGACATAATCAGTTTGAAGCTTTGCAAGAGAGTCACGAAGGGAGAGGTGAAGACTCTTCTTGTGGTTTCCAGAGTAGTTGGCGCTGTGGCCACCAGGTCCGATCTTGTAGCTCATGTACTGCGTCGTGAACTTGGCTGGATATAACTGTCAGCTACTAAAGCGCGTCCACATACCTCAGCGATGCACGGGGGGTCGAAGGGTACGTACTAGCAATAACCATCTGATCTCGATTACCCCTCTCCTTCATCCACTCGCCAAGCCACTTCTCACTGTCGTCGTTCTGGTAACCGTTCGCCGTGTCGATGAAGTTACCGCCGGCTTCGACGAAGGCGTCGAGAAGCTTGAAGCTCTTCTCCTTGTCCATGGAACCCATGAAGTCTTTCCACGCCTCACCGATGCTCATGGCACCGAGGGCGAGTGGAGAGACACGTATACCGGCATGCTTGGAGAGAATACGGAGACGACCGAGAGGGGTCTTAGGCTCAGGTGCGGGCTTGAAAAGGTCGGCCATTGTGAGATATTAGTTGTGAGGATGTTGATGTGGTGATGGGCTGTCTGTTAATGGGCGAAGTAGGTGTGACTAGAAGTGGAAGTCGCAAGATTCACAGATATTGGTCAAAGTTCTTCTTGGGAGATGAAGGGTTGAACAGCTGTAGATTAACACTTGAGTTGACAAGACAAAACGCCCATTATATATGCTTTATAATTAAAGTATCTTGCTTCAATGATGATGCGATGCCCATTGGCTCCGAGGTCTTATCCCCGAGGAAAGGCGGGGTAATTCGATGTTGTTGTTGAGGATGGACACAACACGTGGCATGGACAGCACTATCGCCGTGCCAGTCTCAATAATGGGATGGCAGAGCGGAGCACTGTCGCTCACGTCCGGCGGGTTTCTGTCTATCCGAATGTGTCAAGAAGAGATTGAAGCCTGAACAGAACGTCAAGCAGCTACCTTACAGTACCCTGCGAGCAATCCGAGTATCACTCTCGAAAGAATGGGAAAGCGAAGAACATTGGACTTTAGTCTACTTGGCCATTTATCGTTTAGCTCATATGCATTGCGTCCTACGTAATCTCGAATGTTTGTGTAGCTCTCGTCTTGCTCTTTCCCAGCTTGTCCTCGATATCTTCTGATCCACGTTCATTTCACACCACTCTCAACAGTGTGTCTGTTTGCCATATACTCCATATTGCACCCTATGTGCCAGTGAACACAGCCGTGAACCGTTTCCAGCGAGTTCGAGTGTTCATAACCATTTTAACACCTTTGCGTCAATACACAAACTTCAGCACTTTCGTTTCTTCTCTTCAGTGGCTCCGCTTTCGAAGTCATCAGATCGCTTCACATTTTCCCTCACCACACCACATCATAGCTTTTGTCGCCAGCGTCATCCGCCAGGATGCCCTCGTCACCAAAGCCCAAGCCATGCAGACTTGACTCGTTAATACCATCCATCTCCATGCCCATGTTCAGCAATGCTTCATGGCCGACCTCATCATCTCCTGGATGATTATTTGAAGCGCCCATTTGCACATCAGCATCTTGCGCAACTCCTTCGATAAGCGAATCACCAAAGGAGAAGGACGAGTTTGACAATGGCTTAATGACGGAGGTCTGGTTCTGGGTCTCGGGTTCGGGACTCCAGCTACGATGTTCGTTGTGAGTTTGGGTCGGCATGATGGTGAAGGGATCCTCAAGATCAGGCTCGCCGTCAGCATCCGGATCCTCATCCTCATGTTCGTCTTCATTCTCGTCTGATTCTTCGTCGTCAGACATGGGTGAGTCGGTTGTCCCTTCCATGACGGCGCTGCGCCGAACGAGGAAAGCGCCAAGCCAGTGGATGGGGTTATTTGGCCTGATGGAGGATGAGTTAGCACAGAAATAATGGAAGGCAGGAAGGAACTGTGACGAGGGAGTCACCACTGGCGTGATCAACACTTACTGATTTCTTGCAATCCACTTCATCCCATCAAGCAGATGCGGAGTCAACGACTTATTCATGTATCCCCTGACTTGGCTACCATGCGCATATCCAGCTACCTTTGACTTGAGAGGATCACTGAGCTTAGAAGATTCGCTTGTTTTGAGAGCATCTTCCTTGGCAGTTACCTTGGGCACCAGAGGATCCGCCGCATTGATGTGAATGTCCCTGGGACTGATTGTACCTGCAGGATGGACCACGATTGGCGGTGTTGGAACGAGTGCCCAAGTGGGAATGGGAGAGGTGTCTGACTTGCCACGACTGGCACGCGTAGAGTATTTGTGGTGCCGATCCTGTTCGTCGTCCTTCGCGGTTTGCGTCCTTGCTTCAGGGGCAGCTTGAGGCTTTGGCAATGTCTTCCTAGGTGTAGTGCCTTTGCGAGTTGGTGGGACAAAGTCACGTTGCCTCGGAGTGGGTGGTGGTAGCATCGTAAGACCCTTCCCTTTGCCACTTTTCTTTGGCACTGATGAACCAAGAACTCTGGTCGGCATGAGTGGTTGCTTGTATTTGAGTTTGACAATTCGGGAGGGACGTGCAGCAGAGCTAACTGTAGGCCAGACGCGCTTTGGTGGAAGAGGAGACGAGGTTGCGACTGGTGAAAGTTCGGAATAATTAACTGCGACGTGCTTTTTGGAAGACTTTGCAGAACGAAGCTGTGGTTTGCGACGAGGGACTGGATGAGCAAGCTGGGTGGTGTTGTCAACATTGTCGTTTACCTTGCCTGCGTTCACAAGGGTTCGGGCTTTCATTGTGGATGTCTCATCCTCATAGTCGTAAGACCTGCCGCCGGCAGCAGGAGAAGATGACCTTAAAATGACGTGCGGGAGCTTCGATATCGCGTTCATCTGCGGAGACATCTGAGGAGTGCAATTGACGCTTGCAGCATGGCCTTCAGAATTGTCCTCAAACGGAACGACAGCAGAAAGACTTTTGCCATTCCGTTTCCGAGCTGCAACGCTGCTGCCACGCACGGAGGATGATTTCAATCTTCGACTCCTACGGTATTGTGACTCGGCGATGTCAAACGGGTTGGGGACGATTTTGGGTCTCGTCGCGTCTCCAGGGTGGAGATACAGTCGAGGACCAGAGGTGGCTTCGATCTCTTGGACGCCTGACGGTCTTTGGACTGGCACAGGAAGACGTGGAATAGGAATGTGGTGGCCATAAGGCAGTGGCTGTTGATAGTAGAACTGATGAGGTTGATGAGTGTAGAGGGTTTGGGCAGGATGGTGCGAGAACTGAAATTGTGGTCGAGCGTAATCGTGTTGTTGTGGCACTTGACCCTGCCAGTGAGCAGATCTGGGCATAACAACATCTTGATCGTTTGCACCGACGTTGTTTGAGAAGTGAGCGCTAAGGGGTGTTCGAGCTTGATGAGCTTGATGAGCTACAAGCTGGAAGCGGGGGTCGAGATGATGAGGTTGAAAGGGAGCGAGAAAAGCCTGTTGTGGGTTGTGGCTGTAGGGAGATTGAACGTAAGATGAGTGAGCTTGAGCTTGAGCTTGAGCTTGTTTTGGGTCCGGCTCGCGGTTGGTCACTTCCTCTTCTTCATAGCGACGCGCCATGTTTCGTAAGAACTCCATGTTTGAGGTTTCCTTCTTGTTTCAGAGTTGACGTGGATCTGTTTCCTCACGATCTTAGTTGGCAAACAAATTGCTCACCGACAAAGCTCGAATGCGACTTATAATAGGAGCTGCTGTCTAGTATCAACAAGGGCGTATAGCATACTAAGTGGTAGATGCCTGATGAATGTGTGGAACAGGTTGGTGTAAGCGTGAAATTGATTGTGTTCAGCAAACGTGTCAGAAAGTCTTGGCGTAGGCTGGAGATGCAGTTTGCCTGTTTCAAGTTCATGTTTGCCTGTTCGAAAATGGACTTGCTTTTGTGCAGGGTGATGTGATGGTATTGCGAAGGGGTTTCGATCGAGAGTTGTTTTGTTTCAAGTTTGCTCATCGTCCCACGGCCTCTGCTAGTCTGCTCTTTGCGCCACCACTCGCTTTCTCAATTGACTTCAGCACATCTGGCCAACTACTCACTGCGCCATCCACCTGCGCCATAAAACCTGAGCTATTGAGCACGTCTGTGCCTCCAAGTACTACCCTAATGCCAGGAGTACTTGCATTGATCTGTGCCACAGCTCTTGCCTCTTCATAGGTTACACCACCCACGATGAACACAATGATGTCTTGAGGTTTCTCCTTCGGTATCGTTCCCTGGTTATCTAGATAAGGATACGTGGTTGTGGACAGCCTTCCTCTAGTCAAAGACTCGAGTGTCGCAAGTAGGATGGGTGAGTGTTGTGTGTAAACATTTTCAACGCCTTTAAGTCCGCGTTGAATCCTCGTTCGTGCTCCTGAAAGCAGTGCTGTTGGCTGAGAGAATAGATCTGGTATAGCAGGCGTGCCTACATTGTTCGCTGTCGTCGTGTGTAAGGAGCCAGCATATGCCAAGATCTTTGGTATAAGTGAGAGATCTGTTGAAGTAAGAGTCGTGCTGGCAGAGAGCAAATCAATCAGAACATGCGTCGAGTTACTCTGATGATTGTGATATCGCAGAGCATATATCGCCACTAGTCGCAACTTGTTCGTGTCTGGTATCTGCGTATTGCCAATCATTTGTTGTAACGACCTAAGATCGGCTGTGTGGTTGTCTGAGCAGGCCAGACTCTGCTCAAGCTCACTCACATCAAGCAAAGAGTCTGCTCCTACCCGCCGAGAGAGCTCGCCAACAAGCGTGACATGTTTGCTTACGTTGCCAGATAGTTTTCTGAACTCTGGGTAGTCTTCGACGAAGCGTTTCATGTCTGTAACAGATTCCAGTTTGTGAGAATCTGCAGATTTCGACGCGAATTGCTCAACATATGCTTTTGCATTCTCTCCGAGATCGCCGAAGTTGGCATACATGTTCTTCTTGAAGAATGGATCTGAGTCCTGGGCGAGAACAATTTCCTACCGGCAATGATTAGCACAAAAGAAACAGAAATAGAACATGGAGTACTCACTTGCAACTCTGGTCGCACATCTGGTACATCCTTAAGATTCACTCTCCCAGTATGTATTCCAAGTAGCTCATGTACCATCGCCTGATACGTCCACTGGATCAATAATGGAGTCAACGGATCTTCCCTTCTATCAAGCACTAGCAGTATCGGAGGAGTATCTGTTCTCCTGAAGTTGAAGAGCTGCTCTTCCTGGTTCATCTGATATCGCACTTCTGTAGCCAGTTTCTTTGCCATCAAGCTGCTCTTCCCGTATCGAATCAATGGCTTCTTCTTCAACGATAAGAGTAATGCCAGTAGTCCTTCGGTTGATCTTTGCAACAAATCCGAGTTCCACATATCCGGGCTGCTGCTCCAAATCCTTTGCCGAGGGTACGTGAGTTCGAGTGTCATCAAATCGGGGTTAATCACTTGAAAGTCAGCAAAATGCTCTTGTACTGCTCGCACAACCTCATAGTCGTCTGCTTCTGCCAATCGTTCGAGGGAGGATTTCTTGACCACATTGCTGAAATCTTAAGGCCGTGTCAGATGACCGTGGTTATGCTTGTCTTTCATGCTAGCCTTACATAGATTGTATTCTCCATACTTCGGATCTCGTAGCTCATCTATCAACAGTTGTATCGAGTCTGGTGAGGGTCGTACAAAGCATAAGCATCGTAGATGTCGCATGTTCTCTCGTTTTGAGTTTTCCAGGCGACTATCGTTGGTCAGGAAATGTTTATACAGACTGATTGGACGTTCGTACTCTGTGAGGTATACATCGTGGCTAAGGAGAGCAGATTGTGTAGTTGCGGCTGTAACGATCTGGAGCTATGAATGGTGTCAGCAGATACTCGGACGCGTTTATGAATCTTTCGCACAGTCTCACTGTCGAGCAATAGTATCTTCATCTTTGCGCTTGCTGTGCCTGCTGGTCCGTCACCGACTGTCATCATTTTGCTGATGTAGCCAGAGACGGCTTGCATCACGTCCATGATGGCGGAAACTTATAGAAGATACTGTTTAGTGAGTCGCAGAATCTTACGGCAGGCGCACGAGGGAGAAGACAAAGAAGTGGAAAAGGAAGACAAAGTACCAGGTATGGGGATCAATGTAAACAGCATACAGAAGATTACTGATTATTAATGCCGGAGAAGCTATCCCCGCATTGATCGTCCCACGTCATTAGCTCATCCAAAAAAACAACAGGTGTTGTTGTTATTTAAATGTAGTCAACAACTGAAGTGTCTAGCTCATTGCTTCATGGATGACACAACGTGTAAGCTAAGCTAAAGAGACTACGTGATCTCCTACAGCATCTCGTGATCCTGCTCTAGGATGCTCCCCTTTATCAATGCTCGTGAGTGCTTGTCTGGTTGAGTGACCATAGTAGAGCAAGCTAATCCCGTCACAGCTTTCATATGGCTTGAGGACAAGATGGGCGTGGCGCCCGAGCCTCGTGAGTATTGTGTCAGAATCTTGAGGAAGGCATACCACTAAGCTCAATCCCGTAGTCAAGCTCGTCTTCACCATGATCCTTTCCTACCCACTCGCAGGCATTCTCAAACGAATTCCAGACTCTCAACCCTACCAAAAGAACCTCTTCAGCATTGGCGTTTCTCTATTCTACCTCGTCGGTGTATTCGATCTCTGGACAGGCATGCGTACACTCCTCATCAGTTCCGCCGGAGCATACCTCATCGCTCGTTATGTCCAAGGTCCATACATGCCTTGGCTAGGCTTCGTCTTCCTAATGGGCCACATGTCTGTCAGCCATATTCAACGTCACTACGTGAACAACCCAGATCTTGTCGACATTACTGGCGCACAGATGGTGCTCGTCATGAAGCTCACCGCTTTCTGTTGGAATATTCATGACGGTCGTCTACCAGATGAAGAGCTTGAAGACGTTCAGCGCGATCGCGCACTGAAGGAACTTCCGAGCCTTCTCGACTACGCCGGATATGTCCTCTTCTTCCCTTCGCTCATGGTCGGTCCAGCCTTCGACTTCGTTGAGTACACTCGCTGGCTCGAGACAAGCATGTTCGATGTCCCAGCAGGCACCGACCCAGCAAAAGCACCAAAGACACGCAAGAAGAGACGGATACCACGCAGTGGCACTCCCGCTACACTGAAGGCAGTCCAAGGTGTTCTCTGGATCGTGGCTTTCCTCAAACTGTCCGGCTGGTACTACAACGATCTCGTGATCGGACAAGAAAGTCTCAAATATGGTCTCCTTCGTCGCATTTTCAATTTGCATATGCTAGGCTTTGCTACTCGTACCAAGTACTACGGTATTTGGTTCCTTGCCGAAGGTTCATGCATTCTTTCTGGCATTGGATACAAAGGCCTCGATCCTAAGACTGGTCGGCCAGACTGGGATCGTCTTCAGAATGTCAATCCTCTGGCCATCGAACTGGCGCAGAATAGCAGAGCGTATCTGGGTGGCTGGAATATGAACACGAATAATTGGTTGAGGAACTACATGTATCTGAGAGTGACGCCGAAAGGGAAGAAACCAGGTTTCGTTGCGAGCATGTGCACGTTCGTGACAAGCGCATTCTGGCACGGCTTCGAGCCGGGTTATTACATGGCTTTTGTGCTGGCAGCTTTCGTGCAGACGGTTGCGAAAAGTGAGTAGCTGTCTCAGCCCACCAACCTCTTTCCTCTTCAAGGCCCACCTACCACAACGCGACCAGACTAACAAGATGCAGATACACGCCGCCACGTCCGTCCTCTTTTCCTATCACCAACTGGCGCACCTTTGCCCAGCAAACGCTACTACGATATCTTCAGCTACATTGCCACTCAGCTCGGATTCTCTTTCACTGTCGCACCTTTCATCCTCCTCTCCTTCTGCGATTCTTATATTTGCTGGCAACGCGTCTACTTCTACTGTATCATTGGAGTTGCTGCATCGCTTGGCGCATTCGCTAATGGCAGTCCTGTAAAAGTATGGCTGAAAAAGCGTGTTGCTGCACAGAATAAAGCGGCTGGTTCCTCCAGCAAAGAGGGAAGTGGAGAGTTGAGTGAACACGGCAAAGGTGCGCCA
>Ga0181467_101235_pt1 | contig 11166 bp, 13 predicted proteins | sample InSIn5gowninarea_2_FD_119079 | JGI IMG/M metagenome (GOLD analysis project Ga0181467, IMG submission 119079) | Clean room microbial communities from NASA Spacecraft Assembly Facility at Jet Propulsion Laboratory, Pasadena, California, USA -... ... | reverse complement strand
CGTCAGATCGGGTGAATGAACAGGTGTAGGTCTCGTAGATTGTTGTCGACTGTTCGGTTTCGAACTACGTAGTTCAAGTAACCTCTTGTTGTAAGTGTTCATCAATATTTTGTCTTGTGATAGACTCATGACCTCGTGACGCGTGAGTACTTTTGCTCGTGGTGCTTTGACGATGTCGGCATTCTTCGTGCTGTTGTCGTTCTTGTCGAGATACGTAAGGTTGATATCGCTACCTGATCCTATGAACCCTACAGGCGGTGCAACTTCAACATGTGGCAACGATTTGACTGTTGAAGCAGGATGCCAGGAACTCCTACTGTTCAGGGAGGCAGATGGACCTTTTGAAGCTGTGATCATCATCGGACGAGGCTCTCCAGGATGTTTGTGAGCTCTTGCATCGTGTTCTTGAGGCTGCTGTCGATAGTGAGTATTGGTCAAGAGGAACAACGGTCGTCAACGCCGCATCCAGCATAAAGCTTGCACGATATCTCAGCATAACATACCCTTACAGAGCTTCTCGATCCAGTAGTTCGTCTCAGCGGTGGTTGGCTCGGACCTGCCATTGCTTGAGCGTTAGTCGATCAGCAAATGGTTCTTACAGGTTGGCTCAGGAACGTCAGAACCCGTCACGCATCCAGTCAAGATCAGCCTATGGTAGAGAGGAACGAACTGTGCGGAAATGTACTTCAAACAGAGCAGAGCAGAAGAGAGGCAGATAGATGCGCAGCTTCCGAGCATGTATATCCATGCGGTGCACTTTGCAAAAAAAGGATATCAGTCGCAGCGACATCTTCTTGTGCAACTCTTCCAGCCTGCTGTTTTCGCAACGGTGTATTGTGCTTGTACACAATATGCTTTACGCTGCAGTACTTTCGGGTTGAGCTGTCCAGTGGGTGTTGGTGTATAGGTAACCGCTTGCCTGGCGCCTCCTGAATCGGTTAGTAATGTTTTTTGAGTCATAATGTCTATGTATTCGAGTAGGTAACAAGAGATACAGCTGAAGATAAGAGGGAACACATTTCGTTTGAACGAGTGATGAGATTGGATACGGTAGCCTATGCAACAGTGCCTGAAGATACGATAAAGGCGGTGATTAGAATTGCTTTGAGAGGAATATGTGTAGCCAGTCATGGGCGGATAAAGCTGTGGAGGTAGCTCGCGTGGTAGTCAACGGATCGACATAGTCTCGACGTCAATACCGGCGCCGACAGGGTATCTGCCTTGCTCTTGAATGCCTTGCATGTTGTGGCTTGATACAACTCTACCAAATCTGTCCAGAACAGGCATACGCAAAGATGGATACGAAGCTGTTGCTGAATGTCTGCTCACACTTCCGCTGTAGAGATGCGGACGCACGCGCAAGTCCCGCAGTCTTGCATTGAGTTCCTTGATGTGCCATTGGGCGGAATTCTCCTGTGGATCGCCTGGAGGTAGTCTTGCGAGTGGTAGCTTGCCAATCTGACCTTGTCCTAGGCCTATCAGCTCATCGGTCCCGAGTTCCATAGCACCTCCTGATCTAGATCCTCCGCCTCTGATGGTGATCGTAGAATTCGCAGGCCGTGTAATACTGGCTTTCACAAGCGATGATTTCATACTTGAAGCAGGTTGCCACGATGATGCTCTGCCTCTAGTAGCTGCTGAATTGGTTAGAGAAGCAGGTGTTGACATTTTGGGACGAGGTTGTTGATGTTGCTCTTGTCCGGAGTTTCTCCGATGTCCGGTGTCCGGTCGTCGTTGCTGGTATGATACGTGTTCAATACGTCAGTGAGGGACAGGGATCAACGACCATGACATCGCATATCCAACAAGCGCAGGTTCGTACATACCGTTACAGAGCTGCCTGATCCACCATTCCGTTGCCAGAAGAGCCATTTGGAATATGGCATAGATCAAGCGCTCTTCGAGTAGGCGGTTAGATAATCCGAAGCGTGCCAGGCTCTGGTGGAACCGTACGGACGACAGCTATGTCGCAGTGTTTGCGATCGAACAAAGAGGGTGACGGAACAGACAGGAGAGCGAGCGAGAGACGGCAGTAGGTCTCGCTGAAATGCGATGCAATTGGTACAAGGATGTCATCCGAATGTTTGGTGATCGTGTCGTATCTATGGATTGTAAGTTGTGTTGGTCTGTCCTCCTAGCTACGTTGCTTTGTCCATGTCCAGGTATCACTTTGGAAGGGTGCTCTCAATCAGCTCCAATTCGCTGTAGCAGGAGCTTAGCACAGTCACAACTGTCGCAAATACGGTTGGAGAAGCGGAGGGACCGTGACAGCAACAGTTACTCGTCAATATAACCCGCTGTTGCACATCAGTCTCAGTTATGAAGTCGGTTGAAAACACTTGATTTCCAATCTCGCTATTCGAGCGCTATGAGACCGTCTCTGTCCTTAGCGATCGCTACGACGAGCTCCTACCAGCTGGACTACGATTTCGAGGAGTCTTCGTTGTAATGGCAGCACCTGCAGCAGCCGGAGCACGATTTGGGGATCCTCCACGAGAGGGGTCCGGAGAAGTATGTTTCGATGGGTAGCCTCCTCCGGGATTGTATGAGGGAGTGGGATGCCGGAATCGACTAGAATTACGAACTTCTTGCGAACGTAGCTCGAAAAGCTCGTCCTTCAGAAGTTTGGAATGTATCGAGTCTGATGATGTGATATGAGGGTAATCGGCCCTGCTAATGAGTGCAGGAGGGAACTGTTCGATCCGTTCTGTTGTATCGGAGTTGAGATAAGTCTTAGCAAGCTCCACATGCGGACGTGTCGGACCAGGTCCGGGTACCGCAGGACGACCGTCCTTTTGTCTGTACATACCAATAGCGAATCGGCTAGGAGGCTGACGATCAAGCTTTAAGCTTGCGAGTGCTTTGGTTCCCTGGACAGGTGAGGTACTCGAAACCGTCTGCGCTCCCGGTTGGGGGTTACCTCTCCAGGCTAGTAGACCGCTATTGAGACCGTTGATTGGGCTTTGTGCAGTGCGTTGACGTGGACTGAAAGACGTCTGTTGCTGTTTGTTGGAAACCATTGCGCTTTGTCACTATAAGCCCAGAGTAGCAAGTTGCAATCGGGTAGTAGTCAAAGCAGAAGCGACCAGAGGGGATGGATGGATGAATGGATGAACGGATTTACGGTACGACGGGAGGGTGCATCGCCTACTCTGTGTAGAACGGTGCGGGTCCGAGGGGGATACCGAGATGAGCATATCATGGAGGATGTTCAAGGTAGCATGCCCAATATGCACCGCGTACCGTTCAGCCAATCGTATAACACGACGAGTTGTGTGCTTTTGAAATGTGACATGAGCGTGTTCTACCCGCAGATGAATGGCTTCCGCTAGTGACATTATGCATCAGTGATCGCTTCGATGAGCAACTTAAGCGTGACGATACCGCTTGTCCAGAATAACACCTCGCACAGAATGTAGTCAGTCCCTTCTGCTTACTACTCGTTAACCGAAACGCCTCATCATCAGCTTTCGTTAGTTTGATGTGAATGCAGCCTGTACCGACCTACTCCTGGGTGAGTAGTTGCGGCCAATCTCACAGCACAGCATGAGGCAGATAATCTGTCCGCGAGAAGGTCTGATTGAGTGTCGTGCAGTACTAAGGGTTTCCACCACTGCCGTTGGCCGCTACGTGTCTCCACCATCAGCTTTCGTCGGTAGGTGAAGTTAGCTTATCTATCGATGCAGTTAGTATCCATGACCCATGTAGCATGTATACCTTCCTTATACGATACATCAGTTAGCATCCGAGCCCATAGTCCATGGTCAACGCTGCTGCTTTGGTGCCTGAGATTTGCCCCGTGAATGAGAAGCCCCAACCAGAAGATATACCGTCCTCTCTCAGTCTACTACCAACCACAGCTATACCATCTACAGTACACTCACCACAGTAGTGACCTTCACTCAGACAACCATGTCGACCCTATCACCATCAGACGCTACTGCCAATGGAAGCCATCAGGAGAGTGCTGCTGGTAGAAGAACAAGGGGTCACTCTGCAATGGTGAGTTCATGCAAGCGATACGATAGAAGAGAGGATGGATACACTGCTGCATGTACACGTATGCTACGGTTGTCATCGTGCTGCTATGCTATTCTAGGAGATTGAGCGAGCAGAGATGGATCACCATCCAGCACGTTCGCTGCAGACAGGATACTTGTGTAGCAAGGTCATAGCTATATATCCCATCTTCTGCACCTCTTACGACATCCTACACGCAGGTTTATGGATTCATACTGACTCCCATGACTCTCACTCGTGATTCCGACTTCATCTCATCGCCATTGTCGTCATGTTCCTGTACCTTTGGCCCTCCGACTGCGACTTCGACAACAATGACCACTTCTTTCGCTGTGGTGACGCGCTATAGGACTTCAAATCAGCCGCTACTGGTATCACAGCGAAAGCTATGCGATCAGAGCTCAACAAGCTCGTACAGGGCATCAAAGAGGATGATTACAAGCAGGTGCGTCTCACGCGCAACGAGAGAGTCGCAAGAAGCGTGGACAAACGAGTCGCTGATGTATGTGCATTGTGTACGCCCTTCACAGGCCTTCGAAGCGGAGATGCAAGGATTCTTCCTCCTCTTCAACCGCTACCTTACGGAGAAGGTCAAGAAGACCGCAATGTGGGTGACCAATACCATACTGAGAGCTCGCAGTATACTCACATCCATCATTTATCAGCGAATGGGACAAGATCAACCCACCACGCGCAGAACAGGTAGTCGCTTACAACAGTATTCCCAAGAACACCGATCCAAGAATCCTGGACAAGCTTGCAGTACTTAAGCTTAACGGTGGTCTCGGTACCACTATGGGTTGCGTTGGACCTAAGTCCGTCATTGAAGTTAGAGAGGGTATGACCTTCTTGGATCTCAGCGTTCGACAGATCGAGGTTGGTCGATTTCCACGACTCGCAGATGGGAAAGGAGTGTCTGAGCTGATGCCTTTGTATTCGGATAGCACCTAAACTCCGCACATAACGTCAACGTACCCTTCATCCTCATGAACTCCTTCAACACCGATGATGATACTGCCAGAGTCATCCAGAAGTACGCTAACCGTGAGTAATGACTGCAAGACAAGGCTGTACTGCGGGCAAAAGCTAACTGTATGCATGTCACACACAGACAACATCGAAATCATGACCTTCAACCAGTCACGCTATCCCCGAGTCAACAAGGAGAGCAACCTGCCTTGCCCACGGAGTGCGACTGAGGATCGTGGACTATGGTACCCACCCGGTCACGGTGATCTGTACGATGCGCTCTCCAACAGTGGACTCCTCGACAAGCTCCTAGCAGCCGGTAAAGAATACATCTTCGTATCCAACGTCGACAATTTGGGAGCTACCGTCGATACCGATATCCTGCAACACCTCATCGACTCTCAAGCTGAATTCTTGATGGAGGTCACAGATAAGACTAAAGCGGATGTCAAGGGTGGTACACTCATCGACTACGAAGGTTCAGTAAGACTACTTGAGATCGCTCAGGTTCCCAAAGCTCATGTTGAGGACTTCAAGAGTGTTCGAAAGGTGGGCACTGGAAGTATCCTGTAGCAGAGCGTACATCATAAGCTGAAACCCCTGATACTATCACTCGCAGTTCAAGATCTTCAACACCAACAACATCTGGCTAAACCTACGTGCCATCAAGCGTATCATGGACGGCGAGGGAATGGATCTCGAGATCATCGTCAACGAGAAGACTACCGATGCAGGTGAAGCCGTCATTCAGCTAGAGACAGCTGTCGGTGCTGCTATCAAACACTTCAAGAACGCTCACGGTATAAACGTACCACGTTCGAGATTCTTGCCCGTAAAGAGCTGCTCAGATCTTCTGCTCATGTAAGATGCGAAGTCCTTGGTCTGCAACAAGCTATCTGCTGACGATATTCTTCTTTATAGCACATCCGATCTCTATGACCTGAAGCACGGTCAGCTCGAAATGAGTAGGTTCTCAAACCATCTTGATGCAGCTTGAAGCCCCAGTCTGACATACTGCCCGTCTGCACTCTTTACAGACCCCAACAGAATGTTCGGATCCACACCGGTCATCAAGCTAGGTGATCACTTCAAGAAGGTAGCAAACTACCAGAAACGTTTCAAGACCATCCCAAACATCATCGAGCTCGATCACCTTACTGTATCAGGTGATGTAAACTTCGGAAGACACGTTACTCTGCGTGGTACCGTCATTGTCGTCGCCAACGAAGGTCAGAAGATCGACATCGCAGATGGCTCCATACTCGAGAACAGTGCGTGAAATTCGCTTGGTCCTACCTGTCGAACGTAGTGTGTCCTGACTCATTTGTTGCTTCTGCAGAGCTGGTCGCTGGAAACCTTTCTATCATCGAACACTAGTTTCGGAAAACAGTCTCGCAACTATTCGCGCAAATCTATGTTTTCTAAATATCGTTCCTTCGTGTACCTGTCTGTGGAGATCCCTGGTCAAAAGCATACCTAGTCATGCAATGCAAACTATATTGCAAGATAGCCAATTGTCTCCCTGGCGAATGGGATAAGCCATACCGGACATCGTTGCGTAGTGTGAAGAACAGACTATAGCTATGTACTTGTGATAGCACTATATCGTACCAAATAACTTTTGCCAATGTTACGGCTTGACTTCACCGATTGCTGTTGATTACCCATAAATACTGCCCAGCAACCCAGCAAGAGGTTACTTGAACTACGTAGTTCGAAACCGAACAGTCGACAACAATCTACGAGACCTACACCTGTTCATTCACCCGATCTGACGAGATCAGGAAGAACTTCGATGAGAGTCTCTCCTCATCTAGCTTCACTGGCCAGTCTACAAAGTCCCCATGGTTCAATGAGTCGCACGGGCACCCACACACGTAGCGCCAGCTCTAGCCGCAACAAGCAGAGGAGAAGAGAAGAGTCCCCTCTTGGACTTGGCATAGGCAATATGTCACTTTGAAAGCCTCTAGTCGCGGTCTATACCGTAGGAAACGGAAGCCATTTGAGCATTGCCTGTTTCACGACGGGCTGAGCGATACCACATTTTCCGAATGGTCGCAAGAAGGCGTGTCTCATTTAAGTATTCCGAGGAAAATGCTTTCGGAACTGATCCAGTGCGTAAGGACAGGTCTCACACAAGTTCAATAGTCCTCCTTTGTCAATTGCGATCTATTTGTTTCTGACTACCAGATCTATTACACCGCAAAATCTTGTCCGTGTCAGACTAACCGGGTCTTTTCTGTGACTTCATCGGATTGTTGTTGTGTTGGCTTGGTATTCGTATAGGTTTTAACTGTATATCACCATTCCCTCGTTCCCTTCTCTTTATGAAAGTAGGCCATCCTTTCAACGACCTTCTACCCTAATCGGATCCACCGTATCCATTATCGCCCCAAAAAGTACTAGCGATACCGACGGTTGCCAGGAACGCGTTTACCCAAACACCAATACCCATAGAGGTATTGTAGTGAGTTTCACGTTTGTAGTTCTGATAAGCTCCGTACGCTGTAGTGAGGTGGTGGAACACCGTAATTAGGATTATCGATGTTGATACTCTTTTTGAGATTTCTGCTTTTCCCCGTCCACTCTTGGTTACTGCTTTGCCTGATGTATTGTCATTTTCGGTGACAGAGACGCTGTCGCCCCATTTGGATGAAGGAACAGCGAATGGATCTCTTGGCCATGGTACGGCAGAGGACAACGCTACGAGTACTCCACCGAGCGATATCAAGCCCCATGCATCGTTGTGTACGTTGTACACTTCGAGGTCTGCAAGTCGCTCATCGCAGTTAGCTTGTACTCATTTCGATAGAATAGTAATTTACCATTGGTTACTAGATGACGTTGTACGGGAGGACGGAACCCTTTGAATTGTCATCCGATAGAAGAAGTCAGTCATGGGATGACCTTCACATGCGCTACGGATTGACTTACACCCCACTACCATCTCAGGGTCCCAGATCCTGCAACCACCACGTACGGTGTACCACAGTGCAGTTCCCCAGCAGTAACCATGGAAGAGCTGCGATCATCCATCAGCGTCAGTGGGAAGACGATGGTAGGAAGATGCAGAGAGTGGGAGAGATAGACGTGGTTTTGAGCAACGAGTATATAGCCTGAGGAAGTGTGGAGGACATACTGTTCTGTCCATTTCGTGCTATCTTTTTGAGATGAGCAGGACTCTGTCGGCGATGGTTTGCTCTTGAGTAGGCACAGGAACGATGGCAGTGTAGTACAGTTGACTGATGACGAGACTGGATATATCGAGATGGAGAGAAGAAGAGAGAAACGTCGTGAAGCTATACTTGAATATCAACAAGTCTTACGCGCACTGTAATGACTTCATCGCCGCACCCAAGGAGATGCAATAGGGATCGTCGCACAGTGCCTATTGGTGGGAATTGCGGAGACAAACTCGATCACACGGCAGAGCAATCGCGCGTAGAGAGCAAGTCGCGTCATTGAAGGACTGTAGTCAGCTTTGGACAGCGTAATTCAGGTGACATGCTCCAGTACCGTAGAACGGGGATGCGAGTTGAAGATGCTCAGATTGATTGATGGATACCTTCGCTCCTCTCTCTTTCTCTTGTCGATCTCGACCGTGCCGAAACGTCCTGATTGGACAATCTAGCGTGCTGCAGTCAGCTTACACCTCCTCTCGACCAATATGAATCCAGCATTCTCTGCCGACCTCGCGTGACTACCGTACTCGATCCTTTCCTTCCCTTTTCCTGCTCCGTCTCATCTCATCGTTCTCAAGCGTTGCTTGTTCAGCAGCCTTCCATTGGTTCTACATACAGCGCACTGACCATCTATGTCCCTCTCGTATCTTCTATTCTCTTCCCTTCCCATTGCTTCCAATCCAACATGATGGACCGTTGAACTAAAGAGACTGACTAATTTGGACACTGTCAGGAGGTCTGCTTGAGCTTTGGTCCTCCTGCGTGGTTTGTTTCCTTGAATAGCAACAGGGCAAACGATGGGTCTGTGCGCACTTTACTGATTCCCTGGCATGCACGCTTAACACGACTGCGGTCATATCGGACTAACAAAGGGAAGGTGTCCGTGAGAATTCTAGTTCTTGGCCGGAAGGGATCCGAGTGGACCTAGAAGGCGACGGTTGTATTGTGTGGTCTGTACATCTCCTTCGGGCATGCCAATTCAACGTGTCTGTCTATCTTTGGGGATAACTTACGGTACCCTTTTCCCCTCTTTCTCTCCCTCTTCCCCTTCCACTGTCGTAACTGATACGCTACACTACCCACATAGCCATATCCATCACTCTACTCAAGCATATAAACAGCATCTTGCATCTTGCACCATGCTATCCCTACTCCTGTGCATCCTCATCGGTGCATATGCCGCTATAACAGTAGCCGCACAGGCCGTGTGTAGATTCGTTCCCTATATAGCACTGACTATGACGCTCACTGACTGTACTCGTTGACAGACTATAAACACACCAGCTTCGATAGTACAGTGTCAGCCAGTCGGTGAGTGCGATGACTGCCAATACTGTAATGCAGGGTAGACGACTCACGGTCCCCCTCTCTTTCTCCTTGGCTTTTCTTGATTATACAGCTATCACATACCAGGGTGGTACAGGTCCATACTTCAGTATGTACACACTCTTTACATTGCTAGACTGAACGCACATGCTAATACACGTATCATTGCAGTCTCGGTCCTTCCAGGTGGAAATACTCAAGCTGCAGCCTTGGAACAGCTACCACAGCAGTCTAGTGCTGGTGTATACACTTGGACTTGGTAAGTGCAGCGATTATCCCATGCAACCGAGTAAGGACTGATGTCCTGCATGCCGTCATTAGCAACATCGCTGCTGGAACTTCCATATCGTTCAAGGTCGTCGACGCTAGTGGTACTCCTAACTACTCTCGTGAGTCATATCGAGTAATGCTCGAGAAGCGTGGTAAATTGACCTATATATATGTACGCGCATCACAGAGTCAGTCACAATCCAGAGTTCTCCCGAGTAAGTCTCTTTCATGCATCAACAGCGTTACGGAAGTCTCGTACTGATGCTTCTCTGCACGCAGCTCCTCATGCTTGGGAACCTCGGCATCGGGAACAGCAGTAGCTGGAACATCTTCTCCGTCTTCAGGCTCCTCATCTAGTGCATCCCGTGCTTCCTCTTCCTCTGCTTCATCCAGTGCAGCAGCAGTAGCTGGAGCTAGTACCTCTTCACGGGCATCCTCTACTGTCCCTTCTACTACTGCATCTAGCATGGCCTCTTCCTCATCTTCCTCAGCTGCTGCACCCGCTACCACTTCATCTGCCGCATCTACATCTTCCGGATCGACAACTTCTACTGCTCCTACGACTTCGGCTAAACCCAATGCAGCTTACATCTATAGAGCAAGTTGGCCAATCGCTGCTATCGTAGGATTGGCAGGTGCTGTCTTTGTAGCTGCATAAGGTGGGAAGTACAGCAGCAGGTGGCGCTGTGTGATCGCAGAATGTCTGCGTAAGCATACAGGACGTTCGGAAGATGTGAGAGGGAGGATCGAAGGGGGAAAGGTAGTAGTGGAGATATTTTCGTGGTTGTCGTCTGTCAGCTTGGGATAATCTGAGGGAAAGGTTATGATTTAGTTGCTTTTTAGCATAGTCATAAGTCCAGTAGTCGTTGTAGTCCTCCAAATCTCATCTCGCTAATTAGCAAAACCTTGTCGTTCTACTACTCCGCTACGATTACACGCAGATCGCACTAAGCACTCGCATAAACGCTCGCTATCTGATCTTCTCCCCTTTCTATCTGCACAGGCATAACAGCGTGTGTTCCACGATCCCCAGGATGGACCCAATTACTCCGATCTGGTATTACATGGTTGCGCTCTTCCCTCGTCTATGTATCTCTCTCTGTCCTGTCGGCAATCCTTCCTATCCCTTTCCATTCCATCAAGCTTACTCGCAATCCAGCAGATTCCCAACGATAGCCATGGTATAGCTTCCACCATTAGTCCTTGCAACATCGTCCATCGTAAACATCTTATTGAACATTCTACATCCTATCGTCGGTTCTCCCGCATGTACTCCTGCACTGTCACCTGTTCTCACTGGGGAAACATTACCAGCTAAGAAAGCTGCTTGACACGATTGTTTCATTTTTCCCTTCTGTGAAAGAGTGGTGGAAGCTATACCATGGCTATCGTTGGGAAT
>Ga0181467_101234_pt1 | contig 11171 bp, 9 predicted proteins | sample InSIn5gowninarea_2_FD_119079 | JGI IMG/M metagenome (GOLD analysis project Ga0181467, IMG submission 119079) | Clean room microbial communities from NASA Spacecraft Assembly Facility at Jet Propulsion Laboratory, Pasadena, California, USA -... ... | reverse complement strand
GCGAATGGTGACCTTGGTAATACGGAACTTCTACATCAGTTTACAGAAGATGAAGTGATTCGTGGTGAACACACTACGCCAAACCACACCAATGATCCATACCTCAGGTCAATCGTACCCCGATCTTCTAGTGGTGGAGGTACACTATCCACACGATCGGTACTGTCGACTCCCAGAACGTCAGACCAGCCCAATAGTAGAGGTGTCAGTCCTGGACCAGGATTGTACTCGTCTTATAAAGCAGACCAGCAAGACTTATCAGCAATGGCAACACACATGCGTACAGCAGCTCAAATGCTCACCCAACTCGACATCAGTGGCGCTAAACGACCAAAACAAGAAGTAGAAGCAATAAAAGCAAAAATCATCGCCAGCATGCAAACACTCGAAGAACAAAGCTTCAGCGAATCGCAACGTCCCAGCTTTGACACAATCATGGCCAATGTCCAATCAAGCGGCACTTCAAGTCCTGCAGATCTAGAAGAAACACTAGACGTCGACCCAACAACCGTCACCGGCGCCGGCGCAGCACGCATGGAAAACGACCAAAAGACCGGCGGTGTCCGACGAAAAGGCGATCGAGACGACCCCAGCGCCGCCATGTTCGGCGAAGATTGGAACACCAAGCGCGAACGCATCCGCCGCTCCTCGCCCTACGGCCGCGAACCAAACTGGGATCTCCTCAGCGTCATTGTCAAAACAGGCTCCGATCTCCGCCAAGAAATGTTCGCAACACAACTCATCCGCATCTGCGCCAAAATCTGGGAGGACGCTGGCGTAGGCGTTTGGGTTAAGAATATGCGTATCCTCGTGACAGGCGAATCATCCGGCCTCATCGAAACAATCGCAAACGGCGTGTCTCTGCACTCCCTCAAACGCTCGCTCACCCTCGCCACGATAGCATCGGGAACTAACCCCCGCAAGCGCATCGCGACGCTGAAAGACCACTTCGTTCGCACCTTTGGCGACCCAGATACCGCTGCGTACAAAGCCGCTGCGGACGCGTTTTGTCGCAGTCTAGCCGCCTACAGCATCCTGAGCTACATCTTGCAGCTCAAAGACCGGCATAACGGCAACATCCTGATTGACAGCCACGGCCACATCGTGCACATCGACTTTGGCTTCATGCTCAGCAACTCGCCCGGGAGCGTGGGCTTCGAAGCCGCACCTTTCAAACTGACGCATGAATTCGTGGACGTGCTTGGTGGGCCACAGAGTCCGGATTTCGAACAGTATAAAAGTCTGTGCAAAGAGGCGTTTGTGGCGCTTAGGAAAAGCGCGGAGGGTGTTCTGAGTGTTGTTGAGATGATGGGCAGAGAGAGTAAGATGGCGTGTTTTGGAGCGAATGGAGCTGTTGTGGTGGGCAAGGGACAGGAAGGGTATGTGACGGGGCAGTTGAGGGGAAGGTTTGTGTTGCAGTTGAGTGAGAAGGAGGTTGGGGGTTTCGTGGAGGATTTGGTGGCGAAGAGTTTGGGGAGTTATTATACGCGCTTGTAAGTCTCTTTGTGCTTTGTTGGTGTGGTGCGATCCAGTTTGTGGCGATAGTGCTAATCTGTGGGGTGTAGGTATGATACGTTTCAGTATCGAACACAGGGAATCTATTAGATGGAACGAAAGTAAGGGGAAGAGAGTGGCTGCTTCCAGTGCAACATCGGACACGAAGTTACTGACAGATATGATATGGATGTTATCTTAAGAGAAAAGAGACAATGGATGGCGACCTATGATGGAATTAAATGCATTGTATAGACGCATGATGATGGATGGACGTATTGGACGATAAATCTAGTGGAATGGCATGGCACATATTTATAGACGCAAAGGTATATTCTAAGTATATGGTCGAAATGAGACTGGATGCATTACAAAATCAGCATGACGGATGATTGAAAGAATACCTACTGTATTGCAGTGACCGTAGTCTGATGGCTATAGTACAGTCACATTTTTCTTGATCGAACTGGCGTCCTGGGCTGGATGATCGGGTGCTGTTATAAAAGTTTTTGAAGCGAGTGTGGCTCTACAGAGACGCAGATGTCGTATTGGGATTGATCCGGTTTTGCCAAGGTGAATACTAAAAATCAATCGACTTGTTTAGCCATTGTGGATGTTGTGCTTACGTCTCAATCAGGAGAAAGAGCTTGCCGATGTAAAGTTATGAGCGAGGAAGCGTGTTGGTCTTATAATCTTTTCATTACATTATCAGTAGAATTTTGCTACTACCTGCAACTATCAAGTGTTGCGATATGTTCAATCTCTGAGCTTCTATAATGCGCAAATGCATATAATTGCGTGTATCCATCCCTACTCAAATCTTCTTGATTCAAGGAATCTTCCCATTCCAGCTAGACACAAAAGAAACGCCCTGACCCTTTATACAAAGTCGCCAACCATGCACTTCGTTCATTCCCACCTCAAAGGTCCTCACCACCACCCAACACAACCTGCGGCACAACCACGGCACCACCGCCCCTCTTAAACAACACAGTCGCAGTCAAACAAGTAATCTTCTCATTATCCTTCGTGTACACATCCGCAAGCACCGTGTACTTTCCAGGCGGAATCTCCTTGGGCAACTGCACCGTCTTGCTGAGCGTCATCTCACCCTTCTTCAGAGGACACTTGAGATCGACTTTGTCGGCTTGTTCGCACAAATCAACTTCTTGGTTCAGAATGCGGATGAGACCGTATTTGACTTGGATGTGGACTTTGGCGCCTTCGTCGATGTCGGTGGAGAGGGTGCCTTGGGCGGAGATGACGAGGTCGGTGCCGCTATGTGAGATGTGTTAGAGTTGGTGCAAAGTGTGAATGAGTTGAGCAAACAGTGGTGGACTTGGGCTTACGCAGATGGTGGGTTGGGGTTTAGATCGACGTGGTCGATGCTGAGGATGTAGTCGGATGGGTTGGCGCAGTAGAGGAGAGGGTTCTCGCCGGGAACTGGGAGGGGGTCTTCATTGACGTTGATGGAGTTGCCAAAGACGGAGGGGAATGCGATGGCTGAGGCGGAGAGGAGGGAGATGAGGGCGATCGAGAACTTCATCTTGCCGTGTCTGGAGGTACGAAGTTCAGTTGAGTTGGAGGTGGTGATGTAGTTGCGACGACGGGGATGAATAGAGTTCAAAGGAGGTGAAGTTGTCGTGACTGATTGTGGCGTCGATCTCAATCCGAGGAACGAGATGGCTGGCGCCAAGAATCATGACGAAAGCTCGTGCTCCTAACCCTGATGCTGGACCCTGCTTGACTACCCTACCGCGTGATTACCCCGCATCTTGTCTGTCTTGTGCCAAGACGACATGGCTTGGTGGTGGCTTTCTCTCGTTGACGACAACATCCTGAGCGTAAACGATGGCAGTGATAGTAGTGACTTGTGCTCGCAATATGATATGCGCGAGTCCCGAAAAGAAGATACCTCGCCGTGGCTTTAGTATGGACATCCGGAAAGTCCTGTTTATCTGCTCATCTCCCGAGGTTAACAGCCAAGGACTTTCTCCTCTCTCGCTCTTGTGATACACGTACGCTTGGGGATGATCCTGCTGGTGATCCCCGTGATGTATATGCTTTACACTTTTATAGAGCAAAGCACTCGGTTACGCCAGGTTCCGCACCCTCCATCTCCATCTGGCCGTTGTCAAAGCTACCCTATACTTCCCCAGAGATCTACAACTATACAACTCCACGAATTATGCTTGGTTCCCAGCTCTTGCTGTTTTATGATTTGTTCATCACGACAGGTACTGGTCCCGTAACCCCAGTACCTGCTGACTTTTTAGCTGCAATCTTCAGGGTGCCGTCTCATCCCAACTTTCCGAACCACGATACCCCATCTTTGCTTCACAGTCGATCACGGCAATTCCCCCCTTGAACGGACATGCGGAGGATGGAGTGTTCGTGTACTTATAGCTAGCTGAAGTTTCCCTCGTTCTTTTTCTTGAATCTTGCCGTCTTGTAAAGTTTTTAATACGCATTAGCAATTTTTATGAATTTTTATCTTCAATACATTCTCAACATTACACCTGAACATTTGCAGCAATCATGTCGGGCTCACAAGATCACCTAGACCGTAACATGTCTCGAGAAAAAGATTTTGCACAACGTGACTGGTCACCAGGTTAGTACTTCGCAACTATCCTTTTGTTTTCTCGCGCAACTTCTTACTCAAACTATCCTAACAGACACTCGTGTAGGTGGCGACCATCTCGACGGCAACATGGATCACGGCGAAGCTCTTCGTCGTATGAGGACAGCAGGCTCAATCTCTCTTTCTCCTGAAATGTTTGAGAAACTGTACCTTTCTCCTCAAAACAACGTCAAAGGTGATCTTCGAAAGACCTTTGGCAATCCCACGCCATTGGCACTTGTTGGCTTCTTGCTGTCCTTGACACCACTAAGCTGCGACCTCATGGGCTGGTATGTATATGATGATCTGTCACGCAATCGAGCATAGGCTAAACCTCACTCTAGGCGTGGTGCTGGTGAAGGCAATGGCTCTTCAGGTATCGGAGCATACTTCTTCTTCGGTAAGTCTTATGTTCTCTAATACGGATGTTCAATCACTAATTAATGATATGGGTGGTCTTCTCATGATACTTGGCTCCCTTGGTGAATGGGTCGTGGGGAACACTTTTCCCTTTGTAGTCTTTGGATCTTTCGGTATGTCTTCAACAGTCTTGCATACTTGCGTGTTACTAACGGATATCTGCAGGTGCTTTCTGGCTCACCTTTGCTTGCGTACTTGACCCAACTTATGGCTCCTTCACAAACTATGCAGCTTACTCCAGCACCCCTGACGTCCCTGCTAGTGGTCTAACCACCGTTGGATTCAATGCTTCGTTCGGCTTCTTCTGTCTGTGGATGGTAAGTTACATCAATAATACCCTTACATCCATTATCATCACGAACATACGCCGTTCCAGGGCGTGTTGTGCCTTGTCTACATGATCTGTGCTCTCCGTACCAACATGGTCTTCGTCGGTATCTTCTTCACCCTCGTCCTTGCGTTTGGCTTCCTTACCGGTGGTTACTTCTACAACGCTCAAGGCAGAACTGCTCTAGCAGGCAAGCTGATCATTGGCGGTGGTGCATGCGCTTTTGTGACTTGCATCCTTGGTTGGTGGATCTTCGCAGCTATCCTTCTGGCATCACTAGACTTCCCGTTCGGTCTTCCCGTCGGAGATCTCAGTACTATGATTAAAGGAGCCTCAGAGAAGAAGAAGGAGAAGATGCGCGATGGCGCTATTGCGGATGAGGAGAATGCTGCTGCAACTTAATGAGCAGTTGACGGTGTTCGAAGATACGACACTGATCGCAATGGCATTTCTGTAATCAACAAGATGCTTTGCTCTATACTTGGTAGTATATTTTTTGTAGTAGTAATCAATAATAACACATAAATATGTTTATTCTTGCGTGACCACTGGGTTTCATCCTGTTACTTGTTTCTCCTTACTCTTATGAGACAACTCTGCGTTACAGGTTCATGTTTTCAATACTTTGCGTGAGGTCACGTGTCTTTCGTGCCAAGTGAAGTCGCACTTTCCCTTTGCGGACGTTCGTTCTCGATGTACCAACCTCGGAATGCCTTGGGCGCTTATGGCGCTATTCCATGCCTACGATCGCCGACCTCGCACTACCTCAACCATCCTCATTGGCGCGATAAGCAGATGACTCAAATGGATTGATTGTATACTTCATCTGTTGTTATTCCTCACCAACCACTGTGACTTCGAAGTAATTCAGAAAGAACACAGTTGGCAGTCATGACCAATTTTACTGTGAGTGCAGGTCGCGCCGCAGCATCAGCCACCATATTGAAGCGATATCATGATGACTTTGGTCCTGGTGCGACCGGCCGCTTTGACTTCACCATATTATTCGAAGATGTATTCTTGTCAATCGTCCCTTCAGTCTTTCTCCTGCTCTTGGGACCGCTACGTATGTATTCACTATATAAGCAGCCTCTCAAAGTCAAGAAATCGTCTGTGCACGAGAGCAAGATGGTAAGCAAAGCAATATCTGCATCCGCTACAGAACTTAACTCACCATTTCCAGATATTCTTCTCGTGCTACTCCGTCCTCGAGCTTGCACTGCTTGTGCTGTGGGCTATACAGCCAAGTCTAGGATCTAGCGCCAGTTTCGCGGCGGCTTCATTGTCGTTCCTTGCAGCCCTTTGTTTGACTGGCCTTTCACATCTTGAGCACCTTCGATCTGTTCGGCCGTCAGCATTGATCAACGTATACTTCTTCTTGACGCTGCTCTTCGACATCGCGAAGGTGCGCACACTATGGCAGTACGATGGCACAGAAAAGTTGGCAGCTGTATATTCAAGCACTATAGGAGTAAAAGTCTTCCTATTAGTCGTCGAGGCTATGGAGAAAAGGGATATTCTGTTCGACCAGTTCAAACACCCCTCTCCAGAAGTCACTGCCGGTGTCTGGAGTATTTCCACGTTCAGCTGGTTATTGTCTCTTCTACGACTTGGTTTTGGCAAAGAGCTCGTGATGAGTGATTTATATCCTGCAGACGATAGTATGACAACAACCACCCTTCTCCGACAAGCATCAAATTCATGGTCGTCGTGGAAGAACAAAACGAAAGCGCGTGCATTCGTTTGGTCGACAATGCGGAGTCTGAAATGGCAGATGTTCTCATGTGTTATACCGAGATTGTGTCAGATCGGTTTCAAGTATGCACAACCATACCTCGTGGCAAGGACTATCTCATTCTCGGAAAACAAATCAGAGGGTGAAGGTATTGGATGGACACTCGTTGCAGGTAAGTAAATATCCTTCGCTAATCCAACAAAGCTATACGATCACTACTAACTCGCTCGCCAGCCTTCGGACTTACTTTCAGTGGTCTTGCAGTCTCAACTGCAGTCTTTAAGTATTACACGACTCGGCTAAATACCTGTGTTCGTGGCGAACTCGTTACCATGATTTACACGAATACGATGACTCTAGGCATTGGTGCTCTTGAAGAAAACAAAGCGCTTACTCTCATGAGCACCGATGTCGAGACGATTGTGGTAGCTTTCGGTGATTGGTTCGAACCACTTGCTATTGCTGTCGAGATTTCCATCGCGTCCTATCTGTTATTCAACTTAGCTGGCATAGCATTTGTCGCACCTGCTATTGTAGCTGCCATAGCACTGGGCGGCATCACTGTGGTGGCAAAATACCTTGGTAGAGCACAGAAGGTCTGGATCGAAGCTATCCAGAAGCGCGTCAACGTAACGACTACATGGCTCGGTAATGCCAAAGTGGTAAAAATGCTTGGTTTTACTGATATAATGTCAAACTTGCTCCAGAACCTGAGGGCTACAGAGATCAAATCCTCGAAGAAGTTCAGAAAGCTCTTTCAACTCCGTATTCTGCTATCCTTCTTCGTGCCTCAGCTGGGCCCACTACTTACCTTCACCATGTTTGTTGCCACAGCTGACGCAAGCGGACGCACCTTTGATGCCACTCGACTGTTCTCCATTCTCGCCATTCTAACACTCATTGGCGAGCCCTTCAGTCAACTTGTCAACTTAATGCCAATGTTCGCATCCGCACTCAAATGTTTTGAACGTATACAGGATTTCTTGAACGCCGAGACCAGAAGTGACCATCGACTTGCTCTACAACAAGATGGATCTGGACATGTTAGGGACCTGGTCACACAAGACGCCAGCATCAGCTGGTCGACAAATGGTCCAGCACTACTGCAGAATCTCAACTTTAGCATCAAGCAGGGCCAAATCACCTTCATCTTGGGTCCAGTAGGATGCGGGAAGAGCACCCTCCTGAAAGCCTTACTTGGAGAAGCGCCTCTGACACAAGGCTTCATCTATACAAGAATACCGACTGCCGCTTATGTTGACCAAACTCCATGGATAAAGAATGGTAGCTTTCGCTCGAACGTGCTCGGTATCTCGAACTTCGACGTTACCTGGTATAAAACCGTCCTTCGGGCATGTGCGCTGGATGTTGATGTTGCTAAGATGGCTTCCGGAGACAGAACCGCTGTCGGAAGTGGTGGCATATCACTTTCAGGCGGGCAGAAACAAAGACTTGCCCTTGCAAGAGCAGTATATTCCAAACAGTCAGTTGTGATGATTGACGACGCCTTCTCAGGTTTGGACCACGAGACCGAGGAACATGTCTTCTCGAGACTGTTAGGACCGAATGGTCTTCTTCGTAAGGCTGGAGTCACTGTACTGCTAGTTACGCATGCGGTTCATCGTCTCTCTTACTCTGACCACATCATCAGTTTAAGCTCGAATGGCTCGATTAGCGAACAAGGCGACTATGAAAAGCTTTCTTCGAGTGGTGGCTATGTTAACTCATTGTCCCTCAAGCATGATACCAGAAGGCCATCAGCGGAGAACGTCGAGGCAGAAGATCCTGCAGCTGCCTCGAAAGCATTAGCAAATATCTCTGCCATGGAGGAAGAAGAAGAGGTAATCCGTAGCCAGACAAGTGGCGATTGGAAGGCTTACTTATACTACTTCGAGCTTTTGGGCAACTGGCGTACGATACTGTACTTTCTGCTGACCTTATCGGCCGGAGCTGGACTAGGACTTCAAAATTTGATACTCACTTACTGGTCGAATGCTGCAAGTGCAGCGGAGGCGAATGTCAATCACTTTTACCTTGGCGTATTTGGTGGCATCATTGGACTCGGCTTTGTTCTTGTGCTCCTGCTGGCATGGCACTTCCTGGTGATTATGGTTCCTGGTAGCGCAGAGTTGGCGCATGCCAGATTACTGAGATCAGTCATGGCAGCTCCACTGTCTTTCTTCACAAGTACAGATGTTGGTACCACTGTCAACCGTTTCAGTCAGGACCTTGCTGTGATTGACCTTGAGCTCCCTTACAGTAAGTTCACATCGTACCGATGTATCTACATGTTCGGGAAGGACACGTGTTAACATTTTACTTATAGGGTTCATCGACTTCAGCTTGTCTCTCATACAGGCTGTCATGGGAGCCATTCTGATGTGTTTGGTCGCTGGTTACTTCGCCGCCACTCTACCTGTTGTAGTGCTCTCTATGTGGATCATACAGAAGTTTTACCTACGAACGTCGAAACAGCTTCGTTTGCTTGATCTCGAAGCAAAAGCACCTCTCTACTCACACTTCATCGAGTCTTTGACTGGACTGATGACACTTCGTGCATTTGGCTGGACTTCAGACTTCGAAGAGCGCAATACGACCTTGCTTGGTGCATCCCAGAAGCCTTTCTATCTTCTGTTATGTATGCAGCAGTGGCTTACGTTGGTGCTTGATCTCCTCGTCACCTGTCTGGGAATGGTATTGATGGTCATTATCACAAAATCGCACAATGGTAACGGAGGTTTCGTCGGTCTGGCTCTGGTAAATGTCATGACCTTCAATTGGAGTCTGACCTATGTCATCAAGAATTGGACCGGACTAGAGACTTCATTGGGTGCTATTACTCGTATCAGGTCTTTTTGTGACGAAGCCGTCTCCGAAAATCTCGTTACAGAGACAAACGATGCACCGCCAAACTGGCCATCCCAAGGTGGGATCGAGCTCAAGAATGTTTGTGCATCCTACAAGCTCGAAGACAAGGCAGTCATAAATGACATCGACATCACCATTCAACCAGGAGAACGCGTAGGACTCTGCGGTCGTAGTGGCTCTGGCAAGAGTTCAATCCTAGCGACTATCTTCCGCATGCTTGAGCTATCTGAAGGAAGTAGCATAATCATTGACGGCCTAGATCTCAGCACCATGTCCCGCCAGCAAGTCCGAAGGTCGATCAACGCTATCCCGCAAGATCCCGTCTTCCTTAAAGGCACAGTCCGCTACAACGCTGATCCTCGCAATGAGCATGACGATACAACTATATTAGCAGCACTCCAACGTGTCCGGCTGGGCGAGATTGTGACTGCCAAGGGCGGCCTGGCAGCCGAGCTAGACATTGACTTCTTCTCACATGGCCAGCGTCAACTCTTCTGCTTGGCGCGAGCTATGCTCAGAAAGAGCAAGATTCTTGTGCTTGATGAGGCTACGAGCAGTGTTGATGTGAAGACGGATTTGTTGATGCAGGAAATCATTCGTGAGGAGTTTAAGGATTGTACTATCCTTGCTGTTGCTCATAGGTATGTTGGTTGGGTGTCTGTTATCTATGCGTTGCTAATTCTGTGATAGATTGGACACGATTTTGGACTTTGATAAGATTTTGGTTTTGGATGCTGGTAGGATCATTGAGGCTGATACGCCGACGAATCTTATGAATAGTGATAGTGCTTTCAGGAGATTGTATAACTCTTGAGGAATAATATTGTGGTAATATGCGCAAAACTCCATCTAATACAAAAGAATTCAGAACAATATCATGCAATTACACGGTTTCCTTCCTAAAACACTTCCCTGTAAACTTCACCCAACGCCCGCACTCGACATGTTCTAACTGCTTAATGACTTCTTCCTCACATCCTCCAAAAATTAGCCTCCCAATACCCGACTTCCGCATCCTTCACCACTCCCATCACCTCCTCAAACCCATCCATCCCCGTCACAGACTCAATAGCATCCCTCTGAAGCAGGCGCACCCATCGTCCCCTCTCCGCAACCAACCGCCCCGCCGTCTCCCTATCAGGAACACCGACCTGACTGATCGTCTGTGATGCATGGAACAACGTTTTGGCGACGTCTCGACAGCTAAGAGAGACTTTGTCCGGGTGCCAAGATTTTCAAAATTGTTTGCACAACTTCCGCGCTTTATCGTGTTCGATGAGTTTATCATCGTGATTTAGACTTGAGTAGGGGATCCCGAGGACGAGATCCACGGTCGGGAAGTACCGTATATTGAGATGTGGAGTGGGGAGACACATAGTGCAATTAGGAGTAAAGGAGACGCTGACTTGCTCGCAGATGGTGGCGGTGGGAGTGGATTTGATCGTAGTGGCGGAGGAAAGTATAGCTGTTTTGACGGTGTGTGTAGGGTGGTGCTTGTGGTAATGAGCAGTTGTGGTTGTATTGGCGTTGAATGATGATCTTGGAGAAGCCGCATCGTTGAGGAATATATGGGAGTGCCGGAAAGCAAAAGCGAAACTGCTAACTGTTAGACCTAGCAGCAGAGGAATGCCTGTGGCAGTCCAGTCAGTCCAGTGCGATTTCTCGAGCGCCGTGGAGCTCGGTTTCTTGGTTCTGTTCGAAGG
>Ga0181467_100183_pt1 | contig 11175 bp, 5 predicted proteins | sample InSIn5gowninarea_2_FD_119079 | JGI IMG/M metagenome (GOLD analysis project Ga0181467, IMG submission 119079) | Clean room microbial communities from NASA Spacecraft Assembly Facility at Jet Propulsion Laboratory, Pasadena, California, USA -... ... | reverse complement strand
CTTGTTGAGCCACTTAACGATGTACTTTCACTTGTTGATTCACTCTCGCTTGCTGACTCTGACGCACTATCTGATGTCGACGCACTCGTTGAGTCTGAAATGCTTGTACTTGTTGAATCACTTAATGACGTACTTGCGCTATTGGAGTCACTCTCACTTGTTGACGTTGATGCACTTTCTGATGTTGATGTACTTGTTGAATCTGAAACGCTTGTGCTTGTCGACTCACTTAAAGATGTGCTAGCGCTGTTTGAGTCACTCTCACTCGTTGATGTTGATGTACTGTCTGATGTGGACACACTCGTTGAGTCTGAAAGACTTGTGCTTGTTGACTCACTCAATGACGTACTTGTACTGTTTGAGTCACTCTCTCTTGCTGACGTTGACGCACTTTCTGATGTCGACGTGCTTGTTGAATCTGAAACGCTTGTGCTTAATGATTCACTCATGGATGTGCTTGTACTGTTTGAGTCACTCTCTCTTGCTGACGTTGACGCACTTTCTGATGTTGACGCGCTTGTTGAATCTGAAAGACTTGTGCTTGTCGACTCACTTAACGATGTACTTTCACTGTTTGACTCACTCTCACTCGTTGATGTGGATGCACTATCGGATGTTGATGTGCTTGTTGAATCTGAATCACTTGTGCTTACTGATTCACTTGATGACGTACTTGTACTCGTTGACTCACTCACACTTGTTGATGTTGACGCACTGTCTGATGTGGATGTGCTTGTCGATTCTGAAAGACTCGTACTTGTCGATTCACTTAATGACGTACTTGCGCTATTGGAGTCACTCACACTTGTTGACGTTGATGCACTGTCTGATGTTGACGCGCTTGTTGAGTCTGAAAGACTTGTGCTTGTCGACTCACTCAATGACGTACTTGAGCTTGTTGATTCACTCTCTCTTGCTGACGTTGACGCACTGTCTGATGTGGATGTGCTTGTCGATTCTGAAAGACTCGTACTTAATGATCCACTTAATGACGTACTTGCGCTATTGGAGTCACTCACACTTGTTGACGTTGATGCACTGTCTGATGTGGAAGCACTGTCGGATGTCGACGTGCTTGTTGAATCTGAAACGCTTGTGCTTGTCGACTCACTTAAAGATGTGCTGGCACTATTTGAGTCGCTTACACTCATGGATGTGCTTGCACTGTCGGATGTCGACGTACTCGTTGAGTCTGAAAGACTCGTACTTGTCGATTCTCTTAATGACGTACTTGCGCTATTGGAGTCACTCACACTTGCTGACGTTGACGTACTATCTGATGTTGACGTACTGTCTGACGTTGACACGCTTGTTGAATCTGAAACGCTTGTGCTTGTCGATTCACTTAATGATGTACTTTCACTGTCTGACTCACTCGTTGATGTTGATGCACTATCTGATGTCGACGTACTCGTTGAGTCTGAAAGACTTGTGCTTGTCGACTCACTTAAAGATGTGCTAGCACTATTTGAGTCGCTTACACTCATTGATGTGGATGCACTTTCTGATGTCGACATACTCGTTGATTCTGAAACGCTCGTACTTAATGATTCACTCATGGATGTGCTTGCACTGTTTGAATCACTCTCGCTCGTTGATGTTGACGCACTGTCGGATATTGATGTACTTGTTGAATCTGAAACGCTTGTGCTTGTCGACTCACTTAAAGATGTGCTGGCACTATTTGAGTCGCTTACACTCATGGATGTGCTTACACTGTCTGATGTCGACATACTCGTTGAGTCTGAAATGCTTGTGCTTGTTGAGCCACTTAACGATGTACTTTCACTTGTTGATTCACTCTCGCTTGCTGACTCTGACGCACTATCTGATGTCGACGCACTCGTTGAGTCTGAAATGCTTGTACTTGTTGAATCACTTAATGACGTACTTGCGCTATTGGAGTCACTCACATTTGTTGACGTTGATGCACTGTCTGACGTTGACGTACTTGTTGAATCTGAAACGCTTGTGCTTAATGATTCACTCATGGATGTGCTTGTACTGTTTGACTCACTCTCACTTGTTGATGCAGACGTACTATCTGATGTCGATGTGCTTGTCGATTCTGAAAGACTCGTACTTGTCGATTCACTTAATGACGTACTTGTACTGTTTGAGTCACTTATGCTCGTTGACGTTGATGCACTATCTGATGTCGACGTACTCGTTGAGTCTGAAAGACTTGTGCTTGTTGACTCACTCAATGACGTACTTGAGCTTGTTGATTCACTCTCGCTTGCTGACTCTGACGCACTTTCTGATGTCGACGTGCTTGTTGAATCTGAAACGCTTGTACTTGATGATCCACTCAACGATGTACTTTCACTTGTTGAGTCACTCTCGCTTGCTGACGTTGATGCACTTTCTGATGTTGACGCGCTTGTTGAATCTGAAACGCTTGTGCTTAATGATTCACTCATGGATGTGCTTGTACTGTTTGACTCACTCTCACTTGTTGATGCAGACGTACTATCTGATGTTGATGTGCTCGTTGAGTCTGAAATACTTGTACTTGTTGACTCACTCTCGCTCGTTGATGTTGACGCACTGTCCGATGTTGATGTACTTGTCGATTCACTTATGGATGTACTTGCACTTTCCGAGTCGCTCACACTCGTTGATGTTGATGCACTTTCTGACGTTGACATGCTTTTTGAATCTGAATCACTTGTGCTTAATGATTCACTTATGGATGTGCTTGTACTGTTTGACTCACTCTCACTTGTTGATGTTGACGCACTGTCTGATATCGACGTACTCGTTGAATCTGAAAGACTTGTACTTGTTGAGCCACTTAATGACGTGCTTGCGCTATTGGAGTCACTTACGCTCGTTGATGTTGACGCACTGTCGGATATTGATGTACTTGTTGAGTCTGAAACGCTTGTGCTTGTCGACTCACTCAATGACGTACTTGCGCTATTGGAGTCACTTACGCTCGTTGATGTTGACGCACTGTCTGATGTCGATGTGCTCGTTGAGTCTGAAAGACTCGTGCTTAATGATCCACTTAACGATGTACTTTCACTTGTTGAGTCACTCTCGCTTGCTGACTCTGACGCACTGTCGGATGTCGATGTGCTTGTTGAATCTGAGATACTTGTGCTTGTCGACTCACTTAATGACGTACTTGCGCTATTGGAGTCACTCTCGCTTGTTGACGTTGACGCACTGTCGGATGTCGATGTGCTTGTTGAATCTGAGATGCTTGTGCTTGTCGACTCACTCAATGACGTACTTGCGCTATTGGAGTCACTTACGCTCGTTGATGTTGACGCACTGTCTGATGTCGATGTGCTTGTTGAATCTGAAACGCTTGTGCTTGTCGACTCACTCAATGACGTACTTGCGCTATTGGAGTCACTCTCGCTCGTTGACGTTGATGCACTTTCTGATGTCGATGTACTTGTTGAATCTGAAACGCTTGTGCTTGTCGACTCACTTAAAGATATGCTGGCACTATTTGAGTCGCTTACACTCATTGATGTGGATGCACTGTCGGATGTCGACGTACTCGTTGATTCTGAAAGACTCGTACTTGTCGATTCACTTAATGACGTACTTGTACTGTTTGAGTCACTTATGCTCGTTGACGTTGATGCACTTTCTGATGTTGACGCGCTTGTTGAATCTGAAACGCTTGTACTTGATGAGCCACTCAACGATGTACTTGCGCTATCGGAGTCGCTCTCGCTCGTTGATGTTGACGCACTGTCAGATGTCGATGTACTTGTTGAGTCTGAAAGACTCGTACTTGTCGATTCTCTTAATGACGTACTTGCGCTATTGGAGTCACTCACACTTGCTGACGTTGACGCACTATCTGATGTTGACGTACTCGTTGAGTCTGAAAGACTTGTGCTTGTCGACTCACTCAATGACGTACTTGTACTGTTTGAGTCACTCTCACTCGTTGATGTGGACGCACTGTCGGATGTTGATGTACTTGTCGATTCTGAAAGACTCGCACTTGTCGAGTCACTTAACGATGTACTTTCACTTGTTGAGTCACTCTCACTCGTTGATGTTGATGCACTATCTGAAGTCGACGTACTCGCTGATTCTGATAACTTCTTACTTGTACTTGCTGATTCGCTCGCTTTTATTGATGCGCTATCAGACATCGACGTACTCGCTGATTCTGATAACTTCTTACTTGTACTTACGGATTCGCTCGCTTTTATTGATGCGCTATCAGACATCGACGTACTCGCTGATTCTGATAACTTCTTACTTGTACTTACGGATTCGCTCGCTTGGATTGACGTACTATTCGACGTTGACGCACTTAACGACCCTGAGAGACTCTTACTTGTTGATTCTTTTGTTGATAATGATTGACTCTCTTTTACACTATCACTTAGCGATGTACTATTACTTATACTTGTTGAAACACTATTTACTATGCTAGTGGAAGTAGAGTCACTTGCGCTATTTCTCGTTACTTCATAATTAATTTTAGTCGTAGTTTTATTTCCACTCGCATCCGTTGACTCAATCGTGATTGTATTTGTTCCTATTTGAGTTGGAGTTCCAACAATTGAATTCGTAGATGCATCAAATTTAAGTCCTTGTGGCAATCCAGTTACTGTATGCGTTACCACTTTGCCACTATTATCTGTAGCAGTTATCGTAATTGGATTAATCGGCGTGAAAACTTCTGATGCTTGACTTGGCGTCACATTTACAACAGGGCTGATTGTATCTTGAATCGTTATTGTAAATTGCTTAGATGTTACGTTCCCAGTAGCATCAGTAGTATTAACTGTCACAGTTGTAGTTCCTACTTCACTTGGCGTGCCAGTAATTGTATTTGTCGTTTGATCAAAAGATAACCCTGAAGGTAGACCTGTCACAGTTGTAGTTAATACGTCTTTACTATTGTCAGTTGTAGTAATTGTAATTGGATTAATGGTCTTTCCAACTTCTCTAGTTTGACTATCAACACTAATTTGAGGACCTTGAACATCTTTGAATTTATAAATCACCGTTTGGCTTGAGTTAGTTAATTTAAGTGTAGGTGTACCTGATGTTTCTGAATAATTGGAGTTTTGTAAAGCGTCTGTACTAACATAACTGTAACCTGAATTTTTCAAGTTGTTTAATTGTTTATCTATATTCACAGTCGCATCAACTTCACCTGCAATGGTTTTAGGTGGAATAATATCCTTACCAGTATTTGCATCTACATAGCGTACTTTAGCAACAGCTGATTCTGTATACTCGAATGTTCCAAATTGAACTTGTTGTAAGTTTTTTGCGCCACCAGTTGAGGCAGTCATAGATAGAGAAAACGTCGTACCACCACTGTTTTTAATCCAATCTGTAAGATTTCTCGTAAAAGTTTGTCCAGCGTACGTCACTGTCATCACTTTTGTATCACCATTATAGTCAATGACAAAATCTTGGAATGAATTGTCAGTAGGTTGTACATTTAATTTAGCCGCAGATGATGCCTCAGTGGTAGCCATACCATTTCTATCTGTACTTACGAAGGCACCAAAAGCGCCACCACCACCAACATTACGTGGGTCTGCTTTTGCTTTAGCATCAGATTTAGGAGTTGATGTGTTATGATACGTATCCAATTTAAAACCAAAGGCATTATTCAAACCACCTATTCCAACGGCAGCCCCTTCTTTACCTATCTGTCCTAAAGGGCCTGGTGAAAATGCAAAGCCAATGCCATCTCCACCTGTTACACCATCAGGAGAATAACCTTCATATCTATTACCAAGGTTAACTTTACCTGTAAAACGGAAGCTACGGTTTGAATCTAATCGAGTGTTTAAAGATATGGCACCCTTTTGACTATATGCGTCTGGCGTTAAGGTAGCAATACCTGTTTTAGGATCATACGTCGCAGATCCAGACAGATTCATATGTTCATTAAAGTTATCTTTGTTCACCACAACAGAATTAGATGTCAGACTTGAAGTTGTTGTCGTGGACGTTGTTGTCGGTGCTGCCATCGTATTCAAAACAGTAAATCTACTAAATGTTCTTAAATTTGCAAAGGAAGTAGGACTCGATTGATTCGAAGTAGATGTTGATGTCAGATTAGATATTTGATTTGTACTAGTACGTGCTTCACTAGTCGCTAATGAATCGGTTGCTTTTGTTTCGATTGACTGGGTTAAATTGGAGCTAATGTTCTTTTCTGAGGATGACGTGTTTGATTGTGTTGACTTAGAGGTTACATTCGAAGACTTATTTTGATCTTGTTGTGCAGTATTATCATTGTTAGTAGTTGTACTCTCTACATGGTCTGTGGAGGCATATGTATTTAACTTAGATGATTGATTTGATGTTTCACTACTATGTTGACTAATTCCAGCTTTTTCACTGGATTGAGCTGTATTTGTAACTTCTGAAGACATTTGCTTATTTGTACTATTAGAATGGTTAGATTCCAAACTTGTAGAATTGACTGTTTCTTTTTGTGAGTTCTTAATCGTAGTTGAATTTTGATTGGCTACTGTCTCACTATTGGATGAAATTTCAGAGGTGATTGGTGTTTCTGAGGCAGCAAATGCTTGATGATTATTCAACATATTAAATGTAAATGCTCCACCAACTAGGGCTGTTGTTTTAGCTGCACTTTTTTTAAATTTATGACCTTTCGTCTTTTCAGTCACATTTTCTTGTATTTCGTTTTTACTTAAAAATGGTAGCCCCATTGTTTTTAACAATTCTATTTCATTAATACTTGCTTTTACCCAGCTTTTTCCTGACTTGTACAGTTTTACCCGTGTTTTTTGTTGCTCAAGACTTTTTTTATAATCCTTTTCTTTCTTTGTCATAATAAACTCCCCATAGTTTTCTTAATTAATCATAGTCTTTTATACTGAAAATATTCATTTTTACAAGTATATAACTATGAACATGTAAAATGCAACTAATACTTCTTAGTTTTAATAAATTACTATACATATAAAGATATTAAACGATTGTGCAAAAACGAACTGTTAACAAAAGGGTTAATTTAATATTAATAAGTGTTTTTTATCTATATTTCAAGTTACTGTTATATTGAATTCAACTAAACTTTATCTACTTATTGAATAATTATATATATATAAATTCGAATCAAAATGAATATAATTTACAAAGGAACTTAAAAACTTATTTGTATATTTATGTATGATAACGAATAAAAAACTAACTTTAAATAAAGTTAGTTTTAAAATTAATGATTAATAAATTTCTTTAGACACAATGTTATTTACCATTGTCCGTTGTTGTATTGATACATACCTTCTTTTAAATATATTCCCCAAAATATATAACACAATATACCTAGCCCCACGGAATCAAATAAAATAATCCATATTAACAAAGATAGTGATTAAAAATAATAAAATAGTAATACTCATTGGAAAAGTAACTAAAAGTACCATATGAAGCATGTATATCGTACATAAAGTAAGTCCTATTATTCCAGTAAAGATAATCATACCGAAGATGATATTACTCGTTGCTACATTAAAGTATTGTATTTCTGAACTCGCTTTTATCATTGGTATACCAAAACCGCTTCCTAAAAAAGGATGCTCAGTTAGCGCATAATCAATAGCTTTAATATTCATATCACTCGGCATAAAGACTTCTTGGCTATTCTTCCCTTTTAAGATTAGTTTAATAAAAAGATGATAAATATATGGTTGATTTATTATAGCAATTGTCATTAGTATCATAGCACCAATTATGGGATGTTTAATTCTCTTTTTCATGTGAGATAACGGTAATAGAAGCATTAGACATAAAATAACAGATATGAAAATATGACGAGAGTTTGATAAATAGAGCTCTATCATTCCAATATTTAATAATAATAAATTGAATACATCATAATCTTGTTGTTTGATTATTGTTACCATATATAGAACTAGACCCATAGCAAGAATAACTGCGAATGAATGTGCATCCTTGAAAACACTTCTAAGTGATTCCTCATCAATTAAATATGATTTTGGCGCTATAACTATAAATAAAAAAGTAAAGGCAATCACTAGCGTGATAAATTGATTAATCCAGTTAATGAGATTCTTTATCTTTTTTATTAAACTAACATACATAACAATCAAAATTAGCGGTATAAAGAAGTTAAGCAATTTAAGAATAGATTCTATCGGATCATTAGATACGACTAAACTCATTATGATATAAAGTAGCATAAGAATCATAGTAGACTTGATAAATCTTAATATCATTTCATTTCTTATCCAATGTTTTACATATTTAAATAGAAAAAATACTCCAATTACATAAATCAAGATATATTTCATACTTACTATGTAATGCGCCATCTCTTGTGTATCATAGGGAGTGTATATTTGCGATCTGAGCATATAAAGTATGATTAATTGAACGACACCTAGTGCCCCTCTTTTAAGAAGTAATAAAGATAAAGCGATAGATATCATTAATGTCCATTTATTAGGAATGCTAACTATAAAAATGGATAAGATAATCAACCATTCGATAAATTTACGTTGAGTGATGTTTAAAAATTGTTTCATGATATAAGCCTCAAGTTGTCTAATTCGTGATGTAAGTGTTTGATCAATTTTCAATTACGAACATGTTATTATATTTCTGTTATAAATAATTATACGCTATCAACAAAATATTTTTCTAAATAATTTTATTATATTTTAGAATTATAACATGAATACATTCCTACCGAAAATTAAAATGATAAATATGCCGGACGTCTTAAATTAAAATTTTTATTCCAATAAATGAAAACAATTAATGCTTTAGACAACGAACATATCCTTTCACAATAAACGCACTAAACGATACGTTTACGAACCGCGCCAGATATTAAATCAACTAAAGCGACCATCGCAATCAAACCAATTAGAATAATGCCAACTCGGTCCCAAGATCGTGTTTGTAAAGCAAAAATTAATGGTGTACCTATGCCACCTGCGCCGATTAATCCTAAAATGGAGGCCGAACGTAAATTCAATTCAAATCGATACAAAATAAGGGAAATAAACGATGGTAAGATTTGTGGTATTACAGCAAACATTAACGTCTTCATTTTATTTGCTCCACTTGCTTTTAAAGATTCTACAGCGCTAAAATCTAAACTTTCAATATCTTCAACAAAAAGCTTTCCTAACATGCCGACTGAATGAATCCCAAGTGCAAGTACACCTGAAAACGAACCTGGTCCAACAGCTTTAATAAATATTAACGCCATTACAATTTCAGGAAACACACGTATAATGCTTAATATGAATTTACTTATGCCCGTAACCGGTCGTAATTTCATCATATTTTTAGCTCCTAAAAATGCAAAAGGAATACATATAATTGAAGCAATGAACGTGCCAATTACTGCAATAGCAAAAGTTTCCAGCAAACCTCTAAGTAAGTCTTCACCATCAGGTATATATATGTAACTTAAATCTGGATGAAATAGTCCGTAAAAGATAGACTTTAATATTTCAATAGACTTACTTTTAAGTTCAAGACCTGGAATCCCTGCAAACGCCCATATAATTATAGCTGCAACTACAGTGACTATAACCCAATTTTTAATTATTCGCTGACGATGTTTTTTTGATTTTAATTCATATTTACTATCCAACGTATTCATGCTAATTTTTCCCTCACTTTCGAACTCACATAGTCAATAATAACTACAATGATTAGAGTGAACAGGATAATCATTGTTGTCTTTTTATATTGAAACAATCCTAACGTTTGATCGTAGAACAACCCAATACCACCTGCGCCAACAAGACCTAAAACTGCTGATGCCCGAATGTTAATTTCAAAGGCAAATAACACATATGACATAAATGATGAAATTGCTTGAGGAACAACGCCAAATGCAATCCATTTCACTTTATTAGCCCCTACAGCTGTCATAGCTTCCATAGGTCCTGGATCAATTGTTTCTAATGATTCATATAATAATTTACCAATGATACATATTGTTAGAACAAAAAGTGCTAATACACCCGGAATTTGTCCAATACCAAATATGGCTACAAATACGGCAGCTAATAATAAATCAGGTATTGTGCGTACAATATTAAGGACAAAACGTGATGGAATCGCAATCCACTTTGTTTGAACAATATTACTCGCACACAGTAACGCTATAGGAATGGAGACAATACTTCCTAGAAAAGTACCGACAATTGCCATACGAATCGTGTCTAGCATTGGTTGTGTAATATGATCTAGATAACCCCAATCTGGAGGTATCATTTGTTTGAAGAATACGCCAATTTGTGGCAGACCTATCATTAAATCTCCAATGCTAAATCCAGTATAAATAAAACTCCAGATAATCAAACCCGTGATTAAAATAATTGAAAAGCTAGTTTTAAGAGACATCCTTTTATTTAAATAGCGATTATATTTATGCGTTGTTGGTGTCGTCACTTTATTCCACCCCTAATTTTTCATCGTCCTTAATAGAGCGACCGTATATATGATTAAATACTTCGTCATTTGCCTCAGACGCGGGTCCATCATAAACGAGCTCTCCCGCTCTTAAACCAATTATTCTCGATCCGTATTCCTTTGCCAAATCAACAAAGTGTAAATTAATTAAAATAGTAATACCAAGTTCTTCATTGATTTTCTTTAAGTCATCCATCACTTGTTTTGTAGTTAATGGATCTAATGAAGCAACTGGTTCGTCTGCTAATATAATGGTTGGTTCCTGACATAACGCTCTAGCTATTGATATACGTTGTTGTTGACCACCTGACAACTGGTCAGAGCGTTGGTCATATTTATCTAAAATATTTACACGTTCTAAGGCATCCAATGCCTTGACTTTATCTTCTTTAGGAAAAAGACCAAGTATCATTTTCCAAGTAGGATGGTATCCTACCCTGCCACTCAAAACATTTCTAAGCACTGTTGAACGCTTAACTAAGTTAAAATGTTGAAAAATCATACCTATACTTCGACGCATTTCTAATAATTTTTTACCACGTGCTTTAGTTATTGACTGACCTTCGATAGTAATATCACCTTTGGAAATATCATGTAGCCGATTAACCGATCGTAGTAATGTTGATTTACCTGCTCCAGACAATCCAACAATAACTGCAAAATCACCTTTTTCTATATTTAAGTTAATGTCTTTTAATCCCACATGCCCATTTGGATACACTTTAATGACATCCTTAAATT
>Ga0181467_100758_pt3:0-7500 | contig 11194 bp, 8 predicted proteins | sample InSIn5gowninarea_2_FD_119079 | JGI IMG/M metagenome (GOLD analysis project Ga0181467, IMG submission 119079) | Clean room microbial communities from NASA Spacecraft Assembly Facility at Jet Propulsion Laboratory, Pasadena, California, USA -... ... | reverse complement strand
AAGAAGATTTGCTGCGCTTTGGTTGTCCTATGAAGGGGGTTTCTATGCGCCTTCGTAGGACTTGCAAAAACTACGTAAGGCTGCGCTAGCAGTATGCGCAGCTTGACTGCGCATAGGCCACTAAATCGAAGATTTAAAATCAAGCTTATTGTCGTAGACAAAGCGCAGCCTATGTTTTTGCTTTTCAAATCCCCGATTTGAATAAGCCGTAGTACTTGGTACTTGCTTGTTAAAATAAGGGACAACTGCGTAGCAAGGATTTTAAACACATACAAGGAAGGGATACCCAGAACGTGCTCTTATTAATTGGTAAATTATTATATTTATTTGCCAAACACTGATCCTATCACAACTAAACTTAACGATAAATCTGTAGCGGCTATTACCTATTACCCACAAGGGAAAATAGCCGCGGACCCAGCCTATAAAGCTAAAGCTTATAAGCAATTTAGTTATTTTAGTGAACAATTGTGAAAAAATTTTTAATAGTTTTCTAAATCAAATTTAGTATAAAGAAAGTAAAATTGAATATGGATAAAAAATATCCTTAAATTTGTTGCGATGGAGCTCGACGGTGCTCAAAATATTATCGAACGTGTAGAGACTGATCATATTGTTCCAAAGCCGATACGCCCCTATTTGTCGCATGCAATTTCCGGAGAAGCACCTAACGAAGAAGTGACTGATAATTTTCAGGTTGTCTATAAAACAAAGCCTCTTCATAAGAAACAAACTAAGCGGCGACCTAAAATCGAAGAAGTTCATTTATTAAGAAACAAATACAAAAAGCCTCTCGGTCAGTGGATTTAAATATATAATAATCGACATCTTTTGAACAAAATCATACAATGGCTGATCACTATCTGGAGCGTCGCTATGAAGCCGTCGATCTTCGAAATAATGTAGACAACAGTTTTTACCCTCTCAATTTTCCGAGGAAAGTTGTCTCCGTAGCGGAGAGTGAGACACTTGAGTTAGAACAAGACACGGTGATTCAACTCGGACTCTAAAAGGGCTGTATTTAACGGATATGCTTGTCGCTTTTAAGTGTCGAACTGCGATCGAAGGTGCATTAAACGATACAAAACAAAACGTTTAAAAAATAACGTTTTGAAAACCTATCCTTTGTTAAAAAATACTAAAGAAACGATTTTTGTTCCCGAAGCAGTAAAAAAGCAGGCTCGATAATTATTATTGCATCACAAAAAAGTTCAAATTTTCGTAGAAAGTTGTAAAAAATTTTTTGTGAAAAAAGATAAGCGTGTCGCTTTGGGAAGAGAGTTGGACACAATGCTCAAAGAACAAACTGATGGTACTTACTTGTTAGAGAATAAATTTAGAAATTTTGCATCAAAAAACGAGCCTATTTTGTGATTTATGAATTCTTTTTTGGGATTTATGGATTCTTTGATGTTTCCTCCTTATAGTACTTATTACAATTATAATAAATTTATGCTAGATGTGAGATTCTTTTATCGACTTTTAAAATTAACAAATGTAGAAAAAAGGATAATTCGCGATTTGATAAAAATCACTATTACTAAACAAAATATAAAAACAATAGTATATTTTTTAGAAAATCAATTAAATTTACGTAAATCGTCAAAAAAGAGATTAAACCAATTAAACTGCTTTTGTAAGTTTTACTACGTAAAACTAAATAGACTTTTTTTGTTTTCCTTGCGCGCGTTCCTTAGCTAGCCTCGAGCTAGGCTTGTTAAAATCGAATATTTTAAAAGCAAGTTCCAAAATCTAAAATTTTAAGCTTTCTTTTGTTTCTGATTGTTTCCCTTTGGGAAACAATCAGAAACAATCAGAAACAAAAGGGAAACAATCAGAAACAAAAGGGAAACAATCAGAAACAAAAGAGAAACAGTTAGAAACAATCAAAAACACTTATGCTTTTGCTTTTAGTTTCCCTTATAAGGGACAACTGCAAGTATACAAGTAGTACGGCTTATTAAAATACTTGCAGTTGTCCCTTATAAGGGAAACTAAAAGCATATTGTTAGCGCCTTCTTGCTTTTCAAAATGCTTTTTTTGTTTCAACAACAACTACTAAGAAAATCACAGATTTAAAAAAACAAATTTTGGCTAACTCTATGAACTACTTGGATCTTCTTTCAAAAACTTTACACCCGTTGAAGATTCTAATAAGTTTGATTGATTCTGGGTTATTGTTTTTGAAAGAGCTCGTGATACTGGACTAGATGTTGATGCATTAATACTACGAACTGAACCTTTACGCGCACCTTGTATAATAACAGTATTAGATGTCCCAGGCTCAATGTCTGTAATAGTTGAAACATTCTCTACCGATTGAGTATGCCGATCAATTACCTCTTGAATCTTAGCTTATTTTTTAGGACCAATGCCTTTATAATCTGCAATAGTTCCATTTTTTACAGCGTCGCAAAGCTCTTTGAAGGTATTAATTTTTAGATTTTCACATAAAGTCTCAACTAGCGTCCCTGGTAAATCATTTTCTATCAAGAAATTAGAAAATTCATCTGCTGTATTTTTGACTTCTTGACCGCTATGACCTATTAATCGATTATCCAGTAAAACTGTCAAATGAGTGTTATTTCCTTCGACCCTTTTTTTCGTGTTCTTTTCACCCCCAGTTTCAATGTATCGTTCCTGTGTTTGATAATTCAAAATGGGTCCGGGGGATGGAAAGCCGTTACCGATATTGGTTAAGCCGATAAAGGCGGCATGATTATACAGCACCTCATCAATCTGATTTTCAGTTAGAAATAGAAGTTCAGAATCCCCTTGAAATAATTTTTCCGTTAAACTCGGTGGATTAAACAAATCAGCCTTTTCTGTTTCAGATAAAGGGTGTGTAATCGCTTCAATCTGAAGAAAATACGCTTTAACAATGCATTCATGTTGCTGTTGAATGAAGTCAATAATTTCTGCACAGTTATTAGAGCAAAATTCGGACAAGGTTTTAATAAAACCCGATCTTTGTTCTGAATTTTTTCTAAGAAGATCGGCAGCAAGATTTCGATTTGTTTTAAACTGTTCTCCGAGTGTAGATTTTTCTATTGTAGAAGTACCTGTATGGTTCTCTATAAAAGCTTCTAGGTCTTGTTGGTCACAATTTCGTATTATTTGAGCATGATAAATCATAAGTCGCTCACGCTCAGATATACCCGCGTACCGTTCGTCCATTTCCTGAATTTTAGCGTTGAAACATTCTGTATAAGCATTTTTATACATTTCTACTGGAATATGGTGAAGCTGCGAAGGCGTACATTGATCTAAGCCTTGATGGATGCTTTTAAGAATTTCGGTTAAATATTCGCTTAAACCATTGGCATAACTAAAATTATCAGGTTCTTTAAACTTTGTAAATTGTTCTTTCAGCTTATGTAGACTTACCGGTAATTCAACGCTCATAGATTTGTCATCCGACGGATTAGTATTTAACAATCGTTGACCTAGACCTATTCGCAATTCTTTCCTAAGGAAATGATCAGCATCTATAGCTGAATCATAAGTTAAAGTTTCTAATTTTTTTTCCTTAGGTTGTAGTAAATTATTCAGAATTTCATACCATTGGTCGGGTGTCTCATAAACATCGACCATAACATTCGTAAAAACGTCAATTCGATCTGCAGAGTTTGGTACTTTCTCTAGTACGTTTTCGACCGAAAGCGCCTCTGTGTATGAAAGAGGGTTAGCGTTTAACGCGGCTAAGTTTGTGTTAATTGTTTGACGTAAAGCACGTTGTCGATTGTAGATCCCCGCCTGAGCAAAGGTAGAGAAATGTTTCTGGTTTTTCTCGCCAGTGAAAGTAACCTTATACCCTGGTTCGCTTATTTGTTCAGCCACTTCTAGGGTTTTTACATACCTAGAAAGTTTGTTTAAAATGTGAGGCTCCTCGACATAGACAGCCAGTTGTTGATTTTGGGTGTCATGAAACAAACCCGGGATATCAGCAAAAATATTTTGAACATTTTCTTGACCGGAGTTTCTTGCATTACCGTAATTGGTAAGATCAAGGGCCAGATCCTCGTGTAAAAGTCGAGCCGCCCTATCGAAATAAGGTGATTGTGTAAGTTGATTGAAGATAGACGTGTTATGAGCGTTGGCAAGCATTTCCGCTAGACCGTACGCTGTGGTTTCTTGAGTTTCTTCTAGGTCTACTAATTCTGAGGTTTCTAATTCAATTTCACTTAGATTATCGTTCTCAGTTTGTATGACGTTATCCTTGTTTTCATCTTCCGAGTCAACAGAAAAAGCTTCACTGATACGATGTTCTAATTGTTTCGTTTGATCTCCTAAAACGTCCCGCCCTATTTGAATTGTCGGAAGAAAAGGGTCGTTGTTACCATCACCCCTTTGAATTCTATTACGGGTCGAAAAAGCATAAGAAGCTGTTTCAGTAGCACGAACTTGAACTACTTCCTTTTTTTCAATAGTATTATCAATAGGTGTAGACAAGTCGAATTGAAAAACTAAACCTTGCCACTTATAACTTTCAAGCGAATAACCTCCCTGACTTTGGAAAACTGCGAAGGGGAAAGCGCGGCTTTTTGTTGTTTGAATTAATTGGTCGTTTCTAGAAATGTATAAAGGACGTACATTTTTATGAACATGGTTTAAGTGTCCTTTCGCAGCAACGAAACGCAAAACTTCTTTCGAATGCTTTGCCATAACCTCACCCCCTTCTCCAGTTGTAGAAACAGTTTCTTAAAAACGCTCAACAACAGGTTTTACATTACGATAATTAAAATTCATTGACATCATTGCAAACGGTTGCGAGGTGTTTACAAAACAAACTTTAATTTGGTTTGGTTGGTCAATTAACAGTTTTTTTGCATACCTGTCTTTTAAAAAGAAGACAGCGGTAGCTACACCAAATAGCAAAGAAGTATAAGCAGCAGTTTTTTTAATAATTTTACGGATATCAATACTACCTTTAAAAATTTTTCGTTTTGTCATTAACAGTAATAATTAAAGAAAAAAATAGTTTTTTATTTATTAAAAATTCAAATTGTAGTTGCTTACAAAGTTTTGTATATCAAAAAAGCTTTTTCGGTTAACTGTTTTTTTGATGAGAGCATTTATGGTTTTTTTTTTAACTCTTAAAAATTTTAAAAGATTATAAAAACCATGTAAATCCCAGGAGTAATTAGAAGGAACATTAATTGAAGAAAAATGCAACAAGACCGCTTTCATAAACTCATTTTCACTTTTTGTTATTTTTAAAAAATAAGGGATATTCATTTCAATCAAAAATTCTAAAACAGCATCACTTACTTTCGAATTTACAAGAATAGGTACGACTTGAGACCATGCGGTGTAGTCTAAAGACATGTTATTTTGTTGATATTTGACTTTTAAATAACAAAAAAGAGCTGAAACAGTTAGGTTATTATAATTAACTCCTTTTAGTTCTTCGAAAAAACGAAGGGTCTCTTTATCAGCTAAAAGGAAATTATTATTCCAAAAAGAAATAAAACTAACAAGCCCTTCGCTCGAATTACAAAAAGGAATAGTTTTTATTACAGCTAAGAGTTGATCTTCATTTCCATGCCATAAAAAGTTTTTTTGATCTAGATCAAGAAAACAATCCTTACCTAAAAACTCAAAAAACGAGTTTTTTTCATTTATTTGCTTTTGAAAATTCATTTTTTTTTAGTTTAACAATATAACAATACAAACATTTTTCTTTTTTATAAAATGTTCTTATTTTGTATAAACGACGTGTCCCTTAAAAAATCTTAAAGAATTCATAGACTTCTAACATAAATTGTTAGAAGTCTATAAAAAAAATCTTAAAAAGGTCAAATTCAATCGGTCTGTTAGTATGTCTCAGCTACAACCATTGCTGGCCTTACACTTGACACCTATCGAACGGCTTCTCTTGCCAAGACCTCTAGAGAGCGCTCATCTTGAGGTGGGCTTCCTACTTAGATGCTTTCAGCAGTTATCCGCTCCGCACTTGGCTACCCAGCGTTTCCCGTTGGAACGAGAACTGGTATACTAGTGGTGCGTCCTTCTAGGTCCTCTCGTACTATGGAAGGCTCCTCTCAACGCTCTACCGCCTACACCGGATATGGACCGAACTGTCTCACGACGTTCTGAACCCAGCTCACGTACCGCTTTCATGGGCGAACAGCCCAACCCTTGGGACGTACTACCGCCCCAGGTTGCGATGAGCCGACATCGAGGTGCCAAACCTTCCCGTCGATGTGAACTCTTGGGGAAGATCAGCCTGTTATCCCTAGAGTAACTTTTATCCGTTGAGCGACGGCCCTTCCACTCGGTACCGTCGGATCACTAAGGCCGGCTTTCGCCCCTGCTCGACTTGTAGGTCTTGCAGTCAAGCTCCCTTCTGCCTTTACACTCTTCGGCTGATTTCCGTCCAGCCTGAGGGAACCTTTGCACATCTCCGTTACCTTTTAGGAGACGACCGCCCCAGTCAAACTGCCCGCCTGAAACTGTCAAGCGTCCTGATTCAAGGATCGCCATTAGAATTCTAGCTTCTCCAGAGTGGTCTCTCACTGATGGCTCAAGCCCCCCCGGAAGGGAACTATCAACGCCTCCCACCTAGACTGCGCAAGAAAAGCCCAAATTCAATTCCAGGTTACAGTAAAGCTTCATAGGGTCTTTCTGTCCAGGTGTAGGTAGTCCGCATCTTCACGGACATGTCTATTTCACCGAGCCTCTCTCCGAGACAGTGCCCAGATCGTTACACCTTTCGTGCGGGTCAGAACTTCATTTGTGTTAGCAATATGTTTCCATATTGATCAGACTATACCTTCAACTTCTCCTAAACGGTAGGTGATTTTTGGAAACTTTTCTTTTCTAAAAGTTTTATATAAAACTCTTTTTTTTGTTTACGACGACTTTCTTGGTTTTCAGACAGATTCATTTGATATGAAATATCTAAAATCTCTCTTAGTCCTCGAAAAGATAGATGTTTTTTTTGTTTAAGAAGAACACAAACTTTCGAAAACGCTAAAAAATCATTTTTTTTATTTGATTGTAATGGATACTTTAGAAAATGAGGAATTATTGTTGATAAAATATGGTTTAGATTTCTTGTCTCATATTTTAGTAAATCTTTGTCAGATCTAATGTTTTGAGAACCTTGACAAAAGAAAAACGCCACTTTTTCCATCATTTCTTTAGATTTTTTACTTTGACCAATAGAAAAACTGGGGCGTACTTCAAGACCAAGTTTGTATTTTTTATTCTCTACAAATTGTATTGAAAAACATCCCTCACCGTCTACAAAACCTGTTACCCAAAAAGGATTTAAAAGTTCCATCTAAATTCTCCATAGTTTAGTTCGGAACGAGAAGTGCCAACGTGTTGGCGACGCTTATGTTTTTCATCTTTTTAAGATGGAAAGATAATTTAGTCGTCACCCTCCTCTTTCGAGTCAGTCGTTACAGGTTCATAGCAAATCTTTTTTTTCAATATTCCGAGATTTGCAAGATTCCCGCGGTATTCCCATGGTAAGAAATATTTTTATAATAA
>Ga0181467_101230_pt1 | contig 11199 bp, 17 predicted proteins | sample InSIn5gowninarea_2_FD_119079 | JGI IMG/M metagenome (GOLD analysis project Ga0181467, IMG submission 119079) | Clean room microbial communities from NASA Spacecraft Assembly Facility at Jet Propulsion Laboratory, Pasadena, California, USA -... ... | reverse complement strand
TGACGGGCACACAGCAAGTGCCAGAGTGTGTCTAGATGACGGTGCTCAATCTCATCCAGTGCTGCATGCAAGCTGCTATCCTTGGATGGTAGCATATATAGGTGAACATCAGATATGAACAGCACATGCCTGAAGGCATCAGCAAAGTTACAACTTGCATATGATTCTAGGTGCCTCCAGTGCTGTCAAAAAATGATGCGAGCTCTGGGTATTCTGATGCTGCATTAGGCAGACCAGAGTTCTCCAGCAGCATCATTTGGTCTAGACATTTGGTCTAGACATTTGGGATGATCTGTTCGTGCACCGTTAGTGTTGACGCATCCGAGTCAACATCTGCATGCATGTGGGCAGGTGGTGGTGGTACTTCATATGGGCCTTCCTGCAGCCTATTCTGTGTGGGTGGATTGCCATCGCTCCTCCGGTTGTGGGCAATTGGTGTGCTGGCGGTTTCACCATGATCGACCAGTTCAGAAAGGGACATGGTATGTCCTTGTTTCTCATTTGCTGGAGCATGGCTGCAAATTGTAAACTTTCAGATGCCTACTGTTTATGTTGTGCATCCACTGTACTGCCTTTGTGATGATGTCTGACCCTTTGCCTGTGGGAGATTATGAAATACTCACCAGTAAGATGTTTTTGGAAACACAAAACTGCCACTGTTGTCATAAGTTGCTGTTGTCATGGCTCTGTGCGGGCCTGCATTTGTCAGTCATCACGCAGCCTGTGATGACTGACACAACAGCAGTTATATCCTGCATAGCTCCTCGTAGCTTAGCAACAGTGCTCAATTCTTTGATCTCAGCAGGTTTACTATGTCTGTGTACTTTCACTGAGATTTGAAACCGTCCATCATCTTGCCAATACCCGTACAAGCTGTATGCTTTGTACAACGTTGCTCGATGTCAACGTGCAAGGGTATCGCCGCCCCCTGTCCCCAACCACTCAAACAATCCTGAGTGGACTGTGGCTTGCAGGAGCCGGCTATACTTTTGGCATCTTCTGTGTGATCAACTTGGGCATCTGGGCACTGGCAGGCTTCATGGGAGCCTCTGCAACCAGCCTGGCAATGAAGAATTTCAGGTCACTGCTTTACTTAGACACACCCTGTTCGTTTCTGCATGGCCTATGTCTGGATGGTTTTTTGGCAGCATCTGTTTTGTTGTACCACGCCTTCCCAATCCGTTTAGGGGCCCCATATGCGCAAGGACCTGCGTTGTGCATCAGCATGTCATGTTGCAAGCAGAGTGTGTCGGTGATATGTGCATCATATGTCTTCGAAGTACAGATGGAAGCAGTTGGTGGTTGAGCATTGTGAAGTCAGAGTTTACCTGTGGGTGCGGCAGCCAACATGCAGGGTTGCTTTACAAAGGTGCCTTTGTGTATTGGCCAGTGGATGCTTTAGAAGGCTTGGCGTTGCAAACACCGCAATGGTCAAGTCCTTCTGGTCCTTGAGGCGCTGCCTTGACAACTGAGCAGCAGCAATTAGAGCGTGACTCGTGCGTCTGACTTGCAGGGGACAAGCGCAGAATCTGGGAGGTGATGTGCAGATGCAAGCGCCTGCTCGAGCTGTACCATACCAAGTCTGAGTTTGATTGTCGTGGTTCTGACAATTCTGCGGGGCTCTGGCAACACTGCACGGTGTTGACTTTGAAATCATACATATAGTGTTAAGCATAATCGGCTTGTTCCAGCCCATTTTTCATGGTAGCATGCTCAGTCACACTGTGAGTGCGCAGCTTTCAGTTTCAAGTTCAAATAAACAGTGTGTATACTGCAAATGCTTTGGATCCCCCTTGACTACTTTAAAATCGAGACTTGTCAGTTGCCGTGTTCCATAAGTGTTGAATCTCGGTGATAGGTGCTGCAGTCAAAACATTCACAAACCTTTCACTGCCAGCTTGAGACTTTACCTATTGGGCCGAACTCATGATCACATCGAAACCTTTCACTGACAGTCTGGCAACTTCTTGTCTGGAGTGACATACGTGCCAGTCATTTGGCAAGATACCACCAAGAGAGACCACTGCATGTTGAGTGTGTCATGCAGTCTCATGACCAGTACACACTTGGTTCAATAGAGCAAAAGCTTCGGCCAGTCAGCTGGAGTCACTAGCATGGTAGTATATTCAAGTGCCATCAAGATGACATACATGTGATATGTGCTCGGTGATATGTGCTCATCAATTGTGTTCATGTCGTCTGTGCTGCAACAGATTCTGAATACCTGCATCCGAACTTGCTGGTGCAAGCAGTTGGAACTGCGACAGAGTTTATTCCTTAATTGAAAGACTCGAGAAGCTGATGAAACATACTGCACCCATGCAGATAGGCTGTCCTGTTCCCTAATCGTGGCAAACAGAGCAGGACTGCAATCTTTTCAGTAGCACAACCTGTTGCAGAAATCCACTACAAGCCACAGCCGAGCTTGGACATCCAATCCAGCAAATCACACATAAAGCAGCTTGTGCAGGTTTGTCTGCTGGTGCAGGCTGCGCAGCTTTGGCACCTGCTGAACTTCATGCAGGCACCTTGTGCATCTAGAGTGTCTACTGTGGCGTATTGTGCAGCCAGGTCAAATTCCAGCCTTGACTGCAAAATTGCCGCAGGAGACACATGCAGTCTTGAACTCAAAATGTGCAGCGCTAGTAATTGTAATGCGTTGACCCTGCGCCAGAGCCAACGCAACTGTCCCAGCTTGAGCTGCATAAGACATATCGCGTAGTTTACCTTTCGTGCGTGCCTTATTCACACCGACGATCTTCGCTTACCGTACTTGGCATGTGCTGATCGCTAGCACCGCTTGTGTGCAATAGGCGTCCTAGTGCAATGCAGTACTACCCGCCTGAGTTGGCAACACCACCTTTAGCGCTAATGGCTCTTCTGGGTTGTCCCGAACTGCACAGCACAGTTGGAGAGTTCCTTAGGTCAACGCACAGACCGCCCATAAACTCAATAGGCGTCGGGGATCCAACGAGCGCTTCCAGACTTTTTGGTAACCTTTCTTGCCAGTTGTATATCGCGTCCAGTTTAGCCATATGCGGGGCGTCTTTAAGAAGCATGCCTTTGCATGCCTGTTACAGGGGAGCGTAAGGGCTCAACCAATTTGCAGTCTCAGCCCAAAGACATCCTGAAGGTCTTTGCAGCATATTACTGTATTGTATCACGAGCTTCAATTTTTGCTATGGTGCAAGTATGAGCGTGATTAGCTGCTTCTACAGGCAGATTGGTTTGCAAAGCACAGACAAAGACGCCCTGCTGTTGCTGTCTTGTTCCTTTCAAGGTATTCCTCACACTGGCTGTTTCTATCGGTGCACAGTGCTTGTCATATGTGATGGCAAGCTGCGCTGGGCAATGATGGTTGCTTTTCCCCAAACAGGCCCTGGTTATGGATCCGTACAAGGCTTATGTGGAAAATGCTTTTGTGCCAGGGATGCAGTCTTAGGTGATCCTGGAAGCTGGGCACGCTGCACACAGCAGGCAGATGCCGTGAGAAGCGCTACACGAGCTCAAGGAGCTCGCACGGTCTTGGTTGTAGCGCAGCCCCTCGACAGCCCTGAAATCTCAGATGAGCGTGCCCTGCAGTTGTGTAAACAAGCCGGCATCGACAGAAGGTATCACACCATCAGGCATCCTGCACCACATGTCATTCCTGCTGGACTCTTGCCTGGTTCATGGGCTTCAAGGGTTGCTGCACACGCTGGTGACTAAACCCCCAAACCTAGCTTCTTGTCATGGATCATCCATACCCGTGCATCTCAGCCTGAGCGCCTGCAAACTCAGGCCAAGGGCTCAGTCAAGCCTGCTTGCACTGCATTGACACTCCTTTGCATCCAGCAAGGGCATCACACGCACACAGGGTAGGACGCTAACCACCACACACCGCACAGTTGTGTTTGCTGTGCAATTGCTCATGTTTCCAGCTCAGAGAGCTTACCAGTATGGTCTGTTCCAAGAACAGCGTCACCAGGTGGTGTGCAGGTGCCTGCTGTGCCTGTGCCTGACAGAGCCAGGCGGGCTGGTGAAGCTGGGCAGAAGCTTGCACGAGCAGGCGGGCGTGTACTACTTGGAAGAGTCCAGGCGCATCCTGTCCATCCATGCTGAGCGCCGCTCGCCCCCACCCGAGCTCAATGCCCGGGTATCCTTCAAGGTAAATGTTCCCTGCCAGTGCCGGTGCAAAACAGACATGCTGCAACACAGAAGAAACTAGGCTGCCGCTGACCGAGCTTATGCTGGACAGTTGCAGAAGTGAGCGCTGCCTGGCATGCAGGCCCCTGTGTGGTGTTAGCCAAGTACTGCACATGTATGGTACCTGGTCACCAGCCAGATTACGTAAGCATGGGTAAACGCTGCACCACAATGACATGTTACAATTCACACAGCATGACGCACTGCAATGGCTGCTCACCACTGCCATGTCTGCATTTCACCAGAGCTTGTCAAGCTCAGCAAGGCCACCAGTAGCTGACCCTGGCTCCAGCCCAGGCTTGCTCCTCTCCCCGTCCTATGGTTTTGCAGTCAAGATACAGTTCCAGGTAGCATACTAGACATGGCCATTACAGCTTTGCCTGTGTGTATGTTGGCAGGCTGGTGCCTTGGCTGAGTTCAGGGCTGACTGGTCCACTGCAGTGAAGACCTACCAGACGGCCTATGGTCAGGTTGAGAAGGTGCAGCTGGGCAGTGCCCTGCCCCTGCAGCACTGGTATGAGCTCACCCGAGTTGCTGAACAAGTGCACATCAAGGTGAAGCCCTGGCACTGCAGGCACTATGATTGTTTCCGCTACTACATTGCTGTCATCGCTACTTCATGCTTGGTACGATTGTTACTGTTATTGGTATTTGTATTGTTGCTGTATATTCATTTGTTATCGCTGTTACAACTATTGCTGTCACTATTAGCCCAGGCACTAACCCAGGGACAAGTTTATTGTTATTATTGTTGAACATGGTCTTTTTTTATTATGATCGTCATGGTTCATACTATAGTTGTTATAATATAACAACATTTGATTTTGCCCAGCCCATGCCCCAATTCCAGGGTACGATGCGCCTTCACCTACATTGCATGTATCACTGTCACTAATCACCCTCCCGTAAAGGCATGGCCTCTGCCTTGCAGCATGTCACTGGTCAGTGGCTTCTGGAGTGCTGCCTTATGTCTGCAGGTGGTCACCCTACTTCTTCATCAGCACCGCAGCCAGGAGGCTCTGGCCCACTTCCAGCAGCACATGGCTACCTACCACCACCCTCCCCCTCAACTTGCTCCAGTGCCCCTGCCAGCAGTGGCCGCCCACCAGGGGTGGGTGGGGCGCCAGTACCAAGTCATGGGGGAGCTGATGAGCAGCAGGGTGGACCCTGCTCACCTTCCTCCTCAGGTAGCCAACACAAAGGACACAAGTACCGGTACTGCTACTCATCGGCAATACCGGGTGTTCTCAACTGTTTGCCGTCGAATTGAGAAGATTGAGAAGCTTTTTGTCGACGCTTGTCAGCTCATCCTCTGTTTTAAAAGTTTTGTGAACAGTGCTGTCCTGAGCAGGTTTGTGCTGTGATGCCTTGGGTACATGCAGGGAACTTTGGCAGTAGGCTGGCAAGAAATACACCTGTCTGGTTGTCTGCTTCAGCTTGTAACTTGAACCCCAAAACAACAGGTCTTCCTAGAAAGGCTGTCAACTTGAAAAGTGAGTGAATCCAAACAGGGAAAAGGTAACAATGAACATGTACACAGGCAGTTTGGGTTGGTTTGTGGTCTACGTTATTTGCGCTGTACATGGTGTCAGGATTTTGCAGCATAGAAATCATGCTGGCAGTTTTGCTGCTTTCTTGCAGCTGTTGCAAACAGCTAGTTGCTTGCTGCTGTGCAGAGGGATTGCCACCCAGCGTACTTCTTCTTGTGTGCGGCCACTGCCTGCATAGAGCGGCGGCGCAGTGCTGATCAGATGAGAGAGGCTCAGACCCCCCTTGGCAGCCAGAGGGGGGGTCCTCCTGCTGGGGTGGGCCCAGGCAAGGGGGTGGGGCAGTTGGTGAAGGAAGGGGGCAAGCGCCTCACAGATGCAGAATTCCTGGTTTGGTTGGAGGTACCCCACTGCACATAGCTCCCGCACATACTGTACTGGTACCGATATATGTCTACCATGTTTAGATATAGATATGTGTACCATAGAATGTGTATTACACATCATAGTATCATAAGACTTATATTGTATGAGGGAATATCACATATATCAGCATACATATCCATTCAGAGTTGCAGGCAGACTTTCCGCATCATTGCAGTCTGTGATACAATTTTCCATCACCTGAACAGTCACTATTTAGGGAGGTGTCACTATCCCAGCCGTGTGCTTCATAGGACAACACTTTTCACAAGTCAACGTCACAGTTGCCGAGCAGTACATCCTTGAACAACACAGACCCTGCAACAGAATTGCAGTGTTGCCATGAAGCCGCAGCTGTTGTTCCTTGTGTAGGCGGAGGAGATGCAGGTGAGTCATGGCAAGGCCGCCATAGCGATGCTGACCACGGCACATGAGCTGTACAAAGCGGGGTCCCAGGGAGCCAAAAGGCTCATGTATCACATAGGCGCACTGCTGGCCAGGGAGCGCCTGGCCTTTGAGGATGTGGACAGCGCACACAGACTGCTGGACTCAGTTGCAGGTTGTGCTGTGCATGCCCTGCCTGCCCTGCGGATCATGTTGTGCTATGTAAGTGGCAGTGGGTTGTGTACTGAAGGGAGAGAGCTCCATGGTGTTGCTGCATTGCTTCATGGAACATGCCCCTTCCTGACAAGCACAAGTTAAGCACCCTCTGCCATATTGTGTCCCTGATAACTGCCTCGCTACCCGTCATGCCATCTCAATCTGTTTGCTGGTGTCTACGGGGACATTGGGTGAACGAGGGTGAGTTTGACGCAGGGATAGACCACAGGAGTTTTGGAGAAGCTCACGCCCAACACGCAACCTTCTTCAAGGACTTGAGTCAGAGCTCCTGTAGTTGAGCTCCTGTGATTCATCCCACAGTGGAGTAGGGTTCCTGCCCCACACCACTGGCTCGTTTGTGCATCCAAAGCAGGGTAAACGTGGATGCAGCCTACCAGGCACGTAAGTATCCGTGTAAACAGCAAGCATGGCGTTGTGTGTATGTGGGGATGGTGATGCAGGGGTGTACAGGGGGGAGCAGTGGGGGGTGCCACTGGCAGCGGCCCTCCTGGAGCTGCGCGAATGTGCTCATCAGCAAAGGCAAGCAAAGGTAATTGGGCCCACACCCCCCCCCGTTTGGCCCCCACCCCTCTCTGTGCAGTGTGACTGATCATTTCATCAAGCCCTGGCAGTTACGGCTTTGGACAGCTACGCATCTGCTGGACATATACTCATCATCTGTCTGCTGCACTACTTCCCAGATGACACAGACGGCTCGTCATGTTTCTTGACTTACTGGTGGTCGACGCTTCAAATGATTTGTGCAGGAAATCACACCCGTACTGCCAAAAACAAAAAGAATACCAAAACATAAAGTGGATGGTGTATGTAGGAGCACATAGAGTACTCTTTGGAGCTGGCCTGCCTGGAACAGTTCCTGGGCGAGGCGCAGCGGCGAGCTATTGCACAAGCTGCTGTAGCTGCCCTGCAGGCACGCACGGCCCCCTCCACCCCCCAGGCCTCCCCAAGATCATCAGGTGGGCCCCATGGTCTGTGACATGCCAGGACCCTGTACTTGCTTTCAGGACAGCAACCTTGTCTGCCTTGAGCATTGACTCCAGAGTACCAGTTGCTCTAGTTGTTTCTCAGCAGTTTCTTTTTGCTTGTTGCCCAATTGTTTTCAGGAGCCGCTTCAGTGCAGTACAGGATCGAGGGTTGTGTTCTCAGGGCACAATGCTAGCTTGTGACTCATGACTCATCGGGCGCCGTTCAAGACATTCCACCAGCTGCTGGTGTGACTCAAGCTGCTGTGAGGCCATTTTGAATTGTTGGTCAAAAAGGTTGTCTCTTGCGTTGCAGAGTCTGGTGAATCCAAGACAGGACTTCCTCTGGAGTTGCAGGTCCAGTCTGCAAGCAGTGGCCTCTTCGCCTGCTTTGCCTTGCGCTGGGGCTTTGTCCCCATGCCACCCCAGGACGACCCCCAGGGAGGGGGGCAGGTCTGCTTTGGGGTAGCCCTCTGGAGCAACCTGCCTGTTGCGCTGCCCATCAAACGCCTTGAGGTGAGCCCTGCCGTGCCGCCTGGTCTTGCCTTTGAGCATGGACACCGAAGGGACCGCTTGCCCCTCAGCTGCCTTCTAAATAGAATGCCTGCCCTTGCCTTCTTGCCCATCAAGGCACCCAGCCACTGCCGTCATAGCAGTGTCTGCTCCTCAGCTGACACTCATGCTCACTGGCAGCCGATGCTCAGCATGGCATGTCTCCTCTGGCTGAGTAGCCTTTGTTTCTACCTGTCTCCTCTGGCTATGTTGTTACTGTGCTACTGGCCTGCCTGCATGCAGTAATGCCAAGACTTTCGACCGTGACATTGACGCCTAAGTGGTACCTTCATACTATCCAACATCCATCACTACGTACTATCCTGCGTCCATCATTACATACTATCCTATGCCCATCACTACACCTTGTCATGCACACATGATGAAGTCTTGTTAGTCGATGACCTTGACAGGTTTGCCAGCTGACCCCGGCCATGTCGACCTGTATGCGTAAAGTTGTCTCTGTCCGTCTTTCTCTTCCTGATTTGACTGTCTTCCTGCAAACAGTGGCCCTCTGTCAGGTCTACTTGTGTGTACTGCTGCTGCAGGTTGCTTTTGCAGACCGAGAGGGCACATCCACTCAAACAGCCCTTCACCACCCAGCACACCAGAGTGGGCAGGCACAGGGCACTACAGAACAGACCCTGCACCCTCAGCAATCTCAGTCTCAGCAGCAGGAGCAGCAGCAGGTGGTGTTACAGCCACAGAAATGGAGCGTGGTTTATTGCATATGGCAGCCACGCTGCTCTGGCAGGCTCACCGCTCAATCTGTCATTGCCCACACAGGGGACGCAAGCGCTGTAGTGTGGAACCTTGACCTAGGAATGGGAGGTATATCAGCATGACTGGATGCTACGTACATGGCAGTTGAACATGGAAAGAGATATTTTCTGACCACAGCATGATTGTGCACCGGCAATGTTGTCAGCATCATACTATGCAATAGTCATGTTGCAACAGCGGCTGAGTGAGGTTCCTTGGGCACACAGGGGCTACGTCTGGATACTGGTCTCTGCCATTGAATGCGGCATTGTGTTTTCCCAAACAGAAAATACACTGCTTGGAACCTGTGTGTGCATGTGCAGGGGGTGTGCATGGTTACATCCCATCATGGTTTCCATTGCAGCATGTAAACCCTCCCCCTACCCCCACCTACCCACCCACCCACCCACCCCTTCTTCGGGTGTTATGTGAAAAAAACCATGCACCCTTCCCTCTCCTCCGTGACCTGTCACATTTGCTCCTCACGATGTTTTGTCTCTTGGTCTGTCATTTGCTGCTGAGACCCATGCCAAGCTGCAGCGAGCACAACAGCAGGTTTGGCTTGTGCTACAGAGCCGGTGATGGTGGGTCGGGCAGGAGACAGCCTGGCAGCCCTCCAGAACCCCTTCCTGCACCCCCCTGTGCCTGGCAGGGTCGCCCAGGGACAACTCCAGATTGAGGTCCCCTCCCATCATAAGTCCCCTCAGTTGCAGGTACAACTCCCCACCTCCCTTGCCTCTGCTGCTTCGCTTGTCTACAGCCTGTCAGTCTCTGATGTTGCCTTCGAGCTATTTGCTTATGAAACAGTAAAAGCCACAGCTTTGCCAACTCCCGTACCCATTGCGCATGCAGCTTGCATAATCAGCAACAGCTGCTGCAATGTTGCTGTAAGGCTCTTGTGGCAGGTGCACACATGCGCGTAATAGACATCCAAGAGGTTTCTCAACTCTATTTGCTGTGCAGGTCCAAGGCGCAGGGTTTGCCATGGTGGGCGAGCAGATGCCCATAACCCTAGCCATCACCGCAGCAGGGCCCATACATGCGCTGGAAGTGGTAGTGAAGGCGGAGTACTTGGAGGGTGGGGGCCACTCTGAGCTGTCCATACTGCTGCCACACCCTGGCGGCACACCACAACCCTTGCAGGTAGGGCTGCTGTGTACCAGGCCAATGCACATCAAGTTGTCACTGCATCTCATGCAAACTCTGCCTGCACATGAGCTGCCACTCATTCTGTTGGGTACTTGGATCATAAACACAAGGGACACTAGATTGTACTGGCTTCCAGCAGCTGTGTTCTATGACTAACCCGTGCAGTGTTGGCCCTGGCAGCACAGGTCCTGGGTTCAAACCTCAGTGTGGTTACTTTGGTCATTTTGGTTGAAAGCGCTTGAAACATTCACAGGCTGCGTGCCAGACTTTCCCTACAGCACTAGCACACATGTCAAGTCGCTGGGCACAATCTTCTGAGGGAGGTTACACCCAGCAGAGCCATCTGCATACACACCTGGTGTATGATCCATGTATCACCTCCAACAAACTAAGCCACATAGCCAGCTAATGCAACAGCCAGCAAGTAATCTGCTGGTAGGCACATGAAAGTGGGTGTGTGGAATACTACCTTTGTGGGTCTCACATGTGTATAATATAATTCGTCTGGCTACCTTGTGTTAGCATTACATAATTTGAGTGGTGCTGGCAAGTGGGCGTGGTCTCGGCAGTGTGGCTGGGAAATGGGTCAGTGGGTGTTGCAGTGTGCATCCTTGATGGGAACACAATGCTTGACAAGGGAGCAAGCAAACTCACTAAGGTCACCGGGCAACCTGTCGGGTGTCTTTTTGTGGACAGCGCATGTTGCATTTCTGCAGAATTGAAGGTGCAAGCAAACCGATGAAGTGTTGGAACGCAGATGGCAGGTGCCTCAAGTAGTGTAACTGCAGTGCAGGGTCCTTTGCAGTTGGATGATATGGGGGTTGAAGAGACCCACAGGCTGCAGCTGCTGGTTCCTGTGCCAAGGCCCGGCCAAGTGCACCTGTCTGCGCACCTGCACTACCGTACTGGCCAGGTCAGACAAACTCTCACCCCCCCCCCCCGGCTCCTGCTTAGCTGCTGCTGCATGCACCCTCAAGTGCAACCCTACATTCACCCCTGCCATGCACCCCTGGCATGCACCCCTGCATGCCCCTGCATGGCCCCGCCTCCCTCAGGAT
>Ga0181467_101228_pt1 | contig 11202 bp, 13 predicted proteins | sample InSIn5gowninarea_2_FD_119079 | JGI IMG/M metagenome (GOLD analysis project Ga0181467, IMG submission 119079) | Clean room microbial communities from NASA Spacecraft Assembly Facility at Jet Propulsion Laboratory, Pasadena, California, USA -... ... | reverse complement strand
GAGCGGGTTGATGATGTGCGGAGCTGTGATGACGTCTGTACGGACTGTCTGGAGTTCAGAGCTAGGGTCAAGGCTGAGGCGGAGGGACGCTGCAGTATGAATGATGACAATGGAGGTTGGAAGGGTGGGAAGCGGCAGCTGGTCCTACCTGTGTGGCGGCCTAGTACTCGGGGGAGTGTAGCGGGTACTGGTGGGGTTTTGTGGTATCGGGAACGCGTGTGAGGTTGATGGGTTGAAACTTGGAGTGGGTACGCATGTGTGTATGCACTGATGATTTACTCGCGAAGTGAGGCACAGTGATGTGCGATGTATTATGAAAATCAGTTTCCCCTGACGGTATGAGAATCTATGAAACGCTTTGGGATGAGCTTATATACTTTATGTCGTGGACGCATTGACTTTTGTTCATCACAAGCGCGAACGTGATGGGCATGGAGTCGATCCTCACGGCGATCCTGGAGTATGGCGAGTACCTCATTCTTGATTTTTTGCAGCATCCAGGCTCTACACCCAGAGAAAGGGTCGTACAACGTCCCGGTGTTGAAAAAATAAGTCAAAGTAATTATAATGGCTTCGTGCTGCGGTTGCTTTTCGAAATGAATTCCTTGTGTCAATCCGGCCGGCACATCTGAACGCCACTCTCCACTGACGGCCATGCGTTTCCCCAGGGCCGCAGGGTTAGTATACCATCGGACTTATGCAGCAATGGTTTGTCCAGCCGACCTCGACTCTAGATAATTCTTCCTATGCGTGTTTCCATCCGTCTCCTTGCCCCTGTTCAACGGTGTCCACTTTGGCTCGTCCTGGAACAAGCGCATGGCTTTGATATACTGTCGCGCCCATCATGTCAGCAATCTTCCCGCCACACTCCTAATCAACCCCTGCACCCTCATTCGGGCAACAAGAAAAGCAACGGAGAACAAGGGAAAAGCAAGCAAGCAACCCACATTATCCTCTGCGGTAGTAAACCGATGATAAATCCCCGCCGGCAGCACCAACAAGTCATGTTTCTCCAACCTGACCCTCACCCACTCATCCCCCTCACTCCTGACGTCGAAATAGCCGGCCCCATCCAGGATATATCTAATCTCCTCGTCCTCATGCAGATGCTCCTGGAAGAAGCTCTTGACTTTCTCCTCGTAGACGTCGCCCATCTTCTCGGGGCTGACGGTGATCTCGTCGCGGTTCTTGTAGCCGCGTTCGGTGGCGAGCGCGTCGACGGCGGAGAGGGAGGGGAGGTGCCGGTGGAGGACGCCGAGGTTGTTGAGGTAGGAGGGGTCTACCGGGCGTTGGGAGTCGTGGGGAAGGCGTTGGTCGCCCTGGAGGGGAAAGTGTTTAGTGGCGGGGTTTGTCTTCGTGGTCGAGGCGGCCGGGATGCGAGGGTTGGGGTGCTTACGGGGAGGTTGTCGAACCAGTAGGCTTTCATGGCGGCGGCTGTGATTGTTGGATGGAAGTGTCTGCGCAGTGTCGGGTGGAGTGCAAGATGGCTTATGCGCTTTAGTAGTCGTGGAGATGCGAGTGACGGTCGAGACATATTTGCGATTGCGTTTCGAATCATCTTTCAAAGTTTGACAATGGCAATGGAGGACGGGATGACGCGATGCAGGGTCAAGCGGGGAACGAAGCGCCCAGAACATTTCCTTCCCGTCAGCTCCCCGAGACAACGACCATGCAAACGGTGTACGAAGGTAGAGATGGAGGCAGTAACAGTAGCTCAGTGTGAAATGACATGGTGCACTTGAGAGATTGATGCCAAGCCAAGTAATATACTATATAATAGGCATCACCTTGGCCAACCACCAATCCATCAACCCATATTATTCATGACTATACTGCTGAAGAATAAAGACAAGATAGATCGAGCTTCCAACAATGTGTCTACAACACATGCTGCTCGATTGCCAGTACGCAGTAGAAAGGCTCTTCAACAGCAAAACGCAAGGACCACTCTTCATCGTGAAATCATGTATATCATCATCACGAACCTTGACAGTGCATATCGGCCTGGAATGGCATCACATACAGTCACGTATCCATGTTGGCGTGAGAGAGTATCGTCTCCCCTTGCGATCTGCTGACAGGATGTAGCACCCAAGGCGTGATGGTGTCATATGCAGCACTCTCACGTTGCAACTCTGAACTCGTCAAGCCGAATAAGATCGAGTGCAGCCTTCTAAGTCGACGGATCGCCACGGCATGAAAGTGCTCGTGTTGCGTGTCTGAGCTGCCTTGGACCGCACGTTTGGCTCCTCATACACCGGACTCAAACTCCACATCCACGTGAGTGCCACGCGGGAGACGTCTCATGCCGTGCGTCCGCGGCCCGTGCGAGTGAACAGGAATCCGCGAACAATGACGTCGCTGCCCAAGATGACATGTCATGAGTTTGCCAAGGGAAATCACTAGACTAGCGGTGTCTCGTCCGCCTGAGATCGAGAGATGGTCTGGATTTGTGATCACTTGCCACACACCACATCCAAATGCACCAAATGCCCCCTCTTCCCCCTCACCCAGCTCGCATACATCCCCGCACTCACCGCCACGGCGCCCAGGCTGCCCAGCGCCAGCCACGGGAACTGGTCGGGCCTGCTCCACACGGCTGCGGCGACCCACTGCAGGAGCTCGAAGAAGGCGACAAGGGACTGCTCGGTGCCGCCGAACGAGGAGCGCGTGGAGGCCGGGACGAGGAGTTGTGTGGTTTCGGTTGTGGTGAGGTCGAAGGTCCAGAGGCCGAGGCGGGAGAGGGATAGGAATGTGAAGAGGGGAATCGCCGTGGTGAGGGCGGTGGTGTGGGCGGAAAGAGTGGCGAGGATTAAGGGTGGACCATACATTGAAGGCGTGGGAGGAGGGGATGGGATGCGGAAAATCGCTAGGACGACAGGGATCTGTGATTGAGGTGCCGTCAGTCTCGCACTCTCGATGCTATGCTATGCCGCAATATGTTGGACTGGCGAAGACTCACCAGACTCGCCAATTGCAACATGAGCCCCCAAAGGCCGCTCCTCGCAAGTCCGACCACATGCAACTGGTCTGCACGTCCGTTAACCTCCTCGCCCCTTCCTAGCAATTCCTCTCCGTCTTCGTCAAAGCCAGTTACACCCTGCTCCCACCTCTTCGTGCGCGCTAGACGCCGGATGCCAAAGGGCGCGACGAAGGTACTCGACACCTCCACCACGCTACCTACCGCGCGAGCGACGGTTATAAGTGTGAGTGAGAAGTTGCTGTTTAGAAGATAGGTGATGAACGTGGCGGCGTAGGACAGGGCAGAGAGGTGGAGAAGCGAGAGCGCCACGGACGGAACCCAGACGTCGGTGGAGAAGTAGGCGCGTATTTGCTGGACTTGTGCCTTTAGAAGCTGCATCGGCCGAATCCAGAGCCAGCTACCATGGCTACTGCGATCTCGCATTTGTGCAGGTGACGACGTTGTCGATGAGGTCGGCCTTGGCTCCCTCAGCCGCTCGTTCATCTTCCACACCCACCGCACAGTCACGATTTCCACTGCCCAACTGCACGCGCTCATGCCGCCTACCACGATGACTCCAATGCTTACGCCCTTTGTCGTGACGACGAAAGAGATGACGAGCGGCGCGACGAGCTTACATATCAGGTCGATGCGGCGCATCACGCTGTTTAGCCTCGTGAGCGTGTAGATAGAGGCCTCCGAGGTGGTGGAGGTAGACATGGTGGCATTTGTGGCAAGCGCAGGTACCCAGTCGCGCTCCATGGCGAGCATGTTGGCCACGCCACTCAGCTTCTCGACGATGCTGATCAAGACCACAGTAGCGAAGAGGTACAATCTTATTGGCCTCGTGGGGCTGCCATGGCCAGTTATACTCGACTCGGCGTTGTCGTCGACTGGGATGGTGGAAGAAGCTCCGGATTCGGTCCCCGGCTTTAAGACGTCGAGAAGGACATACCAACCGACACATGCTAGCAGAATTGAGGCACGGTTGAGAGTAATGCTGAGAAGGAGAGGTTTTAGACGGGTGGTGGATTTGTCGATGGCAGCGCCGACGGTGGAGGAGAGGAGGAGTGATGCCACTCCGGTGCTAAGACCTCTATAATGTGGACGTATGTGAGCAGAAATCATAGATTAGATGAGAATATACAGGATGAGGTTGACGGCTCGCAGGAAGACGTAGTTTCTTATCTTGCATGTTCATTGGCATCGACGCGATCGACATGATCAAACATATGATTTTGTCTCGTGGACTTTCAGTTTCTTCTTGGAAACAAGATATCACGCACGTCTTCTGGCCGAGGCAGTACCAACAGATAGGAACCTTCTCACCTCAATGAACTAGCCATGAGTGTGCCCGGAAACGCCTCTGCGGTGAATAGAATCTGTATTCTGAACATCAGCTCGCAACCTTTCCAGCAGCGTCCGCAAGCTCAGCGCTTCGAACCTCGAATTCCTCCCATAACAGTCACAATCCATCCACACTCCCATATCTATTGGGCCAAGAGTAGAGATGCGACAGGGTTGACCCACAGCTGCAAATTCATATGTTCTCGCATTCCAAGTGCTCAATGCATGGCTCAAATACAGTGATCGTGCCTGCCGCTGGCTGAGTTCGAGACTGATGCGAAGAGGACCGCGTGCTGGCCTTGCCCGCAGGTCATCGTCTAACGAGACGGAATGATGTTCAGTTGAGTCCTCGTGTGTATCTGCCATTGAATCCTTGTATGTGGCAGTCTGCTCCAATGTCGGTAAAAAGTCAAGCCTTTGGAGTCGCCAATGAATTTAGAATCCACGAAGCCTTTTTGGTTATGCAACTCGAATGTTGCAGCAAGACACGAACATGGCTATAGAAATTCTGAATTTGAACTCAAAGAACCTTTCCGGGGAACCATCGTTGCATCTTACAATATCATCATGATCACGAAATGCAAGATTACGTCGGTTACAGACAAGGAAAGACGTATAAAATCGGACGATCTACAGGTGGCCGCCGTGATAGCTGATAAAAACCGCTCATGCCATCTACTCCAGATACTCTCCCTTTGTATCCCTATGAATAAGATCAAAAGCTGGCTTCGCACTGAACCAGCCAGCCCTTGGCGTTCCCACAGTCTTGTACGTATACGCCGCATCCTCCTCGTTGATCTTCACGGTCTCACCTCCGCGACCTCCGGCCGCCGCATCAGCCATCAGCTGCGCATGGCAGCACTTCTCCATGCTCAAGAACCAGAAGACGGCCTCCTCGACGGTCTTGCCGACGGTCAGCAAACCATGGTTGATGAGAAGGGCGGCTTTCTTGTCGCCGAGGCATTTCGCGATGTTGTTGCCCTCTTCCTCAACGAGGACGATGCCGTTGAAGGATTCGTAAAGTACGTGGTCCTGGAGCATAGTTGGGTTAGTTTGTTGAGTCCTTAGAAAGGTGATTTGTGCGTGGAAGTGCCGCTCACATTGTGGAATGCGCAGGAGTCCTGTGTAATGGTATCGAGTTTCCTTCCAAGTGCGCAGAATGCCCTGCCATAAATGCTGTGACTGTGCGCCGCAGCATTCACGTCCGGACGAGCCTTGTGGATAGCAGAATGGATCATGAATGCAGCTGTGTTGAGGAGCTTCACTGGACCGCCCTCGATGATCTTGCCCTCCTCGCTGACGCGAATGAGGTCGGACGCCTTGATCATGGAAAAGGCGACTCCGAAAGGATTCACCCAAAAGGTATCTGTCTCTACCGGATCCTGCATGACACGGAATACCATCAGCTCGATACCGCTGGAAAGAGCTCAGCGGGGCCTTACCCTGATAGTGATATGTCCGGCGACGCCCTCGTCGAAACCGTATTTGCCGAAGATACGAAACGCCGCAGCCAGTCGGCCTTTCATGTACGCGCGCTCTTCATGGGGATCCTCGAATTTAGGAGGGGAGGGAAAGGACATGGCCTCATTTCGGGCTTTGGCCTTACTAAGACCGGGCTCGAGAGTCCCCGTGCCGACCTCGTTATTGTCCTTCTCATTCTCGGAGAATGTTGCTGAAGGTGGTGCCATATTGTAGTGTGTTTCTGAAAATAAAACTGGAGAAAGCGTAGTGGAGAGGAATATGCAACAGTCGCGGATGGAGTACAAGTAAGTGTGGCGAAAGGTGCGGGGTAGGCTTCCTCGGATGTGATTTTGCACGCTATCTCGGTGTTGCAAAACCCGAGGCAGGAAAAAGACGGAGAAGGTTCAGGGACTCTGGGGTTAATGCCGATCGACATGGCATCCACTCTTATATTCTATATAGACGTCGCGCAAGAACGAGGATTGTAGACGAATTCTCTCAGCCGATGAACGAAGATGCTAACAGCTGATGTGGCTCACCACCCTTGACAGTGAGCAGATCGATAGCACCTTAGCCCGTCCAAAGGGAAGCATGTCTCGCCTCGTGCTTGCAAAGTCATGCAAAAGACTGATGTCCATATTCCTGCTTGGTCGCTTCAGAAAGGATAGCTACAACGCTGGGCTAATGAGTACTGTCACGCCAACGGGCTTGAGATGTGCAGAAGCTTGCCCTAACTCTGTCAAGCCGGTGTGGAGATCCTCTCGAGCATCGATATCCTGCCCAGACTGGCTTGCGGCAGAATCGTCGCAGAAGCGCTTGGAAACTGGCGCAAAGATACGGTAAAACCATGCACGCCCGAAGACAAATGCAAATAGGGAATCACCGACTTGCAGCTTTTGTGTTTCGCAGCCTTCGGAGTCGTAAAGGCTAGCATGGTCCTTCGCTCGAAGCGCTTTCGTGACAAAGGAAACACTGCTGTCCTAGCATCGCTCAAAGCATCTCTTTGTATGTCTTTGAGGCCTTCATGAGACTCGTTGAACTAAACCTAGGCAAGTCATTCCCTCGCTTTGTTCTCGAATAAAGATCCACAAGACCGAGACCTCCCTCGTTCAATCCGACAATAACTTCACGCTATCACCGGCTGGTTGCCTCTCTGGCTTGCATGTGACCTGTTATTTCGTGGTTGGCAATTTCGTCTTCGATAGTGTCGCAGAACGAGTCAGACAAAGCAGAATCGAATGTCTGGGGTTTGCCAGGACCCTCTTATGGAAACCCAACCATGCTGAGGGAAATGAAGGGGTATCCATTTTCAACGAGGCCGATGCCGTTCAACAGCAGGGTCTCATTCTGCTAACACCGACTTGCTCGAGGCGAAAAGTACCGCGTTTCGAGCTTGAGACGCAGCATGATTTGCACCACTCTCCTCCCTGCTGTCGCATCTCCTATTGCACTGTTCGACAGCGCTTGCTCCAGGAGACTTCAATGTGCAGACAACTTTTCTTTCGCATACTTGATGGCCAAGTCGACGATCATTCCCAGGCCCCACGAATGTTCTCCCTGCACGACAGTAATCCGCGCTTCTCCCTCGCGCGGAAAGCGCTGCAAAGCCTTAGACATTTGAGAGTGCTCGCAGTAGTCCAAGGAGCGAACAGCGCTTCCTCGCTCATGATGTGAGTATTGGGATAATGCGATAGCTATTGAAGATGGACATCAGAAACAGTACTAGCCTTTTCGAGATCTCCTCCATCTAGAACGAGCTCACTTGAAAATTTACTCGAAACAGACAATGGTGATACTCATTATTGAGCGCAACTCTTCAAGTCTCAAAGCGCCGATCTTATCTTTCCTAGCTCATCCCAATGCTGAAGCACGATTCGAGGAATGCACCGCAGCTCAAACGAGCTGACAAAAGGATGGAGCAGGGCTACCAAACAAAGCAAGGTTGCCGAAGACATCTCGTGCTGTGAGCTTCTGCATTGAAGATTGTCCGAATCTGCGAGCCTTTCGCGACTGTTACAAAGAGAAGTCATACTTATGACAACTGCCCATGCAGATGACGCCCTGAGATGGTCGCAGAATCGGCGCAGGAGAATGAAGACGCGCATGCTACACAAGCTAGGAAAATGATGTTCGTTGATGTGGACGAGCCAGAGGTACAACTAGAAAGCAGAGAGCGCTGGTTGGGAACGGGCCTGCAAATTGATAGAAGAATGGTGCAAGTAATAAAGCGATATTGAGGCTGCTGCTGCAAGAGCATACAATGGTGAAACGGCTCGACACGCAGCATGTCGCTGCGACCGCATCCTCTTTGTGTACCCAGCCAGAAACGTCCGTGTGCGCGCTTTCAAGTTCGTGCTTCATAGCACGCTCTTTGTGTAGGCGAATTCAATCATATAGCGCCTTTCAGCTTCGCACTTCATTTGTTCCTTGCCTCGACATTCATTCTGTATTCCACATCGCCCACATCCATTACACATATACACCAGCTCGTCAGCAATTTCTCGTGCTACAAGCTACAACCTTCAACCTTCTCTGGGCCCTTTGTATTCCCGACTGAAGTGACTGTCCTCAATTGGTCAAACTCGAAACTGCTCAACGAGAGCCCCCAGGCTACATCTCATCAAGCGAAGGTGGTCCAGCCGGTTCCTGACAGAGGCCGTCACTAACCAACACGTAGACATACTGTCGACTTCCGGGTCTTGCCATTTGGAGATAGTCGGCGGATAGCATACATCGCTGAGGTTGCACGTGAGTTACCAGGCCATACTGTACTCCTCTGCACTTCACTGAAGTCGTCGGATAGCATGTCTTCAGCCCCGTCCCAGGCCGGCGATGCCACGCGTGATCCACGTGCCAGCAGCCACGAATCGTCGTCACAAGATAGCGCTGCTATCGCATTGCAGGTACTGACCGCACTCGGAAATGGTGACTCACCAAGAGCCATGCATGCAGCTCGAGAGCTCGATGAAAGACGCAACAACGGGGACGCCCGAGCAAGATCGGCACTCGACGGTCTCGTGGCCCTCTCTTCACGAGACGAAGCTGCATCCGCCCTGGTTGAATTGGCCACACGGTCCACTCAAGAACATGACGTACACAGAGAAGCGGCTGAATCGCTTGTAGAATTCGCCTTGGTTGAACGACTGACAATCGCGCCAATCCCCGCTCCACTGCCTGCTCCAACAAACAATGCTTTTCTGAACATATCCACGGGTACGACATCGCCACGGCGAACTCGACTGCGACGAAGCTCTCGACAGCGTCAGGCCCCAGGCAGGGAACCACCGGCACCTCTGCCACCACGTCAGAATCCCGGAGCTCCGATTGTGAACGACGATGACGATGATGACGAGCAGCCACATTACACACGTGCAGTCATGACATGGACTCTGGTCGATGCCTCGACCCGCACCTTCACCAACGGCATGAGGAGAGAAAGCTTTGCCCCAAATTAGCTCCACACCATGTTGGCGATTGGTGAAATCACCACCGAAGACTATAACGCGGTGATGGGTATCAAGCCAGTGGCGGATACAGTTGGCAAGGCTAACAAGCGACGGCGCCGCGCCAATACGTCCTTTGATTATGATGACACAGCCGGAGGTGCTAACGCTGCAGCGAACGTCGAGGATGAAGGTGCGCAGGAGCAAACGGAAGCCGACTCGGATGCGGCGGCAGAAGACGAGTTGATCGTTGGGGAGCGTTTAACCAAACTCCGCACCCCACTGAAGCCTGGCAATACCCCACGCTGGGAGTATTTGACGATGGTCACTCGAGACAAAGATGGAAACCTTGTCCAGCACTTCTACCGAGACAAGACCTCGGTCAGCATCGCAGACTGGAGATCTCCAGAATTTTGCCAAGCCGTTAATCGCTGGTCCCAGCAGAGATCTCGCCGCGCAGGCCGTAAAGCACACGCCCCGATCATGCCATACTCCCAGGCAGAAATCAACTGGCTCATGCAACGAAGCAGAGATGAGCCGAAGCAGTCCTGGCCAGCTGTCGCTGCTCAGTTCAGCATGGAAATGGCGGGCCAAGTGGTTGGGGGCGTGATTGTGCCGGAGAGGACGTCGGTAGGGATATCGGCCTTTGCCCTGCGAAATCCAGCGATCTGCGCTCTCCGGGGTCTCAAGCCTCGCAAGAAGCCGGTTGCTTTCAGGGCACCAAAGACTGCTCAGGGCGGAGTGAAGCCACCTTCGAAAGTCATACTGAGAACGAAGCGAGCCGCGCCAGCAGACGAGGAGGAGCAGGGAGTCGAGAACGGACCGAGTGACACGGAAGAAGAGTACATAGAGGCGCAAGAGGAAGATAACCTAGAGGAGAGCGCTGCCGCGGAGGAGCCACCAGCGAAGAGGCGGCGCCGCAATTGATCGTAGATCGGTAGCACTCAGATCTCGATTATCCCCCGAACATTGGCAAGACCCGACCATGAAGACGGACGTAATGTGTATGAAGGCAGCCTCCACGAAAGTCGTGAGTGGCAGGAGACAAGCGGTCTATGCTTCGGAGCCCACTCGGATAGTCGAATCGCACCTATCAGCTGCCTTCGTTCGACTCACCATATCTCGTACGAGACATTCAGTGTATATATATAGCACGTTATCTGCCAGGTCTTGCTTGGTCCACATTGATGTCTTTCTGCACGGAGCGTGCGTATGGTGAACGCAAACACGAAGTGGAGTCAACTTTTCCAGAGTGTGAACCACAATAGTCCCGATGGAATTCACCCCGGAGGTTGCCATGGATATAAGGCGCTCCGTCCTTGCAGCCCTAAGTCCCTAGCCTTTCGTACAACACCAATCAGGACGCGGTGTTGACCAGCGATGACGAATGATATCGTATGGAGGCTAGGTACGTATCGCATCGACTGTACTTGAATCGCCATCCATGAGGGAATTCAGCCACTGAGCTAGAACCGGACATACATGAGCAGGCGACTCAGACCAGAGATATCAGAGCATGGCCGCGACGAGACTACCACAGATCAGTCAATAGAGGCTCCGCACCTACTCCGCTACCTACGTACCTATGTGGACCGTAAGAGAGAGACCGGCTCTCGTCAATGGCAGATATCAAGGAGATTGTGCAACAGCCAGGAATTGCTGAGCAGGTGTTGCCGGCAGGGATGATATGTTGATGTACATCTCACTCCTCATAGCCCGCGCTCTCTGCAAGAGTCACTTGGAGATACTCTTCGGCTGTGCATGAGGCATTTCCTTGCATGCACATACTCCGCCTCAGCCGGTCAGCTCGAAGTGATTGTGATAGAGAGATCTGGTATCAGGGAGCAGACATTCCGTGAGGGAAGACATGGCGGGTGGACACGGGATGAGGGACCTAAGTATTCTCCTATTGATGGTGGGTTTCGAAGAGAGGAAGCGGTTGATGATCTCCGTCAAAGTGATAGATACTGTGAAGTGCGAAGCTGAAAG
>Ga0181467_100828_pt2 | contig 11204 bp, 6 predicted proteins | sample InSIn5gowninarea_2_FD_119079 | JGI IMG/M metagenome (GOLD analysis project Ga0181467, IMG submission 119079) | Clean room microbial communities from NASA Spacecraft Assembly Facility at Jet Propulsion Laboratory, Pasadena, California, USA -... ... | reverse complement strand
ATTTCGAAGCCTGGTGGTGGGACTGCCCCTGTGTCGTTTCCTGATCTGTCACGGGCCGATGCCATCATACCATTTGGATTAACCGTATCACCGCTCACTGATTGGCTGTGACGTGAGAACATCATGAGCCATCGATAGTGTTCCTCGGCACACCTCTCCTTGAGCTCTTTGGCACGTGGCCAGCTCACCTTCGCGTGAAGTACAGTACCAAGGTCGTGGCCACGATCAGCCTCGACGATGACAAGGTCACCTTCCTTCACCTCAAGGCCGGTGCCATCTCCAACGAAGAAAATTTCAGCGCGAGCGCATTTGAAGGAAACGATATAGAGAGGAGTGTCGTAGGTGGCGCGTTGGAAGACAGAAGACGCGGGGCCCTGGCGGTAGGGACCACCAAAGGTGTAGGTTGGCATGGTAGGCATCTGTCCACGGGCAGATGCTGCGGAGGCTTCGAATTGGCTGCGAAGTGCAGGTGCACCTCCAGAGAAGTAAGTACTGGCGTAAGAACGATTGCGGAGATTGCTGCGGTCAAGGGCCTGCTGGGCTTGTGATGAGAGTCTAAGAAATTGCGCATACTCACCAGGTTCAAAGCTTCCACCAGTGTTCGGAACATCATCATATGGCGTCATTGTCATGTTACCATAGTTTGGCGTAAAGTTGGCTTGCTCATTGGCGGCGGCTGCTACAAGTGAGCCGCGACGTGTGAGGATGCCTGCGACTGAGTTGCGGCGAGAGGGTCCTTCGTCGACACTGTTATCAAGGTGAGGTGAGCTCTGCCAGTGGGCGCGCTTGATATCCTCCGAGCGACGCATATCTTCAAGATTAGGGTAACGTGGGCCCATTCCAGTTAGCTCGGTATATCGCCGAATGAGGCTGGAGCCTAAGCTATGGTGGTCCAGGTCGTCTCCTTCGTCAACGGCATACTCCGCTCCAGCACGTGCGGCGGAATCTGCCATGCCCGCGTGACTGAATGGCATGCGATATTGCTCAGTAGTGGTGTTCATGCTCGAGCTTGCTGCACGCTGTCTAGCCTTGGCAGACTCAATTGCAACATGTTTCATAAGGTTGCTGTGGCCGGAATCACCGTATTCGTTCTTGAGACCAGGGCTAGCCAGGCGGACACCCTGATCTGACCCAGCTGCGCTACTCTCATCATCGTCCTCAACCTCGCGTAGCTGTGCCAGGTTGGAGCTTTCGGTTAGGCCACCAAGCATGCTTGGGCGAGAGGGGCGGTGGCGGATGGCGGAGAGAGGGGCAGCTCTCGGTCCTCGCTGTTGTAGTGCTGGATTTCCTATGCCTGTGATGAGACTTGCATCTTCATCCGTTTGACCGACTGAATATGATTGTGAGCGATATGTTTTTGGGGTAGGATGAAGTGGGATAGAGAACGGAAATGTTGGTTCTGTAAATTCCTTACCCCCAACAGCCGCGCCAAATGCCTCTTCACCGGAAGTGCGAGGCTGCAATGTGGGAAAGCCTATCGTAGGCGAGCTTGTGATTTCGCTTAGACGGGAGTTACGGGGATCAGTGCCCCAAATACTGGATTGGTTCCATGGTGAAGTTGCAGGGTTGGAAGCTACGCGTCCTAGCGTGGGGCCGAATGGTCCCCATGAAATGTTGACATTTTCGGTTGAGGGAGTGGGAGGTTGGGAGTTGTTGGAAGACAGGGCAGTGCCTGTAAACGAGGCTTTGCGGTGGGGTGCGGACTGGATTTCGTTAAGCCAGGACGAGGAGGCCCGCCTTCCATTTTTGGCATTGGCGCTGCTATTGCTCTTCAGCGAGGCCGTAGAATGCAACATGTTCTCGTGCTCATCATCCGAAGATGCGAGTGCCTCGGAGTCAGGCGTAGCCCGACGAGCTGCTCCAAGCCTAGTCTTCTCCAGCAAAGCCGACATGCCGCTTTGAGGTCTGTCGGGCTGACCACGTCCTCCCTTGGCTGCCTCTGAGACTTGGGCTGCTAAAGACATGATCTTTTTATCTGGATGCTCTTTCGGCAAGGACAGAATCTCGACCAAGTCGCGCTCAAGTCGAGACACCGGTTTAATGTATGATATGTGTATGTGTGTTCGCGCCGCACTCTTGACCCGGCTGTTGTCACACATGCAACCCGACGCACAGCCGGAGCCGTAGATCTAGGGAGGTGTAAGATCGGTAAATGAAGCTCCTGCGTAAGCCTACTGTCGACACGAGACGGCAAGCCTCCTTTGCTAGTGTGGCGAGGAAGTGCTAACTTGTCGGTCAGCACCCTTGACTCGAAGACGAAGGGGAGCTTTGCAGTGACGGTTACAGATCCCAAAGCTGCGAGGTTCCAGTCCAGCCAGGACAACAACTTGATGCGTTAACGGGAAGTTCGGTTGTCTTGGGTATGAGGCGGTCGCAAGCTGGATCTTGTCGCGAATGATGGTGTTGTTGACACAGACAGAGAGTCACCGAAAAGCCGAGGGACGGCCCGGCTTTATGCTTTTGTGTGCGTAACGTTGTTCTCCAGGGGATGTCAAGACAATCCCACGCTCACAGCAAACTCGTGACCTTACTGGTGTGGTGCTGATACTGCGTATGACTCTCTGATGACTTCACGGGTTGAATTCGGTGCAAAGCGATGTCGAAGCTGCGCGCGCGTCAGTCAATGAAGCAACAACCTGGCAGCACTGCTGAAGGCACTGGATGGGAATGCCAGTGCGGTATATGATGTAAGCACTGTACTGCAACCAGGGCTGCTGTGTCTCGAAATGACATTAGGGGGACACTTACGCGTTCGGTTCACAAGGAACTAGCTGTTGTAGTTCGCTTGTTGCTGGTTTCCGACCTTGTAAGGAAGGCGATCTTCTTGTAAATGTTGGTTGATGTGCGTAGGGTGTATGAGGAGGATGTGGTTCTGAAGGAGGGATTGGTGATGTGTGTATCTGTGATATTACGCTGTGACCGAACCGCAGCTTTGTCTGTCTGCTGCAATCTTAGCACCTCACGACAAGAAACAGAGCAGCGAATTGCCCTGCGACTGATGAAAATGTCTAGAAGATGGAGCCCATGGTGAGAATAGTGTGATAGGTGTGTGGTTGAGGTCAGGAGTGTAGGTGTTGACGAAGAGAAGGAGAGCCGCTCTGCCGTCCACCTCGAACGCCAAGCTTCAATTCGGATCTGCCCCTTCTAGACGGCTAGTTGCCCTAGCTCTCGCGGCCCATATGAAGGCTTCCTGGAACCGTACGCGCAGCCAAACTTCGCCTGGAAGACCACGCTCTCATACAAGCCCAACCGTCTGCTGCACCGCAAGATTGAGGGCAAATGAAACAAGGGAAAGACTGACCTATTGCTTCTTTTCTTTTCTTTATTCCCAGCAGGTTCTATGTATCCCTATGTTGAACGCAAACTTTCTATCTCACTGGTTAGCCAGCGTGCTGAAAGCAACCGCGTCGCACGTCCAACCGAGACAGCTCCCACAACGGTTGCACCGCTCATGGACGACACACTTACGGCTTGCTAGATGATCGCGTCTATTCTTACACACTTTGAGTCGAGAGCGGATTATGGTAGTCGCTATGTACGCTCAACGGCGGTGGATATCTTCGTCTGTCGGTCAGCTTTGGCCCGGGCTGCTCCGCCCAGTGGCGGGCGTTGCGAGGCAATCGAGCGAACTCACTATTGAACACCGCGTCGGTTTATATCGCATCTAATATGGACTGTTGGTTACTGAAGGAGAAGGCTGAACGTCTCACACCCACGTCGTAGATGTCTCGGGCACACGCGACATCAAAAGAGGTGGTGTCTGATGAAAGTGTGGAGACGCGGGGAAGGTACGAGCCACCGAGTCCTCGTCCCTGTCCTGTTTAGGCCGGTTCCCCGTCAAGGTGGGCACGAATAGGATGGCGGTTCTGGCGGCAGACTCCACGAAAGGCGTGCTGCAGGCCGCAGCTGTGGAAAAGAAGCTCAGAGGCTCAGAGTCGAGATGCCAACCGGTGCTATGAAGTCGGCTGATGGCCTTTGGGATTGGGACGTGCTTCCGTGGGGAACAAACACCCGGGGCGCCGCTGATCGCACAGCTTCGAAAAGGCCGACCGCGTCTGGGGCGCTCGGCGACGGGGATTTAGGGCTGGAGAGCTTGTTGACGTTCGCGCTCGCGCAGACAAGAGGACAGCTGTCGAGTCTTGGATCATGACATGGCCTTTGTCGAGGTCGCGACAGAGAGCAGTCAAGATGGGAATGGCTGCAGCTAACTAAACTAGACCAGGTCCAAGGGGCGCCGGCGGATGCGGAGAAGACGAGACGAGACGAGACGCGCTTGGACCAGAACGGCAGAGACGGAGGCACATGGGCACAGGCATGTGGCTGCCCTGCGGCCCTGCCTTTCGGCTGCACTTCTTCCAATCTACCCGCTGGTGACAGGCGGAAATCGTCTGGCTAGAATACAACCAATTGCAGCTCATGTGCTGCTGTTGGGCTCAAAACCTCACACTGGATCGCTGGTTGCAGTTTGCTGTCGCGCATTCTCATGCTTTGCTCTCACGGCCACGGTCCCCACACAACAGCTTGGCGCCCCTCAGAGGATTCTTGCATGTCACTAGGCCTAGATGGGCCCACTCTGGCCTCAATGTCTGTGTACGTACCGCAGCGAAACGGGCTACGAAGCGCCTGAGATACGTCTCAGATACTTGTACCTCAGTACAGCGTCTCACCTACAGTACATGTAGGGTCCGATCTCAGATCGCAAGCCGCTCCCCTCGATGGCTCGCTACATTGGACCCCTCTTTGTACCGACGGAACAAGAGCCACTTTACCACACAAGCGCTTTAGACGCTACTTCGTGGCACGCAGATGGGAGGGGTTATGTGGGAACCTCCTCTTGACGGCTCCCATTCTTTGTCCCTAGGGCCACCCGCAGCATCTCTCAATGCGATCGGGTGCTGCAAACCTTTCAGCCGCTCAAGCCGTCAATCGGGCTAAGCTGGCGTCGATTGTAGATTGTTATATACAGTAAAATTGTTCCAGACAACATACAGAGAACAGAATGTATAGCTGGACATCTATAAGCCGCCTCTTGGTCTCAACCACACATGCATGCAGCAGGCCACCGTGCGGCTTGGGTGAGCCCATTCCGAACAGGCGAGAGATTGTGGGGTACAGCTACTGCACGCAGCAGGTGACCTTTACGTGGTGAGATTCATGCATGATTTCTCCGCTTGTTGAAGTTACCTGGCCATCGGTGTTGAGACGAATGGATGGGAGTGCAGTGGACCTTCCCGATTCCATGTGCACACAGAAGCAGGGTCTGCCCGTCGGCGCGCCATCGAGTCTCTTCTGCGGATTCGCTTCCTAGGCGTCGAGTGCGTCCTTGGGGTGCGCCATGCTTCTCGGCCCGGGCTGCATCATACCATTGCGACAATTTGCTGCTCTCCTGTCTGTTTCCTTTTGCTGCTTCTCAACATCCTCGACGGTGCCTAAAGCTGGAGGCATGGTCGAGGATGACGTGGCCGTGTTGTTTATGAAAAGTTGTTCCGGACACCGCAGGTTATCAGGATCTTGGTTCCTAAAGGCGGCTACGGCTCGCATAATTATCCGCAACGTCTAGCCCCGAAGCATCTGCAACTGCTTCTACAATACATAAGGTAGCCATCAGCATCAGCGTGGGGTGATGATGGTTGAGTGTTGATATTTGGAGTGGAAATAGGCAACACTAATTCACGCAAGTCTGCAAGGCAAGAACTCCATGCTGCCTCACGGACCAGTCCGACCCCAGAGACCGTCCAAACTTCCCCGGACGACGTTGTTCAACACAGCTAGCGATCTTGGCATCAACATGGTAGAATGCGAGGGGCCTTTGAGAACGACACTCCTCTTGTGGGACTCAGGCTCGCTCCAGAAGCGCCGCACCTGCCTTGCAATGGAAATGTCTTGAGTGCGAATGAGACCAGCCCCGAACGCTAGCGCCTTCCTTAACAATCCACATCACCTCTTCTTGCGACCACATCGCGTGAGGACATTGGCTTCGTTGATAGTGTCTGGTGAACTCGCATCCGCTAGCAATCCAGCCCTTCAGATTGGTCCTGCCTAGCGACAGAAAAGAATATATCTCACCACGCGGAAGCCTCGACCGAGTCCGATACTCTTCCCGTATTCTGCGCACCTAAGAAACAGGAGGCTTGCTGGTCTATCCAGAAGGAAGCATAAACAGTTACACCAATAAGACGAGAAGCACACACAAAAGAAAAATATAGGTACTGCGCGCGACAAGAGCATGTTGGGCACAATGCGAACTCCCACAGAAGCCCGAACATTATGCATTGAAGAGTATCAGGATGCAGTATAGAGAATCATTGGCAACTAAACGCTTTCTTGAGAACTCTCATTCAGTAAGACACATTCGGTCAGAGTGGGCCCAAGGCATTAGGCATAATCGGTTCTGCTGGCTTAGGACGCGCCAGTGTGCCGGCACTCGATATCTATTACAAAGCATCATCTCCATGACGAGGCCGGAGAGACGCTCACAGTTAGCTAAGTGTCACTTCTTCGCCGTCAAGATGCCGCTAGCACCTCCAACATCAGGGTTTAGAATCGACACTGCTATTTGCATCCCAATGCGTGATGCAATCGAGCATCAGCTGCAAGTCTGTCACAGTCTACAAGTCGCAGGGCTCATCGGTTCGAATGCACGACTCTGACATGGTGGATATTCTCTCCCCGTTGGATCTACGTCGCTGTGATCTTCTTGGAAGGAGCCGTGCTGCTAATGCTTCGTCATAGGAGGCTACTGTGCCTGTCTAGGAGACGCTACAATGTCATTCATGTCACATGTTTTCTTGCCATATGCTCGTGCGTGATAACACGTCACGTTATCTTTGTTCTATCTTAAGGCCTTGGACTCGAAATTCGACTTTCGTTTGACGGCTGTGTCGACGCGTACGTCACTAAGCTCGATTGCACAATGATCGGAGACGCCTAACGTTGTATCACCAGTCCAAATGGCTACTCCAAGCCATGATCAATGGAATGTCACAAGTACCCAGTAACCTTTCAGCTGTCGTGGGACTGCAACCCAAATGGAAAAATGATCGGCATTGGTCTCATGAGTATGACGGCATGGCCTCAGCCACATCACTAGCCACACCACTTGCGGTCCAGACAATCCAGACCGTTGGAGACCGTCACAGCCCTACTCCAGGTTTCGCTCGTTTGGCGCCCGAGACGGCGTCTGACGGCAACGATCTGCATGCACCTGCAGCTCAGCCCTTTCTATCCACCTATTGCTCCTGCCGTCGACTGGACGGATATTTGCGGCATGCACCTTTCTTGATGGGGGTAGCGGATGCGGTGCCTTGCAGGCAACGCACTTTTTCTATACCGCACACGGAAAGGTCATATCTTCGCTCAAGTGGAGGCCTCTGGTCCTGCGATAGGCGACCCCGATTGGACACAGACGTTCTTTTGCCACATACCATTGTCTGAGTGCTCAACATCCTCAGCCCCGGACGGCACACCCCACATGTGAAACGGATGTGCATGCCTAACTCACGGCTCCATGATGACATGGCTGCATTGTCACGGCCAGTAATTTGCTTGAGATTCACGCATCAGAGTTGAATTGCTAAAGTCTTCCTACTCAGTCGGAGATGCCGCAAACAAGATGAAGAAGTATGCAGCAGCAACATGCCAGCTGAGTATGCTGAGTACCACCGAGGGCAGAGTGTCATGCTCTGCACACTGGTCATACGGATAACACTAGTCGAGAGCATATCGTTCTCTGGTGCATGCTCGACTATCTTCCAGAAGCAAGCTAGCTGACATTGCACCATCCATAGCAGGTCAAGATGGGTTGTCTCAAACCACGTACAGTAGAACGAGGCGCAGTAAGCAGCACATGGTCTGATGTACCTGAAGATCACAGTGTCAAACGTGGTCTATGTTTAAGCATACTCATGAAAACCAGACGATGTCGCAACCGCAGAGCCGTGATTGCTCGCTATTCTTGGGTATAGCAGATCATTTCGATGTCTGGCAAGTGGTCTGCGAAAAATATCATCGGCAGATGTCTATCAAACACGGATCACTGCCTATCCGCACTGAACCATGACCGTCGAACAATAACCCCCAGTATAACCGCGAAATGGTCGCATGGGATAGGGCAGCGTACGGGTAGCGTGCATAAGGCAGTCCAGGATTACAGCGCGGCTTATGCATGAGCCGGGGAAGGGAATTTCCTGGAGCTATTCGAGTGTGGCTGAGCTGCGCTAGGCACTCCAGATCGGAATTCGCTTTCCGAGTCGTCGACCATCTGGGCCCTGGTATTAAAGATTGCAGCGCTCCCGACCGCGGTAATCACAAAATAATCACAGTCGGCCGTAACAGCAGGACTCGCTCCTATTTCCACTCGCTCCTATTTCCACTCGCTACCTTGAGTCCATTTGCATTTACCTGCACACAACGGCCATCATATTCCACCGCCTTCCACACCACTCGCGGGTATACTCGGTTTCCCGTTGTCCCGCATTATTAATACGCCGGCTGATTGGGTCGGGCTTGGCTGCCTAGCCTTATAAGTGGTCCGCGACCCTGCAGCGTTGAAGATGCGGAAACATAACGTCATCTCTGACCTCGACATTTCATTCTCGCCGGGTCCATACGCCCAATTCCCACCCACGCCATTCTCCTCCATATCTTTCGACCCTTTCTCCCAAAAGTATACAGAATTCGCCACCTACACATCAATCTATTCCCGCACGCCCAGCGATCGGGTTATGAACACCGACTACAGCTTCCAGAATCCGAACATCAGGATTCAGCAGTCGACGCCGACTCCGAATTACGACTCTTCTTTCGATACCAATCCCTCATACTTCAGCAGCGACTTCCAAATACCGCAAGAGTGGCAGATGTATCAGGGGCATAACAGCTTTGGCGGAGGAGTACAGGCACTGCACAACACTGGATATCAGAGCAAACACCATCAGAGGACAGCATCCGAGTCCACGGTTGGTTCGTTAGGACCTGCATCGCCATACACGCAGAACGCAACGTATCCATCCATCGCGAACACCGATAGGTCACCTTCATCCGCTGCGCACTACGATTCGGCGCAATACGGAGACGATTCTTCCACGGGTTTCCCGAAGTCTCTACCTACGCCCTCGCAGACCCCTACCTCTGACACATTCCACAACTCCAATTCCATGGGCTACCTTCCCTCTCAGTTGTCGCATACACCCGCAGCGCACGTTGCAATGAAAAACATGGCTATCGATCATCACAACACGGTGGATGAGACGCCCGACTTCGGACATTCTTCAAGACAGTCTGTCAGCAGTTACGGCCGTGACTCACCATCAACACCAAGAGAGGACCAAGATGATAAGCTATTTAAGGTGCCGAATAATGGTGAGCAGACCCCAAAAGCAGAGGGTGACAGCGAGATGGACGTAAGCTTATTCTTGGACGACCTCACAGATTACCGACAGCCCGCCCCAAGAGTTGAACTCTTTAGAACAGAGTCTGCCGCGTATCAGGACGAACTATTCAACCCAGCCAACCTCGCACAGCAGCCGTCTCAACCGACACATCAAGCGCCTACCCAAAACCTCAACACCAACAACAACAACCTCCTTTCACCCCACAGAAGTCTTGTGAACGAACGGATACGAACAGCAAATCGCATCCGGTCACAGTCTCCTGCTCAGCCACTTTCAAGAGAACGGTCGCCTTTCCGTCAGGGGTCATCGTTAGCGCCTACGGACGGCTACCACTCCCCAGGTCCCGTCCTCGGCTCAGCCGCAGCAGACAGGATACAAAGAAAGCAGGAGGCTGACGCGTTAGCGATGGCGCAACATCACCCTACTCTGCGAAGAGAGCCTACAAAGACAATCTCACCAAAGGATGCAATGTTGGATTACAACGAGACAGATGAGGACGCGAATATGCCACTGTTCAACGACAACATCCCCATTGGTTATCAGAAACACTTGGGAGGCACCGAGACATTTCCAAACAATTTCATTAGCGGTACCAACCAAGCCTTCGGCGGCATGACCAATTCAGGGCAGCCTAACATCACTGGCTTCCGCGCCACCAACATGGACGGCGCCTCCGGAGCAGGCGGTAACTACAACTTTTTGCCACCTTCATCAGCTGGCCAGTTGCCTTCGAACTACAACCAACAGTCATATAGACCGGCGAACAATTACACCTCCACGACTGATCCGACACCAGACTTCCCAGCACACCTGACCTCGATGGAGTCATCAGTCAGTGAAGGTCCTCCCGCTTCATCACAAGGAAGCATGACTACCTCAACGATACAAAGACCTGCAAACACACAAGCGAACACGGGCACCTACACATGCACCTACCACGGCTGCACCGAGCGCTTCGAGTCACCAACCAAGCTTCAAAAGCACAAGCGAGATGCTCATCGTTCCGCTCGCGAGACGCAGTCTGCGACCGACACAGCCGAGACGTCTCCCAAGTCTTCCGCCTCGCCCGGACCTCTAGGCAGCCATCTGAGCTCGTCCGCGCTCCTCGCCCGCAACAGCCAAGCCGGTCCGCACAAGTGCACGCGCATCAACCCGTCGACGGGCAAGCCTTGCGACACCATCTTCAGCCGGCCGTACGATCTCACCCGCCACGAGGACACGATCCACAACCGGGGAAAGCAAAAGGTGCGGTGCGAGTACTGTCGCGAGGAGAAGACGTTCTCGCGCAATGATGCTTTGACTAGGCATATGCGGGTCGTGCATCCTGAGGTCGACTTTCAGGGCAAGCGCGGCGGCAAGAAGGGCGATTACTGAACTCGAACCCGAACGCGTATTCGAACTCGGATTCGAGAAAGCTGACGTGTTGACGACGGAGACTCATGACTCTTAGCAACGAGGAGTCTTGATTCGCGCATCACCGTCTATATCTGGCATTCCTTGCGATGGACGCATCATTGCAACGAGGCGCGGTATCTGCGGCCGAGTGCGGCTGACTCGGAGCCTTCTCGCAAGGCTGCACTCCGCGTCTCCGGTCCGCGTGGACTCTACGGGTGCTGCAGGTGACTGTAGTACCAAGGCGCTGTAGGGCGTTCAAGGTTACGAGCAGGCGTCGCATCTGGCGGCTTCTGTCGGCTTTGGAACAGCCCGGTCTCGTATGCGCTGGTTGCATGCATCCACCTGCATCTGCATGTTACTTGGGTATCTCCGGCTTCTCTCCTCTTCCAGCCTGGAGGTTCGAGAGGTTCCTTCAGT
>Ga0181467_101227_pt1 | contig 11207 bp, 11 predicted proteins | sample InSIn5gowninarea_2_FD_119079 | JGI IMG/M metagenome (GOLD analysis project Ga0181467, IMG submission 119079) | Clean room microbial communities from NASA Spacecraft Assembly Facility at Jet Propulsion Laboratory, Pasadena, California, USA -... ... | reverse complement strand
TGGCGCCGAAATTTTGCTTGCTTTGCAAGACAAATACTAGTAGATAGAGCGAAGACAGCCACTCGGCTTGACGAAAACATCGACAGGGCACTGGTGTCTATGGGTGACGCATGGAGGCTGAGATAGCTTGTGGTCGGTGATTTGTATTGGTAAATGGGCAGCGGGCATGTATCCCTTGTTGTTGGCCAGTTAAAAAGTCCTCCGGGCGGGTGTGCGTAGTGGAATCGCGCTTACGTTGACATTGGAGCATCTATCCTCTCATTTCTTATCAAATGCTGACTCCAATCGCTGTTCACACGTTCACACCCTGTCATACGAATCGTCGTCGCCAGCACTACTCTATTGTGCTTCCCAGCCCTGCTCGTTTCGAATCGCTCGAATGTGGAAACGACGTCTGCCGGGCCTCGCCACGAATGATATAGTGTCTACAGGTTCTGGGTATGAAACGATCCGTTTGCCCATATCAACGGCAACGGCAGGGGTGTCGAAGATGATTTTAGCATCACCGACGTCATCCGGAAGGAGATTGCCGGCCTTTGTATCGAACGAAATCGGGGCGGAAAGCTTGGAGACATTTGGCCTCCTTTTTGTCGTACTAGAAGCGGTGCCAAAAAGCCATGCGACTACGCATCGTCGACGTCTCGTAGTTCTGAAAGACACAGGCTCGAGCGACCCTGTCACCCTTCTGTCCGAGACACAATACGCTGCCTGAGGCTCCTATTAGGCTGAGCTCTAAATTTTCTGTGCGCCAGAAGATTGCGTGCCTGGTGCGAAGGTGCTGGGTTTCGAAATAGTAGTCGCATCCAGCAAGGAGAGCGGCCACTCCCATCTTATTGATGACTTCTTCGTGCCTGTCCTTCAATCTGGGTCCTTCGATTTTCGGCTCCAGAGGGAAATTTGGCTTCAGCACAAAGCACGCCGAACTGTCCGTGTCTAGGATTTCGTTTGGCAAGACGAATCTGTCTTGCAGAGGGGAATAATTGGAAATCTGTGCCATGGTAGGGAGGTTGTCGCCTGGATGAGGAGGATGAAAGATCGGCACGGATCAGTGACAGGTCGTGCTGGAGGGCGTATGAGGATAGTAAGAGATTTCCGTGTCTGTAATTCGCGGGGCAATGCCCAGGCGGACGAGACGTGGATAGTTTGCGACAACCCAAGACATCACCTCCTCGTGGGGTAATCGTCGTAGCAGGTGCAGAATATTTTCAGTCTGCAGATTCAATAGTGGGTAATGAGCTACGGTAGCGCCATGACCAAGCATATATGTAAGGCGCCTCCTTGTCATTGGAGGAGCGTAGCTACGTCGCTGGAAAACTCCATAACGGATGATGGCAAGTCTGATGTAGGTTTCGATGTCGAGATTGGTGACTATGAGAGAGAAAGTTCGACATCATAACGACTGAGGACATCGTAGCATATCGGAATCGTTCAAATCTATGCACAAGTGCTTATTAGTCACACGATATATTGAGAGTGTTGCAACTTTAATGCGTACTTTTGTCTTTGGCGCTGCAACATAAACACTCTTGCCAAACACTTGGTCCGCTTCATCCTGCACCACCGGACGCCACGAACGCCAAAAGGTTAAGAGATTTGCAGCCAGGTTTGGGAATAATCGCGGAGTAGAGCTTGGATTGGTAAAACCTGAATGGAAGCCATGTAGGACGGTAGTCCATTCGTCCTGATCTTCGTTCTTTCGCCGAATGCGCAAGCCAATGCAAGCGGCAGTACTAGCTGATGAGGGATTGGTTGCGCCGGGCGTAGAGTGCTCGACCAAACCACCTCATACGTATCCGATACCTGCCGTCCTTTCCGTTGTTGGTGCTGATGATTTGGTATCGTAACATTGGAGAATGTGTACGTGAAAAGCTTCTACCTGGGGGCGTGCCGTAAGCAATAAAAAGCTTATCCCATCCGATTTTCAAGATAAATTTTCTACAAGCACTTGGAGTGATCGCAACGAAAGCCCTGTTGTTACACCTAGGCGAACCACTCCCAGGAGCGAGCTGTGCGCATCTTCCAAGTTCTTGTGGTTGATTTCCTGAATCTTTTCTCTCTCTGCAATATGAGAGAAACTATTGAACATCACGATTCTTACTCACACAAACTGGACTCCGGGGGTGAGCCGAGCCTATAGATCAACGACTTTTGTGGAATAACCTTATGAAGACATATTATGACTCTAACGAGCCTCTGAAGAACGAATCTGCTTGGTTCGTGGTCCTTTGGCTACCTCGTTGGTCTGCGAATCACCAGGTGATACATTGCTGAAACAAGCTCGCAGATAGTAACTGTATTGCTGTGTTGTATTGTTGAGGCACTAATGCAAGCACCTTTGGGGGCTAGTTCCTGCTCCGCAAAAGTCCCCATTTGCAGGATCACCTGGGCAGTTCTATTATTCAGCTGAAGCTGTTCTTCAATCAATGTCACTGTATTTGTTTATTAGCGCTTACAATGGCCCGCAATAATGATATCGGCCACAACGCTTCGACCATATATCTTGGCTACCTCCACCATGTTTATTAGCAGTAGAATATTATTGAAGCTTATTCAAAACAATGCATTTATTGAATACGCGGACATACAAGCTCTCCCTTGACAGTGATTTCGACCCCGAGCGTGCCACGAAGAAGCTTGGCGAAAAACTCACTTACGCCATCCTCTCTCATCCATGGGAAACCAAAGAGCCAGAAATCAATTTTGCAGACCTCCATCCAAGATACAATCCAAGTGGCCTAAAGGGCGGCAATCTCGAGAAAACGCATCCGAACAGCTACAGGAAAATCGTAGGTGCCTGTGACAAAGCTGCTGAACAAGGTCATCGCTGGATCTGGGTCGACACTTGTTGCATTGACCGCGATAGCTCGGCTGACAAAGCCCGCGCTATCGGCTCAATGTTCGATTGGTATAGCAAGGCCGAGGTGTGCTACGCATATTTGAGGGACGTCTCGTGGTCCGCTGCATCCACGCCTAGTCCACAGATGTTCAGAAGCCAAGACGACCCGACACAGAACTCGATATGGTTCAAACGTGGATGGACACTGCAAGAACTGTTAGCAGCCAAGGTTGTCGAGTTCTATGGCCATGATTGGACAAGGATGGGCACGAAGAAGAGCCTTGCGAATGTGATTGGCGGGATCACCGGTATTGAGGAGAGGTATTTAAACGATTCGAGCAGTATCCATGAGGCGAGTGTTGCGACCAGGATGAGCTGGATGGCGGGCAGGAGAACTACTGAACTCGAAGATATCGCTTACAGCATGTTTGGAATTTTCGGTGTAAACATGCCGCTCGTATACGGGGAAGGCAGGATGGCATTTATGCGTCTCCAGCAGACTATCATTCAGAGTAGGGATCGCCGTGATGAGTCGATTTTCGCTTGGGTCACACCTCCTCAGGGACTGAAGTGCTTCGGCATTGACAGATGGACGCCAGCCGATCACCAATGGGGGCTTTTGGCCCCGTCACCGGATTGCTTCGTCGACTCCAGAGATGTTATCGTGGATAAACGAGGCCCGAGGCCAGGAGAGGGTTATGTGAATACCACGCTTGGAGTGGCGTTCCACTTGACCGTCATACCAGGCTCGGAGGCGACCAATTGGTTCAGGCCTCGTAAAATGATCGAGATGCCATTGCACTGCTGGAAGCCTGGTAGGGATGGTAAGCCCGTAGCTGTAATGCTGCATTTGAAACTTTTCGGGAATGAGTTTCGGAGGATCAGGTGTAATGAATGGTTGACAAAGGCGGGTGCTAAACCAGGAACCACGAGATGGATAAGAGAAAATGGACCTTTGGCCGTATTGCCCGTCACGGTGGCACAACAGTTTGTGCCGAGTCATGGCTGAACTACTAGTTTTGGTCTCCGTGGGAAAAGACGATATAGTGGAGATGAATGTGACCCTGTATCGTACACAGTCATTGTCCTCCATAAAGACGTACGGATTCTTGGTAAACGCTCGTTGATCTCTGAACCAGCTCCGATAGCCGTGAGCGTTGGTAATCATCTCGTCATTCCAGTCAGGAGGTGACTTGGGCCCGGCAACCGAGCGCCCATGATTGACGCGGTACACACATATGCGTCCATAGGAGTCTATCATAGAAGACTTGCGGCACGCCACTAGGACAAGGCTTGTAGTTCATCCAACACCCAAGTCACTCCTTCTACAACAAGACTCGGCTCCGTCAATTGAATGAAATGTCCACTTTCTTTTGCAAAGACGAGTCTTCCTTGCGTGGAGAGTTGCAGGTGCTCTCTCATCAGGCTTGCACTCTTCTCATCAGCCGTGCTAATCAAGTCCGCGACAGCACGCCTCTGCTCCTCGGTTCCGTTTCCGCGCTGCACACCCTTTTCATACAATCTGCTCCAATCCCTCTTCCGACTTCCGCCTATCACATACACCGGTTTATCTCCGAGCAGGGGCTGCCGTTTTGCCAATTGCTTCTTTTGCAATGTCGCGAAACTAGGCACGTACTCTTCGTCCTCCTTTTGCGCCTGTAGCTGAAACTTCTCGTCCGCTTCAGCAGCCAGAAATGCTTCCCACTCTCCCGTTGTCAATTTATGTTCTACATCCAGACCCCGTCCGCTATATGGTTCAACGCCTTCAGCGATGGCATTCAGATTCGTGTTATTAGGATCGAGAACCTGGAGTGCAGTCTCGTGATTTGCATCGACAAGCACTAACCCGACAATCTGCTTCCCACCCGTAAGAGCAATGAATTCATTCACGAGCACGCAAGCCCAGGAATGCGCAACAAGAATCAGTGGATTGGTAATACCAGCTTTCTCGATGAGAAGAGAAAGCTCGAGGGCAATATTCTCGGCTGTAGGTGGTAGAGGTGAAGGGTCCGACTTGGGGAAGCCGGAGCGGTCGTAGGTGTAGCCTCGTAATGATGGAGGTAGTAATCGCGTTACGCCGGCCCAGATGAGGCTGCTGCTGCTGACGCCGGAGATAAAAAGGACGATTGGTCCGTTAGGGGTGCTGGGAGATGGACCGTGAGAGTAGAGGGCGAGAGAGTGGGTGCCGATGTTGACGAGCGTTCGTTTGGGCGATGCGGAGGTCGACATTTTTCTGGGAGTGATGGCCGTTGCGAGTAGAGGCGGTTACCACGTTTGCCCCTTTTCCAAATGGGTGTGATCTTCTTGTAGTCAAGGTGACACAGAACGAAACGGACGATATGCCAGACGATTTTACTTAGTTAGACATGTATTGTCTAGTGGTTGGAATTACATCAGAATTCGTGCCAGCACGATGTATATTACTAAGCAGTTTGCATAGAACTATTGTAAACGAAGTACTCGGATTTTTCACAATAATCTTGGAAGACCAACGCAGCAGAACTAGAAATTCTGTTGATGAAACGCAGCTTTCTTGACTCTACGGAGCTATGCCTTCATATACTGTGTATCTCTCTTGTGCTTTTCAAGTTACCAGGACGAGTTCACTCGATCCTGAACAACAACCCCGAGCCGACACATCGGTGTTATTCAAAATACATCGGTGGAGGCAAAAGTGACATCGGTGGTGTAGCGGTAACATTGATGCCTTCCAAGCATTGTAGGGTTCACGGCCGTTCTTTGCTCAGGGCAAGGCTAACCCCTTAATAGAGTTGCGGGTTCGACTCCCGTCCGATGTACTCGGATTCAGAATTTTTTTTTACTCCCGTTGGATATCTTTCCCCTGGTGTCTTTTTGCTCCCTTTGTGCATCTTTTCTCTGGTGATTCTTGACTTCCTAACTAGTTCTCCTTTTTAACGATCGTCTACTGTTATGGAAGGTTTTATCTCCTGCATCATCCGGCAATATATATGCTATATGCTACCTCAAAGTCTCTTCATAAAGGTAGTGAATTCTCACAGCTCTCCTCCAGGAGTATCACACGAAATTGATTGAAAATATCGAGACAAGGAAAATGAATGCTTCACACTCGCAATATATACTATGGATGGTAGTACTTCAGAGCTCTTTTCGCGCGCGGCTCCATCCCTGACCAACCAAGCCTACTTTGAACAGTTAAGACAATATGCTATTCTCCCTCAACAAACATTTCACAGTCTATACTCGTCTATCTTCATCCACTCCGCCCTGAAGGGATGGCAACGAACCATGCATGGAAAAATGCGTTCAGCGAATGGATGATATGGCGGTACTGGAACGACGACTGGTCATGAGGGGCACTGGGAGGCGGCTACGGTCCCCTGAGGTTGTTTAGACCTTGGTCTGCAACAGCCGTGGATGTTTTGCTCCATAGGTCTTTATGAAGAGCTGAAATACATGGCACCAATCAGAAGAACAGGGTAGGGGGAGATGATATTGAAAGAATTCGCGATGGAGAATGAGTGATTTTTGGCTGTCTGACCACTTCTATTCGTCCTGTTCGCGGCTCATGCTACCGGCATATTCTTTCTCTCTGTTTCGCGTAACGACGGCGTGCAATCGTTTCCCATGTCTATAGTCGTTTTCTCCGAACTCACCACTATACCACAGCACACGTCTACCACATATCCCCCTACGCACCAAACACCCTAACCGTCTCTTCCGTGTCCAACTTGGGCTTCATCCCCGGATACTCGCCCTTGATCCCACCAAATACCTATTTATCATTAATCAGTCCATACAGATGTCTTTTAAGTATTCATAAAAGGAACGTACCAACTGCGCCTTCAGCTCCCAATCCCCCGGCAACCCAAACATCTCTCTCGTGCGCTCCTGCACGGCGGGCACGGTCTGGTAGTGCTGGAGATTGGCGCCGAAGCCGAGCGCGTCGAGCGAGATCCACATCATGTACTGGTGCATCGCGGATGTGTGTTCGCTCCATTGCGGGAAGAGGAGGGCGTAGGCCGGGGTTTGTTGCTGGTAGTTTTGGACGATGGCGGTGGATTCGAGGAAGAGGGCCTGTGCATGTATCATTAGCCTCCGGTTCTTACGACGCTAGAATGGTCGGAAGACTTACGGTTCCAGACCCCTCCTTAAACATATCGACCCTCCCCTTCGTCCTACTCTTCTTCCCCTCGTCATCACCAGCACCAGCAACATGCTCTTCATACGCCATTTCCCAAAACTTGAGATGATCCTGTCCAAACAACAGGACGATACGTGTGGTCTGGCTGTTGAAGCTGCTAGGCACATAGCGGACGAGGTCCTTTGCGATTTGCACGACTTGAGAGTCTGGGACCGGAGCCTTGTTGGTAAGGGCGTAGACGGAGTGGCGGTGCTGGACGGCCTGGGCGAGGGAGATTGGGGGGAGACCCTGGGCGGCGGGAGGGGTGGATTGAGGTTGGTTTTCGGTGGTGTTTGACATGGTTGTGGTTGCTGGGGTTGCGGAGAAGTTGAGGTGAGGTGTGGTGGTGTAGTTTGCGCGGCAGGTGTTGAGGGTGTTGACGAGTGAGAGTGCTGTGTGAGATCGACAAGTGGAAGTGGCAGCGGCAAGAAGTGCGGTCTGTGTCAGTGGGAGGAGAAGTCTGTAATGCAAGGCTTTCATCAAGTGTGTTTAGGGTTGTCGAGGTTTAAGAAGTGAAACCTGGATGATGCAAAGAGCGCCACTTTATCCTCGCCGTCCCGATGCTTCCGACGCACTTTTTCGTGATGGCCGAAGCAAAGTACTCCTGCGCTCAAGTGGGTGTCGGAATATTACAGAATCCCCAGGCAGTAAGATCAAGCTGAAAATCGAGACCAAGCGTGATAACTGTATTAGTAAACGTTTGTCATCACTCAATGCAATCCCCATTGGCTTTACGCCACAGCGGAACGAAAGCCGCGTTCCAAAGTCATTAATCACCCAAAAGGATTTCGTGAAGCAGTGAGGTATGGTTGAGGCCAAGATACCCACAACCAAGTCCAAGGTGCTATCTTCATACGTGCTATATTCTATATCGTGAGCCACGAATATTTGACGAGACATAAATAAAAGAAAATCTGTTTCATCGACTCATTGCCACCCAGCACGGCCATGGCCTCAAGATCAAGCGCTCCCCCTAAAATAACGAACGCTCATGCAAATATCCTAGCTCATCTGTCACTGATCATATCTAGTCGTCATTGCTCCCATTACCGCCAGTAGTACCAAGACACCAAGGATCAGTCACGACCTCGCTCACACCTATCCGCTCGTCCAAGTCACGCTCGAGCATTCGTCGCACCAGTGATATACTCTCTCTGCTGACAACATACGGCACTCGTAGTTCGTGGTCAAGAATCTCGTCGATGCTGTAAAAGGGATTCTCCTTATACAGGATTGTGTAAAGCAAGATACCAAGTGCCCAGACGTCTTGCGGCGGGCCGGTGTATGGATGCGAGGACAGGACTTCGGGTGCAGCATAATCTGTCAGAAATGTTAGCCCTGGCAACAGCAAAGAAAACAGGAATGGAATACGTACCAATTGTACCCACAAAAACATCAAAAGGACCATTCTTGATATACGTCGCGGACCCAAAGTCAATGAGCTTGATCGTACCCTCTGCATCCAGAATAATATTCTCATCCTTGATATCTCTGTGCACGACCTTTGCTTTGACATGCAGAAAATGTACAGCACTGGCGACTTGCACGAATATACGCCGACATTCATCTTCATTCATATTGGTGCGCAACTCGATATAGTCGAAGAGATCCATTCCTGGGAGACCGTGCGGCACCATTTCAATGTAGTAGTTTGTCTCGTCCTCGAAAAAGTCAATCATCTCCACGATGTTGGGGTGGCGGAAACCGTCTCGGCGTAGGTAGTCTAATACGTGGATCTCTAATGGTACTGTGCCGAGTCGTCGATCACGTGTCCATGTGTCGACCAGAATCTTAGACTTTGTCACATACTTGATGACCACGGGGCTCCTGGATCCGTTCAGTCGTGGAGACGCAGGACTTGGCGAGTCGCCACCAGGTGATTTACGTCGAGCTAGCTTGACTTGGCCATAGGCACCGGCACCCATGTCTTCGAGTATCGTGAAATCGTCTATCGTCTTCCTCGTCGCTGCCACTGGCTGCACTGTTTTATGATCAGCTGCCCCCAGAATGGGCGAGTCACGAGCTTCAGGTATTGGTGTGAGCGTTGCAACCCGCCTGTTCACAAGAGAATGCAGTTCTGCCGTGTCGTTGTCATCCAAGTGCATAGGTACAACACTATGTCTCGGTATAGGCTGCAGAGGTGGTGTGCCTGGTCGTGACTCGGGTGCGAGAGGTGTAGCATTGCCTTGCGTAACAGCATGCATGGTCCTGGAATACGTGATCCAAAGTGCATAGACCAGGTCAGAGTTGCTCGCAGCGTCTATGGAGTCCTCGGAATAGGTGTCACTTTTGACAATTCGCATCTGCACGTCAATCATCAACTCAGCCCCATCGCGATGAATAGCAGTCAGCCCGTGTGGATTCATGAATTGTGCCGCAGCATCAGGTTTGCCGAGCCTGATCGAAAGGTCGGCGTTAGCGCGTCGAAAGCTCTGCTCTGGCACAACCATCCCTTCCACAAGCTGAATATTATCCTCGTCCGTCAATAAATCAAGCATCTTTCCAAAATCAGGAATGAGTTCATCAATCGATGAGCCGTTCGCGACGCGGCCGAAAAGAGCTTCTGAGATTGGTGCATTCGAGCTGGTAATCTTCAAAGACGTTGCAGACACAATAATCATGCCAGCCATGTGCGGAAAACTCGAAACCCTGAAATTATCCTCGCCAGATAACCGATCCACCGTAACGGGGATGCTAATATCGTTGGCTGTACGAGCTGTAAACCGACGTTGCTGTGCGATAGCATCATAATCCAAAGTTCCAGTGTTTGTAAACTGTAGTCGCGGTATATGTGGCAATAGTCGCGTGATGTCGACACCTCGTCTGACACGTTCCAAACCCCAGATGGCTTCAAACTGCCCGGTGACCTTGGTTACACAACCGATGCCATCCACACCGAGGTATGCCACGTCTTCAGCGATCTCCTCCATTATCCAAATAAGGCTTCCGCGCTTTTCCTGGACCCACAAAGTCGCGGATCCGAATGCGCCGTTACGCTTCTGTATGGAAATAACGTCACCACAAATTAAAACACTGGCAGCAGCTGTTTGCTTTTGCTCGCTAGGAGTTTCGGATATTGATGGCGTGGCAACTCTCGATAGTACTGGCGACGCACTAGGTGATTCTGCGTCCTTCTTGCGTCGAGCAGTTTCGCGGGAAGAAGGTTTACTGAGCAGTCGTGCAGTCACACCACCTCCCATAAGTGAAGAAGCGCCTTTCATAGGCGGCGAGCGAGAAGGTGATCCTCCAGGCGAGGAAACTCGAGACAAAGGCATTGTACTTGCAGCGCGAGCACTTCTAAGCTTTTGTTCCAACCACTTTCTTTTGTCCTCACGCACAACGTCAAGAATGCCAATTTTTCGTAACTCTGTTCTCGCGATGCCAAACATCAAACATGCAAGGTCGTTGGAGGCCGAAATAGTCCATGGATATTCTGCTGTCGTGGTGAAGATTGCTTGTGTAGATGGTGCGCCTCGTCCGTGAGCATGAGGGAGGAAGCTAGGAAAACCGTTCGGTGACTTTGGCATAGTGGGGCTCATGACACCAGACGAAGAAAGCATGGGTCCCTCTGTCGCATGGTAGGGTCGCTCTAAAACCTCAGCGAGTTTGTTCCTAAGTGATATTGCTGACACGTCCGTAAATGTGCGCCTCAACTCTAAACGTGGTGGTCGGGGCGCCCTGCTTTCGAACGAAACTGCGTCCTCTTGCACTGCCTCGAGATTCGGGGAAAGAGGTGCATCCAGTGAGAACTTCGGTGCTGGACGCTTCGTGACTGTGTTGGCCGGGCTCTGTCCTCTTTTCACTGGTGACGGGAGATTCCAGTCGAACGGTTCCAGGCTTGAAGGACTCTGCATGAAATCCCTTTCAAACACATTTTCAGTAGTACTTTGTGCCGGGCCGGTAAGAGGTCCCAATGAAAGGCCAAGACCACGAGATTTAGATCTCTCACTTTCTAGCACGCGTGCACGGCTCAATAGCTCCATTACTCCTTGTACTTCTGGATCGCCGCTGATCTTCGCCTGCGCATTTGCGACACCGATTCCACCTGAAGCCCATCCATTCGGCCTGTCCCTCATAAACTCGAGCGATCTCCTGAGCACTGCCTGCCTGTTATAACCACTGTCATCTTTCTGGTGTGAGAATGAAAATGAGTGGAGTGACTCGGTAGGGAAACGGCTAATGTGGTCGGACCCCGTGATTGGTGTTTGC
>Ga0181467_100931_pt3 | contig 11221 bp, 8 predicted proteins | sample InSIn5gowninarea_2_FD_119079 | JGI IMG/M metagenome (GOLD analysis project Ga0181467, IMG submission 119079) | Clean room microbial communities from NASA Spacecraft Assembly Facility at Jet Propulsion Laboratory, Pasadena, California, USA -... ... | reverse complement strand
TAAGGTTAAGTTTAGGCCGTGATACTGATCCAGATTTCGATCCTCCTGTATCGCTTCGAGTTGGTGGCGCAAACTCCGCGATCGCAGGTGTCGTCGTTGTGGCTCGCGTGGTTTGTGCCGCTATTTGACGTGATAGCTGTGATGGCTGTGATGGTTGAGATATGGCCCGTGGTGGCGGTTTGAGGTCTGACCGTTCCTCCCTTCTGGGTGGATCCGGCGCACCAAAGAAATGTCTCGCCAGCACTGAGCCACTCTCGTCAATGGGTGTAAATATACTTTTCGACTTCGAAGGACCATGTTTGCGCTCTGGCGGGGACGGTGGACGTAACGAATGCTGATCTGGCTGGGGCGATGAACGAGGAGCAGGCTGTGGCGGAGGTTGTAAGCCGCTCGGCGGTGGTGGAGGTGGTTGAGACTGTCGTCGTTGATCTTGTAAGTACTGCTGATGTGCTTGCTGTATCTGTTGATGTGATTGAGGCTGTGGTTGTTGCTGGAATTGTTGGAATTGTGGTTGAGGAGATGGTTGTGGAGGTGGGACAGCAGCTTGCATAGCAGCTTGGGGGTTGTATATAGGTGGATTGGGAGCATAAGCGTAGCCATTTTGTGGAGGAGGGTTGGATTGAGGATGTTGCATGACTACCATAGGTTGGTTTGGCCGCCTCATTTCGTTTCTGGAATTCGATCTTGACAGCATGCCTGGTGGTTGAGGTGTATGTTGCCGAAAGACACCATTTGGCATGGGTGGTGATGCGGACGCGCCTGGAGCTCTGACATGCTGAAATGGAGTGTGCTGCATATGTTGTGGTGGCATCAGGTGATTTTGTTGTGGTGGCAAAGAATCTTCCCTCTTTATGGATCCATCATCTCCCTCCTCATCCTCGTCCTCGTCGTCATCTCCACCTTTGTTTTTGAAGTCACCTGGACCTTTGTGTTCGTGTGGTGGACCATACTTGAGAGAATGTCAGAAATGAAAGCCATCATCTTGGGCATTGAAACATACATATTGATACCTCCTCAGCGTCTCGTTGATATCTCCTGACGAAAACTCATACAGCTTCTTGTTATGACCGAATATTATAACTGCGACATCGACCGAACATAGGACTGATAACTCGTGGGCCTTTTTGAACAGACCACCCTTTCGCTTCAAGAATGTTCTAACAAGAGATCAGTATAAGATAAAACTGGGTAGGATTGATGCATACACTGAGCGATTGCGATCATCTTTGATGGCTCTGATCTCAATCTTCCTTCGACCCATGCTCGTTCTGTGTACAGTCTTGACCGATAGCCGGATATAAGCACACACGTTTCAAAACCGTTGCGACAATACTCGGTAGAAACAAGTGGAAAGCGGAACAACTGTGAGTACCGAAAGCGTGTGAACGTATCGATTATTGAGGTGTATTCAGAATTGAAACAAAGAGATCAAATCTAGTTGGGTACCGATTGCGAGCGGGTATGAATTGTCGAGGTAAAGCAAATGCGTCGAAGCGCAGATCTGCCGTTCTTTGTTTGAACACTGAACCCAAGCGACGGGTAAGCACAATAAGCGCGAAGATGAGGCTCAGCGATGTATACAATCAGATAGCAATGACTTGCTTTTGTCTTGCTAACCGAGTGTGTACAGAAGAGCAGTTATGCATGTGTAGAAATGACGGCGGTAGCAATGTCAATTGGTTAGGAAGGAAGTGAAGATTTCTAAAGATAGAAAAGAAGTGGCAGACAGTGGAGTGGGAAAGTTAAGAGTTTATCGAGGGACGGATGAACGACTGCGCGCTAATGTCGCAGCTGGCCTCCCAAGCCTAAAGCGCCCCGCGAGTAATTAAACCTGACTGGCCAGAAGTGTCCTTCTCTCGGAATCCCTCCATCCTGAAGGCCTTTTCTGACACGACATGCTCGGAGACTACCCATCCTTACCCTCAGACTGCTTGCTCCGCCCTCTCTCTGACCTGCATCTTGGCCCGTTCAAAAACCAAAGAAGCATTATTGCTGCATCAAAGAGTTGTCGATCATTTACCTGGTGATATCGGCAGGCTTGTTTCTTAGTAATGATGGCGGCTTTGTTACCATTCTTTACGCCGTGTTTTGACGGGGTAGGTGTACCACAGCTTGGTCAGCACGACTCATGAGCCTCATCCTTCATGCTTGACTTCCTCAATGCAGCACGGAAAATTAAAACTCGAAACTTCACTTGACATGAAAGTGTCTATCTGATCGACATGCATATTTCCTACTACGGACCTCCGTCTATTACAAACATGGTTCATCGCTGTTTCAATACTGTGGTTTGCCGAACATGGCTTCAACTAGCGACATTGTCAGGTTATATAAACTTTATACAGATCATGCTTCTTCCTCATACGCCAAATAAAGTTAAACAGCTTCGGACAGCCTGAAATCAACAATCACAATTCAAGGACGGAATGTAATATCTGTCCTGCTCACTATGCTCAACTCCTTCCACGCAATCATGGCCTAACACTTTTCCCCACATGCTCGCCTTGTATCTAGCCCTGCCAGAATCCTTCTCACGTTATTTGATCCCCTGTACATTATATACGCTGTTTCCACCAGGTACCGACCCCTCCAAAAAAATTAAATATTGCAGCACTGAGGCACTGACTGCTCAGACCTCTGCACAGGGGAGTGTGCGTGCGCAATCTATATGTACTCTTAAGAAGAATGTATGCGAATATAGCCGGTAATTATGTAGTCCTCTTTGCCATTGTCGACCGTATCGAAACCGCTCAACGAATGCAAATCGATAAAGAATCTGAAAGAAGTGAATGTAAATCGTGGCATGACATGGTCAAGGAAATCGCGCAGGTGGTATCTCGATGTGTAATGTTGAAAATTGTGTACAGAAGTACACCAGGTATAACAGGACGATCGTTAAGGCGAACTCGTCCGTGAGAAATTTATGTGTAATCGACAAGGTCATTAATGTCTAGTCAATGTTGGCAGACATCGAGTGATCAGCAATCAGAACTCTGAAGCCCATCATCGTCTTGCTGCTTCCATGTTGCCGGTTAGTTCAGCTACACGAGCCTTAATCCGTGCAACTCGTGATTCAATGGCTTTTGCTCGTTAGTGTTGGTGCCCAAAGGTTAGGTATCGAGCACTTACTTTCTTCACCACTAGTCTCTCCGTCATCAGTAGTCCTAGTTCCAGTTCGACTTCGTTCAGGGTCCTCCGTAGCTCTTGCTGCTCTCTCAGCAGCGTTCTTCCGAATCTGGGCCCACCGGTCGTGTGCAGCCATCGAACCATATGGATCTGTCGGTGGCTCTTCTTCCGTTGCGTCTGTCTGCATAGTCACGTTCGAGTAGATGGACTGATGTTGTGGTCGAAGTGGTGGCTCAAATGCTGGCGTGATATCTGATTCACTATCGGTGTCGTCAACCTTGCCATCAGGAACGAAGGCAGGCTGGTCCACCAGGGGGCCCTGGTTGAAGTGTGAGAAGCCTTGTGCCGCATGAACCTTCTCACGATTGCCATTGTGTAGAACACCGTTTGTCTTACCAGGGTAGGAAATCGGTACCGAGTGTTCGGAAGGAGTTTCGTATGGTGTTGCCACTTCATTGATTTGTTCTGGTTCACGGGTAGGCTCTGTTGCGTAAGTCTGTGTTACCAGATCGTGCACAGTCAACTTGACAACCGGTGCCTCTCGTACAGGTTCGACAGGTATTGGTTCGGGCTCAGGTTCGTGAGCATAGTTTGATTGAGAAGCAGGAGGTGGGGCAGGTCCGAGAATTGGCCCTTCCTCTGGCCCATCTTCTCGTCCACTCACTGGCTCACTCACTGGCTCGTTCATTGGCTCGTTCATTGGCTCGTTCATTCGCTCGCCCACTGGCGCTACAAGTTCTGGAGACTTGTTTGCAGCTACGTTGTGCAATTTAGTGAAATGGCTTGGACTGAGCGGCGGTGAGGCAGAAGCATCACCCTTAGCAGGCTTGCCTTCCAGTGCTCGTCGTGCAGCAGCAATGGCAGGGTCTTCGTTCGTCGGAGAATTTGGCGATGAACGGTGGCTGCTATGGTCCTTCTTACGCAAAGTGCCGAAGAGTCTCTTCATACCACCATTCTTATTGGTGGCGACTGGGGGAGGACCATTGGATCCAAGCTTCTTGAGTCGAAATCTTTCCGCAATAGGCTTGTTCTTTTCTGAGACGTAAGAGCGCTTTGACTCGCTGCTCCTTCTAGAGGAGGTAATATTTGTCAGGTCAGTCACTGAAGGTGTCTTCAAGGAAGCGATTGATGTATACTGAGCATCAGACTGAGGTGGTTGAACAGCGGGAGCCATAGTAGGAACTGTTGTGGGAGGGGAGTTTGTCCTTCGTGGAGGTCCAGCAGGAACGATTGGTTCCCCGACTGGCTCCCTAACTGCATCTCTGACTGGCTCCCTGTCCGGCTCTCTGGGTAACTCATCGGCCTGTGACGAGAATGTAGAGTGTGTAGAGATTGGCTTCTCCTGGAAAGCTTTGACCGGCGCAACAGGTGCGGTAGGTAGTTCTTTGTTGACAGATATTGACGATTCGGACTTTCCGATACCCAGTCCGCTTCCACTAGTCACAAGCAGATAGTCTGTCGATTCCTTACCCATGAAGTTCTCACCTAGATACTGTGCTCGAATTGCATTCTTGTCATATTGCTTAGCCCACTGCAGTGCAGGAGAAGCTTCGTCTTTGATGAGTGGACCGAGGGTGAAAACACTATTGGTCTTAGCATGTGTGTTCTCTTCGATCCGACCTCTTCGCTGGTTAATTAGCTGCGTCTCTTCAAGCTTTTTCTTCTGAGCAAGTTCCGCTGCTGCTTTCTGAATTCTCGCTTGCCGTTCTTGATCAAGCGTCAAACGGTTGCTTGGGTCGTATGACTTTGTCTCTTCGACAAGAGCGGTCTTCTTCAATGCAGACTCTCGTCTCGCCAGCCGACTCTTCTTGGTGAAGCTGAAGAAACTCTTCCGCTCTGCCACGTATGCCCCGGGAGCAGGTTCCGGAGCCGCACCTTTGACCTGCTCTTCCATGACCATCCATTGACCACCCAGCAACGTAGTCTCGATAAGAGCACATCGTCCAAAGGCAGCTTTGCGTGCTACCGGTTCTTCACCAGCAAGACTGCTGATCCAGGCCCACCAGAACGAATCATCGAGCTCAAGTTTTGCAATACTCGCAAGCTCACCAGGTTCTTGTATAGTCCTGTCCATGTCTGTCCTGTACGACTGCGAGCTTTGACCTCTGGGCATGTTGCCCATAGGAGGTAGTGCTTTATCAGGAGGGAGCAAGATGTGAGCATGCGCCTTGTTGCCATTCTCATCTGTAAAACCTGCCGATAAGAAGTCGGCCCAAGAAGGTGTAGTGGGCCTGTTCATATCTGTAGTTGGAGATCTAGGCGTATTGCTCAAGCCCTGCGGTGTGATTGATCTCGACTTTCCATACAGATTGTCATCTGGCGGTTCGTCAAACGCGCTTCCGAAACCAAGGTCCTCAAACCGCGACCATGATGGATCCTTGTGACTGGTGGAAATTTTCGTGTCTGCTACAACATGAGATTGATTTGCGGATGAAATAGCTTTGAGCACACGGCGACATTCTTCAGTGAGTGCATCCACAGGATCTGCAAATTCTGCAAAATGCTGCAAAGCAACATCATCGTCTCGATATTCGAACTGCTTGGCTCGGCGAAGTAGTGCGAATGGGGTTGGAGAGACCGCATCAACGATCATCACGACTTTAGTAGTATCATTTGTGATCAATGTTGATTGAGGTGGATAGTCAACCGAATCGAGTAGCTGTTGCAGAGATCGTGGTAAATCAAGTATGCCATTGGTGCTGCCTGGCTCTGGTGTGGACGACCTCAGATATGCGAAGAATAAATGACTTGTGGCGTTTGCAGCATTGTGCCAGAGTTTGTAGCCAGCATCAAAGCCTTTGCCTGTATCGTAATGTTCAAAAGCCCACCAACCGGCATAGCGAGACAGCTTGTGGCCTCCTAAACCATTCGACTTTCCATGTGCAGCCAGTGCAGCTAGAAGGTCGAAGAAATCGTTGATGATCTGAACTCGCGCCCTAGATTCAACACTCAGAGGAATGAAGGTGCTGTAGGAGTTTCGTGCATAATGCGAATCTGGAGTATGTCAACGAGGTGCCAGCACGGTGCTGAAGTGACTTACCTCTTTCACCAACCTTGAAGCCTTGGTAAGCTTCCCAGGTTACTACTCCGCCAGGAAGCCGAGCCCAACACCACTTCAGGACAGCAACCAAAACCTACATATCACTCAGCACAGGCCACATGGAAACATCGACAACAACTTACCATGACGTCGGTCATTCTTAGTTCTTTTAACAAGCTCTCCCCGGTCAATCTCTTACGTTCAGCTGGTGGGTAAAAGTAGTTGCGAATGAACGTTTTGGCTGCGCTTGGGTCGGAAGATGGTCGGAAAGGTAGCAGTAAGAAGGGCACATCAAGTGCTGCATAGGTCAGTCGTCGTTCCCAATGAAGTCTTCCCATCTCTTCATACCTCTTGACTTGATTTCTGCTGTACAAGCATGTAGAAGCTCTGCCACATCCTCGGGATCGACCCTTGTTCGGAGCCATGAATCCTCCCATCTTGGTTGTTGGACATTGCCGTTGATTGCTGGTGTCTCAGCCCTTTTCGACTTGTCCTTCTTCCTGGAAAAGAGAGGCATGTCGAGTGATAAGCGTTAAATGTGCAGCGTGCGCATTCGTTAAAGAATGTATTGTGGTCAGTGGGTAGATAAGTCGGCAGTCGCAATCGGCGCGGTGCTCGGAACAAGCATGAATATTAATTACAAGGTCGTAGCGGCAATGTATAGTCTTTCGGCGCTCGAGCAACCGTAGACTTGAGTTGTATCAAGAAAAGCAGGGAATATGCATGTACCAAAGACAATGTCAGGGGTGCCACGAATACTGTTCCAGCTTAGTTACTTGGGCTGACAGAAATGAACGAGTAGAAAGAGTGCGGAAGCCGGATGACGAAAGGAAAAGAGGAAATGCTAATCAACATGCAAAGAAGTGAAGGTCGAAAGTATGAATGAGTGAGACCATAGACGCAGGTGATAGACAACAGTGAAGATCATACGGGCATATCTTTGAGCACACTTGCTAAACTAAATGGACCAGGAGTTCCAGTAGGTAAATGAGCAAAGCCACAAAACGTGTACCGCGTAGAGTGGGACGGCGGTAGTGTGAGTAGAGCCAATAGTCTTCCTAATCTGGCAGCCGGTAGGGCACACTAGATCTGCAAAGCCCTTAAATTCCCGGATCCGCACGCCAAGCAGGGCCCCAATCTGTCGACACCCTTGTCGTTCGTGCTGCAGCTACTTATCGCTTCGACCTGGCAGTTTCTCTGCTGAAACATGCTCATATCGTGGTTGGTTGATCAACAGCGCGAACATCCTCGCCCCAAATTTCATTCGTACGACCTTGTCCGCTGTGCTTCCAGATCGAAACTGAAACCTGCCGAGGGAAATGCTGGTTGACCATTTTCGAAGCGTCCAATAGCTAAGATTTGACTCTTCTGGACATCATTGGCGATATAATCGTCCAAACAGGACCAAGGACCATTGCATCGCGATATTAGTTATTCCCATGCTGGCCGAGCTTTCATCAGGTGGTGATACAATAGGAACGAGATCTCGACATTTGAAAGTCGACCGTCAACATCGGAATTTATCATTGTCCTTGATCCACAGCTGTAATGATGCTCCATCTATAATCCCTGCTGCAGCAATTTCTCCGGAAGACACAAAACGTTCTTGCACTCTCGGATGCCTCGAACTTGACGCCGAGGCGCCACGACGTGACTAGGTATTGTCACTGATTGTTTCAAGTGCGTCAAAGTACTGGATTACACAGCTTCATCTGATATGACAATGGTTTTACAATATAGACTGCTCGCAAGTTCTGTATCAGAGGCACTTCATGTACTGTACGGAGTGCCGGCTGTTGCCACATGAGGCTTGCCAAACTCTATCTATGATTTGCTCTGGGGTACTCCATACGACCAAATTAGGACTCCCTGCAATGCCTCGGGTCTTCCCAGTTTTCCTCCACGATTGTCCATTGTTCTGTGAATTGGTCACATCAAGCTCAAATACGATTAATTCTGTTTCAACAACAATAACAGTGTATACGTTAGTAATCCAATCAGGATAATTTCTTTCCACCTTCGCACGCTTCCGTCGCCTTCGTTCTAACTAAATGCTTCACACCCTTCAAGAAAAGATTAAGCCATTTTGGGTATGCTGACCCTGACTGGACACTTGAAAGTGTACACTCTCGATGTCTGGGCGTTCTTACCACGCATTGGTAGGCGATAGCATCGGGTACAGACTATAAACTGAACTAGGCTGCAAACTGAACTAGGCTGCTTGGTAGAGAATTGAAAATCGCAATATCAATATAACATGTCCGGTGAATAAATTTTGATTCAGCCAGCAGAGCTCTGCCAAGAGATTATACATTGTCGTGTAGAGTCGTCCCGAAAATTGATCAAATCTTCCGAGCTGCTAGTAAATTCACGCCCGACGTGCAGACCTGAAATTATTTAGATATGGTCAACCTCTTGTGACACATGCCAGTCGTCCATAGCTGATGTTGAGCACCGCTCAGACCAGATCTGAAAAGTGTACAGTAGCCGCAGTCCGCCAAACCTTCTACACTGGTGAGCTGTCATGTTTTGATCATGACGTAAGGACATCCATACACAAAGACGTTATTGCCTTAATAGCTACTCCGTATCTTATGGAAATGAGCTTTTGAATTCCAGACCTCACTGTTTATGTACATGCAAAGCTTTCGCCGCTTGTTTCCCAGAACTGCAAATCGACCAACAACCTTCACGGCAACTCGGTCTTTCACCTCAACCAGAACCAACATGGTGAAAAGTAAGGAGGATGTCATCAAGTTAGTCTTGTTTGAATCCTAGGTATCATCCCGAATGGCTGTTGACTTGTCCCAGAGATTTCAACAACACAGTCAATATGACTGCCGATGAACTGGAAAAGTGGCTAAAAGGTTCCGCCTCCAAAGAAACTGGTTGGCCAAAGGATGACGGCTCAGGCGAGTCAGTCGGCCACGAAAGGCAAGTGACTCTCGCTTCCTCCCTTCCCATGAAAAGCCTTCCGCAATTAGTGAACCTCGAAATCCCGCACCAATCCACTTAACCCACTGACAAGCCTCCTAGCGGCCGCAAGATCACTGAGATCCTGAAGAAGAATCCCAAAAAGGATCCATCTAAGTATTCTGATGAGGATATCCAACACATGCGTCGTGTAGCAGCGTACAACAAGCGTCACCTAGCACAAGAGGAGACAGCGAAGAAGGACACGAACAGTCGAAGCTATAAATCGCTGAAGAATTGGGGTCATGATGCGCAAAAAGAGAAATAAATCCAGCCACCTCGTTTTCCTCCAACCAATCTCTCACATTTACCCATATGCCACTACTGCTCGTAACATTGATCAATATTGGTTGTCGTTGTCGTTCCGAAATATGAAATCTTTCACAATAACAGAACTGGCATATTGTGGTGAGAGCATGACGCAATTCAAGAAGTAACTCAACCCTTGTCTTCGTTGCTCCAGAAATTTTGGCCTGAATTTGTAGATAGCACTCTTTGGTGGTAGAGGCGGCAAACTCGTCTTCGTAGATTCTGGAAATGCTCGAAGCAGTCTATTTCGTAGTTCGTCGAATTCGGAATATCGTTTTCGAATGGTCATGGGATTTCCGTCGATAGTTTCAACCTTACATATCCAGACTATGTAGGAACCAATACCGGTGGGGTTGCCAGCGATCACAACATGGTCGTCAATCGTGATGGAGCGTGCCCAGAGATGGTTGTGTGATTTGGACACCTCCTCAGTGTTGTCCTTTAGGGTGATTGCCGGCGATCGTTCCAGTGAATTTATCGTTGATTGAGTTGTTGATCGTTTTCGCTGCCAATATGGCGGAGATTTGAGGTAAGAATCTCGTTTCGATCCTGCATTTGCAGGGCGGGTCAAAGTCGTGCTTGTGGTGTTAGAATTCTCTTCTTGAGTTGACAGGCAGGATGACCACTTTGTCAGCGTATTTTCGGGTGATTGGGAGATTATATTGGTGCTTGTGCCATCCTCGCTCGGGAGTCTCGGGTTATTGACATCCATTCATCCATGGACCGTCGCTTTTTGGTTTAGGGCAAGTGTTCTGAAGAGACCGAAACGAGCAACACCGACTGTTGCTCTGAGCGTTCGCCCAGTAGTACTATCTTATGCGATTTGTCGTTCCGAGAGTGGTCTGAATATTGTCCGAATATCATCTGAGCATCATCTGAGGGCTCTTAACCTCACTGCCGTCATAAAGCTTCACCAGTCACAACTTGATTGGCTGCGGTAAATGGATGGTGCTACAGTGATTTTACCCATCATGATTGGTTAACACGAAAGCACGTGGAAGGGCTCTTGAGACTCGAGTTCGGGAGGTTGGACAAAGGGTCGGATGAAAAGGGACCGAGTTCTTTCAAGTCATGCCACAACAGCAGTAAATACTATGTGCAGAACAATTAGTCAAGCTTTGTGTTTGCCTCTTTTCGAAGATGTCAGCACATGCTTGAGTGAAGTTCTCCTCACATATTCGACAATGGTGACAACCATAAATATAAAATAGCAAGCTTTCAGAGGTTGATCCGTCAGCAACACCAAACCAGATCTTGTGGAAAGTGGATCGACTAGGCCGGCGCTACTGCCCTGGCGATCACCAGAGCACGCCGGGTTTTCACTGATTGGGTCGACGCGAGAGAAAAAGTGACTTTTGTTGCACTCTGTGGTTCTTCAACGAAAACCTCGCCGCTGCATGTCTCATACAGATCGCGTTATCTGTGTAATATTTACTCAGTTTGCCACTAAAGTTTATGGACTTGCAGCATGACATGCATCGATGAGGCAAGCAGTCCCAATCATATGGAGGCGAAGGGGGAAAATCAAGAGGAAGGGGCTTGAACTAACATCAGTCTAGACTTTAAACTATCCCAGCCCCGAGAGTCCGTGCTTTTCATAGCGATGAAGCCCTTGTCGATATATCAGTCACAAGTTTCATCCTCGTCGCTGCTGTTTGGCTGGTAAGAGCGCATATTGCTGCCCAGGATAAATTATGTTCCGATTGTGTTGTTTCTGTGCCCAACATTTTTGGTGATGATAAGACATGGTGGGCATGAACGCGTATTGTCCTT
>Ga0181467_101224_pt1 | contig 11223 bp, 12 predicted proteins | sample InSIn5gowninarea_2_FD_119079 | JGI IMG/M metagenome (GOLD analysis project Ga0181467, IMG submission 119079) | Clean room microbial communities from NASA Spacecraft Assembly Facility at Jet Propulsion Laboratory, Pasadena, California, USA -... ... | reverse complement strand
CTACTTTATACTTTATGGATAATGATGCATAATTGATTTGAAAATCTCATATTGTGTGCAAAATATTATGATACTTAGGACCTAACTCCCTTTTCTATAGGTATGAATAGAGATGGTATAATATCTCTTATAAGGGAATGACTTATTCTTAAATCATGGTGGATTTTATTGTGTGGATATTTAAACCTAAGTGTAGACTTAGCCAAAACTATTAGGAAAGCATGACTATTCATTTAGGGGATTGGATTTATCTTCAAGCGAGTTAGGCTAAGATAAATTGGGAAATCCCCATGGTTGAATGAACCTTTAAGTATTGTTTACAAATAGGATTTCAAGAGTTGCAAAGTAATTAAAGTAAAAGAACAATTAACTCTAACATCCACAATCCCAAAAGCAAATTTGTAAATTTGATGCTACAGATAGCAATTTAATAGAGATAAGCTGAATATGAAAGATAAACTCAAAAAGTGCTTGAAGTGTAAATGACAACCACCATACAAAATTGGAAATGCGTACTTACCTCATGAAGCGTACCTGATAATGACAAAACAAAAGAAGTGATGAAGTCCTGAAGGTCGACGTCGCCTACACCAAAGATCTCAGAGCTGACTGATCCCAAAAGAGGATTGCTGGCAGTGTATTTGGACTAAAGAGGAACGTTGGCAGCCTATTTTCTTCATAGAGGAACATCAACGGTCTTGTTCTGACTATGATCCAGCTTCAATCGACTCTGTACACCTACACGATCTCGCAATGATGATAGTGTGATACTCAGATTAGGTCATTATTATCTTTTTTACGCTCGCAATGAGGAAGTATACAAAATCCCAGCCTTGTATGGCGATGTCAAAAGACACTTAGAAGTGGATTGCCATAATCAAGATCAGATATGGGATCGTATATCTTCATCTCTTGATCCTAGACTTACTACTAGATCCCTTATTTATATAGATAGTAATATGACCTACTCCTTAGGTCGACGTGTACCTACATAAATAAGGAATGTAGTAAGTCATGATATATGCATTAACAATATCCAAGACGTTATTAATACTATTTTGATATAAGTGCAAGAAAATGTTTTATAATGTATTAAATAAATACATAAATTCATTTTTATGTGATAACATATGCCCCACTTTGGATTAAGGATCGAAAATCATTAGATGCATTTGAGATTTTTCATTCAAAGTAAAATAAAAAACATCATTGATAATCCTTGCTAAACATGACATTGATTCATCTACTTGTGATAATGCACTTATGACAATACTATGAGAAAGATAAACATGTAAACAAAAGATATGAGTTAAGGAACCCCCTTATATGATGTTTTCCATGTTGCCCCCAAGTTGATATTGACATGCTCCATAGCTCCAATGATTACCTGCAAAAAGACCATATAGCTCTAGGGTCCATAGCCATCTATCGAGAGGTCACAGATGACAATTACCTATATGTAGTTGATTTTTGTGACATACAACCATCTCTTATCATCGATGGTTCCGTCTATATAATTTTTTGGAAGCTATACTTCTCATCAAGAGGTGTGTTGTAGATTCTAGGAGCTGATACTCCGCCAAGAGGCATGTGATAAAGCTGATGATCTGAACCAAGAGGTGTGATTATTGAATTAGGAGCTGAAAATCTACCAAGAGGCATGATTTTGATCATAGGAGCTAAAACTCCACCAAGAGGCATATGATAAAGCTGACAATCTGAACCAAGAGGTGTGATGTTGACCTAGGAGCTGAGACTTCGCCAAGAGGCATGATTTTGATCATAGGAGCTGAAACTCTGCCAAGAGGCATGATTTTGATCATAGGAACTGAAACTCTACCAAGAGGCATGATTTTGATCATAGGAACTGAAACTCCACCAAGAGGCATGTGATAAAGCTGATAATATGAACCAAGAGGTGTGATGTTGACTTAGGAGTTGAGACTCCACCAAGAGACATGATTTTGATCATGGGATCTAAAACTCCACCAAGAGGCATGTGATAAAGTTGATAATCTAAGAGATAATGCTGATAAATCTAATAAAACTAATACTCTGAAAGGTAGTATTGATAATCTAATAATTTGAGATGCAATACTGATAACATAAGAGCTGAAGCTGATAAACTGAGAGATATCATTGATAATTTAAAAGATAATACTACTAATTCAGGAAGGTAACACTGCAAATCTAAGCTATAGCATTGTTAACCTAAAAGACATTGCTAGTGATCTTTACTCTGACTGATTTTGCTCAAGAAATAGGATCATGGGGGGTCCTTTTCTGATCAATATGGAATGTGGGTGCTCCTTTTCTAACATCTAATTCACCTCCTATTTGAACCTTGCATCATCTATTTGTTTGCTAATTTCTGTACTATCTTTTATCATGAACATTGATGCACGTAGCGACCCCTAGGTTGCTCAAATGTGATACTTCTTAAGGTGTCTAGCATTGATGGGGTTTTTGAGGAATTCCCCATCCAATGTAGATAATCTATATGATCCTCTACCTTGGGCTTCTAAGATGATGTATTGGCCAACCCAATTTGGCTCCAACTTCCCTTTGAGCTAATCTCCAGAGGGATTACTACTTCATCTCCATAAACTAACGAATATGGAGTAGCACCTATTGCTATTCTCATGCTAGTCCTGTATGCCCATAAAGCATATGGCAACCTATCATGCCAATCTCTTCCATTTTGTTGGATCGTTTTTGCTAAGATTTTCTTGATAGTCTTGTTGGTTGCTTCAGCTTGACCATTCCCTTATGGATAATAGACTAAAGAAAACCTTTGATCAATCTTTATCTTTTTGCAAAATTCTATGACATCCTTTCCTGTGAAATTTGCCCCATTTTCCATGATTAGCCTTTGAGGTATGCCAAACCTACAAATGATTTACTCCTTGATAAAGTTGATGATGTGTTTTTGGATAGCTATTTTTAAAGATATCATTTCAACCCATTTGGTGTAGTATTCTATGGAAACTAAGGTAAACTTGTGCCCCTCACTAGAAGGAGGGTTGATAACACCCATGAAGTCCAAAGCCCACATTGAAAAGGGCCATGGTGATGTGACATAATTCAACTATTGGGTAGGTGTTAGTTCTAGATGTGTGCACATTGTTACTCTCATCTTTGTAGTGGATATCATAAATTCTAATTAATGTCATCCTTTTCCCATGTCTCAATGACATGTATGGTATCCTCATTCTCTATTTCACAACAACTTTGATTTTTCATTTGTTCGTTATAATCTGACGATTCTACTAAACCCATCTGATCAACATGTTCCTCTTGATGTTTTGAAACAACATCAAGTTCAGTGTGTTCAACATTTCCTTTGAAAGAGGATCGTCAACGGCCTAAAATCTGATGAGAGGAGCGCGGATGGTCCTGTTCTTGCCTCATTTCAGGTCCATTCAAATATCTCCTAGGACTAATATTGTTCACGTATGCAATGGTGTATGAACCAAATCCTATGTCCATGATTTTAATCTTCTGCAATGCCTTTCTATGAATTTGCTCATTCTTGGCTAGGATAGCCTCGTCTTCTGAATTGTAGGGGAAAAACCTTTCGAGGAGCACATAATTGCATTATCTAGATACCTATTCATCCACCTCCACTTTATACACATTTCCTTCAAAACAAAACTTAAAGCATCTATGTAATGTAGATGCTATACCTTCCATATCATCTATCCAAGGTCTTCCTAGAATAAGATTGAATGAAGGTTTCCCATCCGTGATATAAAATAGTGTCTTGAGTGTCTTATTACCAACTCTGATCGGGAGTGTGATGATCCCTGCACATTTCTTAGGAACACCATCAAACCCCTTAACTCTCATAGTGGTATCCTCCCTTGGAGGTAGCAATTCAGGATCAAATTGAGAAAGTAAATGAGTAGTGGCAATATTCAAAGCTGCCCCACCGTCTTTCAATGATCAATTCACTGTGTTAGCAAAAGCTTCAACTTCAATAAATAAGGGTGGATGCAACTTTGTTACATCCTTGATAGGCTTCTCATTAGGGTAAAAAGCAATAATTTCCCCTATACTCCACATCTTAGCTTTTTCCACCAAGGCATTCACTGATATATTTTTGCTATTGGACTATTCTTAAAAACCTGATTCATTATTTCTCTATGAGGTTCTAAAATTTGCAATAATTCAAAGAGACTAACCTTTTCTTGTGTGTTCTTGAGTTGTTCAATCAAATCAAAACTCTTTGGATCTTTTGGAAGCTCTCTTTCACATGTGACTGGATCTGTGATTACTCTTGCTCTCCCTCTTGTTAATGTTGCACATACTTCTTCATGAAAGATGACATTGATATCATGTTCTTCTTCAGTTTCATCAACTCTATCAGGGCACACATAAAACCCATATTCAATAAGCTTTTGTATCCTATTCCTAAGGCTTCCACACCCATTTGTGGCATGCCCCTTGGTTTGGTGATATTCACAGTATCTATCTTTCTTGTACCAAGCTGGTCTTTCTATAGTAGGATCTTCTTCTCGCTTAGGCAATGGCTGTAACAATCCCTTGGTGATAAGATCTTTTAAGATAAATCTAGGAGGTATAGGAAACTTGATAACTTTTTTTTCCTTCTTTTCATCAGTCTTTTCTACCACATGGATTGACTTATCCTTCTTTGGTGATTGGGTTCTCTTTTCCTTTGCCTTAGGTTTTTCATCTTCTCCATATTTGACAAGCCCTAGTTTTACCAAAACCTTTTCTTTCTCTAGCAACTTATGTGTCATATCTGAAAATGCTAGGTGTGTGTAATCAATGAAATGTGGTTGTAACGATAAAATGATAGTCTCCTTAAAAATGTTGTTTACCTCTTTTTCAGTAAGCCTTATCTTGATTTGTTGCGAAGTCTTCTTGAATCGTACAACAAACTTATCTAGCTTTTCATCAATGCCCTATCTCATAGCACATAGATCTAACACCATGATCTCCTTCGTGATATTATGCTTGTATTGTTCTAAAAATAACATACTCAACTCCCTAAATGAAGTGACTGATCTCTCTGGCAAAGCATAGAACCACTCACATGCTTCTCCCTCCAAGCTGTGAGGGAAGAATTTGGCTTGTAATCTCGAGTCTATAATGATTTAGAGCTCACATTCATCTTTGAAACCCTGTAAATGTCTTCTAGGATCTCCCTCTCCATTGAATTTGTAGAATTTTGGATCGTTATAATCAATTGGTGGCATACATCGATGGATTTTATTGGATAATGGGCTACCAAATTCAAAAGAGTCATTCGGTTGAGCTGAACCTCTAGCTAGCTGATCAATCTGTCTTTGCATACCTTCAATTGTTGCTTGAAGGTGATCTTTTTCACCTTCTCCACTTTTGTTTACCCTTGCTTCTGAACTATTAGGTCTATCATGTTGAATTTCTTCTAAGAGATTATCAAAGTCTTTCTTCGAAAGACTTCGAAGCATTGTTCTTAGCTAATCCATAACTGAAACAACTCACAAAATAATTTTTTAGTCCTAACTAAAACCCTAGGGTTTTAGTGCAATTTTAGTTTCACGTCGGGTTCACCAAATGTTTACAAATGGGATTTTAAGAGTTGTGAAGTAATTAAAGTAAAAGAACAATTAACTCTAACATCCACAATCTTGAAAGCAAATTTGTAAATTCGACGCTACGGATAGCAATTTAATAGAGATAAGCTGAATATGAAAGATAAACTCAAAAAGTGCTTAAAGTGCAAATAACAACCACCATATAAAACTGGAAATGCATACTTACCTCACGGAGCATACCTGATAATGACAAAATGAAGTAAGTGATGAAGTCTCAGAGGTTAATGTCACCTGCACCAAACATCTCAAAGCTGATTGATCCCAAAAGAGGATCATTAGCGATGTATTTGGGCTGAAGAGGAACATTGGCAGCCTATTTTCTTCATAGAGGAATGCTAGCGGTCTTGTTCTGACTATGATCCATCTTCAACTGAATCTGTACACCCGCATGATCTCGCAATGATGATAGTGTGATACTCAGATTAGGTTGTTGTTGTCTATTGTACGTTCACAATGAGGAAGTATACAAAATCCCAACCTTGTATGGTAGTGTCAAAAGACACCTAGAAGTGGATTGCCATAATCAAGATCGGATATGGGATCGTATATCTTCATCTCTTGATCCTGGAATTACTACTAGATCCCTTATTTATATAGATAGTAATATGACCTACTCCTTAGGTCGACATGTACCTACACAAACAAGGAATGTAGTAAGTCATGATATATGCATTAATAATATCCAAGATATTATTAATACTATTTTGATATAAGTGCAAGCAAATGTTTTATAATGTATTAAATAAATACATAAATTCATTTTTATGTGATAACAAGTATTAATTTGCTTTGATATGATAATGGTGGGAAATAAGAGTAGGTATATGGTACCATTTGGAAGTCACTATATTCAATAAAACACACAAAGGCAAGCCATGTGAAGTTATTTAATGGGTTAAGTTAAATAACAAGAAATGGTAAATAGTTAGTGAAGAGTCTAGACTTGTGTATGACTTAGCTTGGAAACACTACTAGTAATAATGTGAAAAATAATTCATAAGGTTCTCAAGTAACTTCTAACACATTCAAAATTGATTGCATTTAATTTCTTATTTTATTTACTTAGAGGAAAAAAAAAATTTCACCTCTTGAGTGTATGGGATGGGTGTTAAAGTAGGATCCTATGTGTTTATATTGAAATATGGTTCTTACAAAAACCCTTATATCTTAAAACCTAAAAATCCTAATCCCTAAACCTTAAACCCCTAAAATCATATTTAAACCCTAAACTCCTTAACCCCTAAATGCTAAAACCTTATATCCTAAATCCTTAAGCCATTAAATACTAAAACCTCTAAACCCTAAAACCCCTAAATTGTAAAACCCTTAAGCCTCTAAATCATAAAACCCTTAAGCCCCAAAATCGTAAACCCTTAAAAATTTAAACCTTAAACCCTTAAAACCATAAAAACTATCCCCTAAATTGTAAAACCATTAAGCTCTTAAATCGTAAAATATTTAAGACCCAAAACCCTTAAAAATTTAGACCCTAAAATGCCTAAAATCCTAAACCCCTAAACCTTGGCCATGAAGAAGATGGAATACGTTGGAAATAAAAACTATTTTATAATAGATCATGAATTTTATGGGCGTAATTCATCAGAGTTTGATTACACCCCCACTCCCAGTTATACAATTCCTATGGATTGGTGGGAAAAGTACTAGATATATGTTGGGGAAGTTTTAACAAGGAATAATGGTATGAATACCTAGATGATTTTATTATTGATGAAGATGAATTACCCAAAGGTGAATTTTAACAAAATATATCATTATATTTAGCTATTATAAAAAAATATGTTTATAATATTTCAATTTCATTACTTTACTAATTAAATTATTGACTTTATACATGCTTTTAGGCATGAAAATAATATCAATATTTCTTAAACTTCCATATTGGAAGCACTTGTTAGTGGCACATTTAATGGATCCTATGTGCATTGTAAAGAATGTTGCATCTTCTTTGTATCAGTATACAATAAATACAAAATATGATATTGTTAATGTAAGCAATGACTTAAGAGAGACCAACACAAAGTGTCTCTTATGGATATAATATAGAATGAAAAAATAACTTACTCACTTACCATGGATAATGTATAAAGAAGAAGTGAACATGGTACACAATGTTATTAAAACCATTAGAACACCAAGTCAGTATGGATAATCTTTAAGAAAAGAATTCACTATTGATGGTAGATTAATAGGATTAAAACCTCATGATTACCACAAATTCTTGAAGGTATTATCATATTATATGTTTATAGAAATATTTTTTTTGTATTAATATTTTTTTTTTAATATAATGATTAATACTACTTGCAAGATACATAACTTTATGTACAACATATTTTTACACTTGTAATTTGTGGATGTAAGAGTTTACCTCTAGATCTAAAAAAAGGTAATTGGTTGACTATTAATATTTCTAAGGTATGTCATGTTATGGAAATGCTCTACAAAAAAATAGCATCATGTATTTAGTTATTGTTATTTTCTAATGTTTCTATCAAATTTTATATTTGATGATATTATATTTTTATCAATAGGTGGATAACTAGAAAAATGATACATGTGAGTGAAATACCTAAATGGTATATAGAAATTATGAAAATTATTTGTACCTTTGAAAAGGAATTTTTTTTTTCTACTTTTATGGACATACAAGTGCATGTATTAATCCACCTAGTAGATGATATAGAAATAATAGATGTTATAAGTGCTAGAAGCATGTTTTTATGGACATATTTTAAAAAGTACTAAAAGCATTTACTAGACAAAAATCATGGCCAAATCCTTTCTATGCACTTGAGTATACTTCCCAAACCCATCCTTGTGCTTCAAATATGTGTCAAGCAGACAAAGATATAGAAAAAATTGAAGGAGAGATTTTGGAATATAACAGGAAAAATTATACTCTTAAAGGTACTAACAATATTAAATATATTACTAATTTATAATAATATGTATAACATGCATTTTTGATTAATTTAATTAATTGTTACTAATAGATGTATATTGTATCATCGTGATTTTACATATTATCATGAATTTGAATCTATAAACTAGTTTTTCATGAGGAATATTGAATGTTGCAAGGAGTGGATTCAATTGTACATAAGTCAAATTTCAAAATAACGTGCCTTGTTTCATAGATAAAATCCAAGTGGTACACCTCTACCTGCACATATAAGAGATAAAAATTGGCCAATAATGTATCCAAGGTCATGGTTGAGGGAAGTAATTGATGATAAAGAAATACAAGGAGATAAAAATATAAATGAAGATGTTCAAAATATAGCCATTCAATGCAATCAAAATGTAATTATTATTAATTTATTGATATGCATTTAATTTTTGATATTTTTATAAGAACATGATAGTTTATATAAATATAATGATTTCACTAATAATATTTTTTATGTTAGTATTTGTAAGCATTATCTTTCTTTTCAATGTGGGCATATGGTCAACACTTTAGAATTGAAAAGATTGATCATAATAGAGTAACATTTGACTATGGGGTGATGGTTAATTTTCACCAAGCAATTCATGAATGTAAAATAGATAAAAACTTAATAGAAGGAACATTACAACATGTTGGAAAAATTCAACAAATTATTCAGTTGGATTATAGGTCATTTCAATGTGTAGTATTTATATGTAAATGGTTTGACACACTTGATAGAAGAACAATCTTACATGATGATAATAGTGAATACTATTTAATCAACTACATAAAATATTTAGCTGAAGATAAAGAGCCTTATGTTTTACCACAACATTGTAGTCAAGTATGTTTCTATCTATATGTGGAGGATGAGACAATGCAGTTTGTAATTAATATTGATCCTAGATGAAAACATATTGTATCTCCTATTGATGAAGATGATATAAATGATAACTAAATGATTCATAATAGTATTTTATATTTTATGAACAAGACAAGCTACTTTTTCAATTTTATAAACAAATTTAATTGAAAGTTATTTTAAAAATAAAAAAAATGTAATTCAATTATAAAAAAAAAAATTACATATTTGAAATCTACACTCACTATTATGTAATGGGAGTATGTTCTCTGATGATGTTAGGAGAATCGTATACCATTGTGATGTTGATTTAAGCTTTGGATTTTTTGACTTTGAATACATACTTTATTTTATCTATCAAATCAAAATGATAAGTATCATTGAGCTTAAGTTAATTATTAATATCAAAATTCTTCCATCCATTTAGTAGCCTAGGCTTAACACGTGTTAGTACAATGCTTTCTACGAAGTTGACATACCATTTTATCCTCTAATACACTAACAACCCTATTTTTATTTTATGAGAAAACCATATTTGAATAAAGGAATTGGGAACATACTATAATCTAATCCAAATAAACAAAGAGAAGATAAAGAAGAAAAATCTCAAATACATTTTTTAAGATGTTGATTGTGATATGAAGTAAGGAAGAGCTATCTTACAAGTTGATTTGAGCAACCAAATGTAGAATTCCCTATCTTATTTGAGAACTAGAGTTCATCTTTTTCAAATAGCTTGGGGTCTTTCAAATAATATACAGACATAAGGGTGACTTTTCTTTTACAATATACATATTTCTAAGAATTTTTTCATTTCCACTTAGTTCATATATGAACAAACAATAAAATATGAATATGTAAGGCTTTTCAACACTATAACATATCCAAGTTGAATGAATTGTTCATTTACAAAGTTTTCCTAACCATCTATGAAGCATGCAGATCCATTGAATTAGTATATTGTGGCATACCATAGGAATCCATAAGTATTTTCCAAAACAACATGTATAGTACCTTTCCATTAAATTTTTTCAACACAATGTTGGGGGATTATCTACATACAATAAAACTAATATTTGAAATATCATTCCAAAATGATTTTATCATAATTTACATCAACTTACGAGGATGTTATGGTGTACAAAGTTTGCTTTCCTAATTTAAATATGAGCAAAATGATTTAATAAAATCAATCTCTCAATTTTCATTTTCTAAAGGTCAATTTCAATAAAATGAAAATACCCACAAGAAACCCAAATAAATATCCATTTCTAGATTTCATCACCACTTCAATTATCTCTTTTAATGGTGGTGGGTATTACTTTGAATCCATATATGGGAAAAATATCCATAGAAAGAGAATATTAATGGTGAAGAATTCTCTCGATTACATAGGAATGTTGAATCCATGTGCACAAGAATTTACTCTATTTTTTTATAAGCCCCAAATTCCCATGCCCATCTACGCATCTTTGTAAATTCCTTACCTTTCATACTTTTCTCCACCGTCACCACTCTAGAATCCTCCCCCTAACATTTTCACAAAACTAAATATAACACCAATTTCACACAATATATGTATGAATTATATTCCTCCAATAGCTCCATCACTTCCAACTCCTATTCCTACATTTTGTTTAATCTAGTGAGTGTTCTTTTAATATCATTACCCTCTCTTGTTTAGGGTTTAGAGTATCTAGTGTTTAGGGTAATATACAATTATGAAATTTAAAAAATCCTTAAAATCAAGTAGTAAAAAAGGGGCACTCTCTAAAAATACCTCACAATTGGTGTACTTGGATGGA